>Ga0194042_1000277_pt1 | contig 16880 bp, 11 predicted proteins | sample JunL4412m_MetaG_FD_148974 | JGI IMG/M metagenome (GOLD analysis project Ga0194042, IMG submission 148974) | Anoxic zone freshwater microbial communities from boreal shield lake in IISD Experimental Lakes Area, Ontario, Canada - Jun2016-L442-12m | ecosystem: Environmental > Aquatic > Freshwater >...
TGTTTTTCAAAGAAGGGTGTGGAATAAACCTCACCGCTGCTGCCGTCGCTCCCTCATTTTGAAAAAGTGCTGCAAGCTGGTCGAATACGGGCGGTCGGTACGGATGTCGAGGCGGTCCACTGATGAGCGGCGCAACGTCGAAGCGAGCTGGCCACCGCGTGCGGCGGCGTTCTTCGCGAACAACTCGCGGACGTTCGGATGGCGTGTGTCCACTTCGACAATTTCGCCGGTCTCGGCATCCTGAAGCGCGACGAATCCGACGTCCGGCAATTCCAATTCGCGCGGGTCGCTGAGTGTGATCGCAACGACATCATGGCGTTTGTTTGCAATGGCCAACGCGCCGGAGCAATCGGGTCCGATGAAATCGCTCATTAAAAAACAGACGCATTTTCGGCGTTGGACACGCCCAACAAATTCGAGCGCTTTGCCGATGTCGGTTGGGGCTTTGACGGGTTCGGCGGCGATCAAATCACGGATCAGGCGCAGCACATTCGAGCGGCCTTTGCGCGGCGGGATGTAGCGAATGACATCGTTGCAGAAAAGAGCCATGCCGACTTTGTCGTGATTTTTCAACGCGCTGAACATCAACACGGCGGCGACTTCGACGGCTGTGTCCATCTTGCTTTTCTTGATTGAACCGAATGCACCGGAGGCAGAAATGTCGATCAGCAACATGACGGTGAGTTCGCGTTCTTCCTGGAATTTCTTGACGTGCGGGATGCCGGTCCGGGCGGTGACGTTCCAATCGATGTTGCGGATTTCGTCGCCAGGCACGTATTCGCGGACGGAATCGAATTCCATGCCGCGGCCTTTGAATGCTGTCAAATATTCACCGGCCAGAATGTCGTTCACCTGACGGTTGGCGACAATCTGAATGCGGCGAACTTCTTTGAGTACTTCGGCAACGTCACGCATAATCGTTCCGTGGAACAACCTTCCCGGGCCGGGCAATTTTGAATTTATTTAAATCGACGGACTGGTAAGGCCGTCCAACTTCGAGTGCTGGGATTACGGGACCGGCACTGAGTCCAACACTTTTTTGACGACGTCTTCGGGCGTTTTGTTTTCGGCTTCCGCTTCATACGTGAGGACGACGCGATGGCGGAGCACGTCGAACGCGATTTCCTTCACGTCCTGGGGCGTCACGTATCCGCGCCGGGACAGGAACGCGTTTGCTCGGGCGGCGAGGCACAGATTGATCGTCGCGCGCGGGGAGGCTCCGTATTCGATCAGGGGCTTGAGTTCCGCCATTTTATAATCCTGCGGGCGGCGCGTGGCGTTGACCAAATCGATGACGTAATCGCGGACTTTGTCGTCCATATAAATGGAGGCGACGGTCTTGCGGATGGCCAGAAGTTTGCCGGGTTCGAGCACCGGTTTCACTTCACGCCTGATTTCTTCAAGTACGTTATCGACGACTTGGCGCTCTTCAGCTTTGCTCGGGTACGTGACGACAACTTTGAGCATGAAGCGATCGACCTGCGCTTCGGGAAGCGGGTACGTGCCTTCTTGCTCGATGGGATTTTGAGTCGCCAGAACTAGGAAAGGTTCTTCGAGCGGGAACGACGTGTCGCCGATGGTGACCTGGTGTTCCTGCATCGCTTCAAGCAGCGCGGATTGGACCTTCGAAGGCGCGCGATTGATTTCGTCGGCGAGAATCAAGTTGGCGAAGATCGGACCTTTTTTGGTCTCGAACGCGCCTTCGCGCGGATTGTAAATCAGCGTTCCGATCAAATCGGCGGGGAGCAGATCGGGGGTGAATTGGATGCGGTTGAATTTGCATTGCATCGCCCCGGCGAGCGCTTTGATGGCGGTCGTTTTTGCCAGGCCCGGGACTCCCTCTAGAAGGACGTGACCGCCAGTCAGCAAGGCGATCAGGAGACGCGAGACCATCACGTCTTGGCCGATCAGTACTTTGCGAACTTCGGTGCGCACCGCTTCGATGTGTTCGAAATCAATGACGACTTGATCTTTAATTTTTTGAACGTCAACGCCTGCCATGGTAATCCCCAACCGGTGTGTAAATAGTTGTTTTAATGGGCGAATGATACCCGCATCGAAATTGATGCGCCAAGACACAACGCGAATAATCTGGCCGCGCGACTTGGATCATCCACCTCTTTAGATGCGCCTATTTTATTTTTCTTCAAACGATTTCAAGCGTAAGTTGCAGATTTTTTTACGTCAAATTCCGGCCAGTTTACGGTAATCGGCGACCATTCGTTCGACGCTGAAAAATGCTTCGACGCGAACTCGTCCGGCCGCCCCCATCGCTCGGCAACGTTCCGGATCGCGGGACAATTTGATCAGCGCAGCGGCGAGGGCATGGACATCCGCGCGCGGGACCACGTGACCGGTGATGCCCTCTTCAACTTGCTCGGATGCGCCACCGTGATCGGTTGCGATCACGGGCAGTCCTGCGGCCATTGCTTCGAGCGAAGCGTTCGGACAGCCTGCGGGTTCGGAGATCATCGCGAAGAGATCGAGGCTGACGAGGAAGGATTTTGAGTCTTGAAACTCGCCGATCCAATCGATGTTCAGGCCTGTGCCTAGATCCTTGAGGGACTGTGCGTACGGCTCGCCCCCGGATTCTGGGCGGCCTGCGATTTTCAAAACATGAGGGGGCAAGTTGGGCGCGGCGATGCGCAGCGCTGCGATGAGTTCCTCGAGTTTTTTCTGGGGCGAAATGCGCGCAGATGTGCCGATGATGAAGCGCGTTTCAGTTCGTTCGTCCTGGGGCAAAGGAGATAGTGGCAGGCCATTGGGGATGACGGTTGGTTTCAGATTCAGCGAGGTTTTCGCGCGTTCTGATTCGCGTTTGTATTTCACCACAATCCCGGCGAGACGCGCGCCGTAATCGGCTCCACAGCGGTACGGTAGGCCTGGCCGCGGACGAGCGAAGTAGGCGTCGAGCGAATCGAAGAACATTTCGCCGGGGCTGACATCGAAAATGGGGATGTCGAAGAGCGCGTCGGCGAGGAGAATTTTGTGTTCGGCGATGACGTTCCAAAAAAGGATTGCGCGCGGCGGATCGGCGTCGATACGTTCGAGAATTTGAGTCACGGCGTCGAGTGGGTCGGCGTAACGCGGTTCGGGGATGAAGACAGGAGCGCCTGCGGAACGGAGCGCACTTAATCCCGGCGTTGGGTTGTCTTCGCGTTCTTGAAGGACGGCGGCGCGGACGGGAATTGATTGGGCTTTCAATCCCAGCAACAACCGCCGGGCGCTGGATTGTGCGCCGCCGGTGGTGAAGTTGTTGGCGATGAGCCAGATGCCTTCGCCGCGACGGGGACCGCGTGTCAATTCGATGGCGCGTGTGAAGAGCGAGGCGTAGCGTTCGGCCATGGAATGGAGCGTGAAACTTGAGCGACTGCGCGGGGGTAATTGAGGCGACTTTTGTTCGGCGATGTCGGCGAGTTTTGACGCGATCAATTCGGGAGAGGCATCGAGTGGGACAATGGTCAGCGCTGGATTTTCTGGGGCGATTTCACGCGTACCCCCTGCATCCGTCGCGACGACGTGGCGACCGGCTGCGAGGGCTTCAAGATGGGCGAGGCTCAGGCCTTCCCATGCGCTGACGGAAACGAGCGCGTCGCTGGCCCAGAGGAGCGGTGCGACGTCTTCGGCGGCTCCGATGATGCGAACGGAATCGGCGAGATCAAGGCGTTCGATTTCAGAGTGCAGAGCAGATTCGCAACGCTTGGCGTCGTCGCTCGTCTTCGATGCTTCGCCTGCGATGATCAATTTTGCGCCGCGATGGATCCCGCGATTCTTGAATTCAGATTGGAGAGCGGCGAGAACGGATGGCAGGCGCTCGAGCCGTTTTTGCGGGCGCGGATTGGCGAGGGAAAGCAGGACAAAATCGCTTGGAGCGAGGTTTAATCTCGCACGTGTCTCGACGCCGCGCCGCATGTTCTCCGGCGACGGTGCGAACGATCCGGCGTCAATACCGTTCCAACATGTTCGGACGGGAGGAGTAACTTTTTGGGCGAGCAAATCCCGTTCGACGGCTTGCGAGCAGGCGACAAGAAGCGTTGCGGCAAGCGGCGTTTCGGGCGTTGAAAAACCGGCGGGCCAGCCTTGTTTGACGTTGTGAATTGTGGCGACGATGGGGAGTTTGGATTCGGCGACAATTGCCATGTCGCTGGCTGAGAGCAAGTGCGCGTGGACCGCGTCGCATCCCAGCGCGATGGCGCGGTTGGCGAATGAGTGGAGGTGTTCAGCACGGTTTGGTCCGGGCGTCAAATCGGTGATTTCGTCGGGCGATTCGTATGCGGCGCGAGTGGGCGATCCCAGGGCGAAGAAGAGTGTGCGAACGCCGTGGCGCGGCAGTTCGCGGGTCAGGTCGAGGGCGATTCGTTCAGCACCTCCTCGCTGGAGGCTGGTCACGACTTCGGCGACGCGCAGGGCTGGGTCGTCGAAGACGTCTAATTGAGGGAGACGTACATAGCGATGGCGCGTGGTCTTCAGTTCGTTTCGAAGAGCGGTGTCGAAATCAGCGCCTACTTCAATCCGCTTTGCGAATTCGTTAGCTGAAGGAGTGGCAAGCAAGACGCTTGCGACGCGTGGTAGTTGATCTTCAAATTTTTCGAGATGCGAGAAGTCGCCACCGGATTCGGCTTGTAGGCGGTTCCAGTCGGCGCAATCGTGCGCGAGTCGGGCTGAGTTCTGGGGCAAAGCTGCGTTTAAGACTGCATTCGAACGCTGCGTTTTGGCTGGGTTTATCACTGAGACTATGCCGAATCCGCAGAGTGGTATTCCTCCCGGGGCGATGTGTGGGCAATGCCAATTTTTCAAGCCGCGCGGAATAGTTCCGGCTCGGATGAACCACGTGAAATCGGATTCGATTTTTTGATTTACAGAATATTCGAGCGTTGCGTCGGTGATATTTTTAAAGCGGCGATTGAGAATTCGAATCGTGCGCCCGGAACGATAGCGCGCGCCGGGAAAGCCGCCGAAGACGACGATTTGAATTCGATCCGCATCGTCGAGTTGAGGCATGAAAGAAGAACTCGCGAGACGTTTCGTAGGACGGGCTTACAGCCCGCCCTTAATATGCGGACGGGTAATCGACGGGAATGGTTCGGACCAGACTGGGCGGAACGGTCGCGGATGTGCCGGCGTTCGAATAAGAGTCGGGATTGGGCGCCACGATCGTATCATCGAAATCATCGTCGACATTTCTGTTGCTGGCGGCGCGCGCGTTACGCGGGGAATTGCTGACGACGTCTACGATTTGAATGTCACGCGGCGGCGAGCCGACGTAAACAAAATGTCCGCGCGGGCCGGGTTGGTATGGAACGCTTTGCGTGATCCAGCCGCTCGGGCCTTGGTAGCGGTAGTGGATCATCGTGCCGGGCGTCAGGAAATTATTGAAGAGATAGAAACCATCGTCGCTGATATTGGAGACAATCTTCCCGTATTGCGCGACACGCCCGCTGACGGGCGGAAGATTGGATGGCGTGGCGCGGTCGGTCAAGGATGCTTCACGTTGCGACGAGGGCTTCTTCGAAAGCAGTCTGTAAATGAGGAATGCGAAACCGGCCACAAACAAAAAGCAGCAGCCGAGGCCTAACACGCCCACGATAATTGCGACCGGGTCTACACCCACACCATTGTCCACGTTAGCTAGTCTCCCAATTCGATGACGATTCGAAACCCATTGTCCGCGTTCCGACTGTGTTCATCGTTGCGATAACGCGATGCGGAGCGGCAGTGCTTTGCGTCTTTTAAAAACGACCCGCCACGCAACACGTAGCGCGGTTTGCCTTCGACCGCTTCAGCGACCGGTGTCGTGTCTGATTTTTCGCGGTACGGATTATACAAGTCCCGGCACCATTGATACACACCACCGCACATGTCGAACAGGCCGAATGCGTTGGGCATTTTTTCGCCGACGGGATGAGTTCCGCCTTCAGCATTTTTCTTAAACCAGGCGATCACTAAGGCGGCCTCGTCGGTGTCACCATTATAGAACCGAGTCTCCGTTTTTGCGCGACACGCGAATTCCCATTGCGACTCGTTCGGGAGCTTAATGCTCTTTCCACTTTTTGTCGAAAGCCAGGTGCAGAACTTGACGGCATCGTGCCACGTGACGAGCACGACGGGATGCGTGTCGGTTTGTTTGAAGCCGGGATTGCGCCACGTGTATTCTTTCTTTTGGACGAGTGCTTTGCCATCGAAACCAAATCCGCCCGACGGACCGGACTCCGCTTCGGTGCGGTATTTTGTTTCGGCGACGAACTGTTTGAATTGGCCGATGGTGATTGGATATTTCGACATCGCAAAACCAGATTTGAGTGTCACGTCATGGAGTAACTCGTCGGCGTTTCGTCCCACTTCAGTCGCGGGTGATCCCTGCTTGAACGTGCCGCCGAAGATGACAACGTATTCCAACTTCACGCCTGACCCAAGTTCGAGCGTTGTGGTGTTTTCGTTTTCCAACGCGTGGGCGAGTGATGCTGAAATGAGCAACGCCATCGCAACCGCATTGAAGCGAACATGAATTTTTGAAATGCCGATTTTCACGCACCCACCGCTTTCGTTCGACTTGCATTCACGCAAGAACACAGAGCAATCGTTCGTACTTTTCATTTTAAGATTTACGAAGTTTATAAAGACTCGGATGAAAATTCAACTGCTTCGATTCATTGAACGATGCGACAGGCCGTGCTCATTTTTTCCAATCTTCGATATTGTCTCCAAAGTCTTTTCCGAGCAACAGCGCAAGGCGGGCGCGGGCGGCGTCTTTGAATAATGGGACGTGTTCGAAGATGTCGAAAAGGTAGTCGCGGTCATCGTGGAGTTTGAGGGTTCTGACGTAGGGCAATGCGTTGGCGATGCCGGGATGGGCGGCGATGGATTTTTGGATTGCTGATTTCAAATTGGGATCGCGCGTTTTTTCCATCGCTTGTGTGATGTGAAAAATGGCTTGTGGAAAAAAGCGGGTGAGGTCGGTGACGGCTTTGGCTCGGTCGCCAGCGGTCACGGCGTCGGAAATGGAATTAATCAGGGCGTCGGCTTTCGCGACAGTCGCGGGAAGGGGTTCGGAAAAACCGGTGGTCGTGGCGGCCATGACGACGGGAAGGTCTTGACTGGGGGCGATGGCGACGCCCATGTCAGCGAGCGGTCGGAAGAAATTGAGCTGCATTTCGGCAGTCGATTGTTGGATTAATTCATGCAATCCTGAGGCGTGGATCATGCGCTTGGCCTCGCCCTCGCTGAATGTGAGCTCGGCTTCTCCGTTTGGTTTTAGCGTGAAATCGAAGCCGGTGCCGACGTCGGTGTTCTCGAGTCGAATCATGAGAAAGTTGTGTGATTCAGTGATCGACAAGTCGGCTTTCAGGATGCGGTCTTCTTTGAATTTCATGCGGTAGTCGCGCGTCTTGCGATTCAATGAATACAGCGCGAGGCACGTTGCGGAATCGAGGTTCAATTGCATTTCGGAGGCGTCGTAGAATTGGCCATTTTTGCTGAGACGACCGTGGACTCTGAATTCGCCGCGCAAGCCGCCTTTGATGTCCTTCTCGACGATGCGGACATCGATGGGCAGATCCTGCGCGTCTCCATCGCGCGGACGGGCGCTTGCGGAGCCTCCGTCTGCGTGAAGCACGAGTTGGAATTCGGGGGCGGCAGCAGCACCGACTCCGCGCGATTGGGCGGCGCTGACGAGAAATTGGACATCGGTGTTGATTTCGGAAACGGGACGGTCGTTCGCGGTGCTGACTCCGGCGTGTTTGGCGGCGATCAAGCCGACGGTACCCCAGTCAATTCCGAGACGCCCATTTTCGATGCGCATCGGAGCCATCCACGCGATCACGTCTTTGGGCGTGAGGACGGGTGTGGTAAGAACGGTTTCGAGTGCGAACGCTCGCGCGGCGAGGACGACGGCGGTGAGCAGGATCGGGGAGAGAGACACGCAGAATCGGCGCTTGGTTCGGGGCATGAAATGGATCCGGGAGAGAGAAAAGCCGACAATATCGTTATCGACTGTAATCAGTGATTGCCTTTGGAAAATGCACCGGGCCGAGTTACTCGATGCTGGTTTTGAATAAAAGCGCGGCTCCGATCAAGAGCGCGACTTCGAGTACCGCGATGGATTTTGTGGTGATGCTGATATCGGAAAGGAACATCAACGAGGTCAGACGCCACGTGCAGATTCCACCGTAGAGGCAGAGCGAGAAAAGAATGCCGGCGCTGCGATAGGCGGGTTTGAGTGCACAGAGGGCGTAGAAAATGGCGAAGCCGATTTCCATGCCGCCGTACACGGCGAGGTACTCGCAGCGTCCATTATTGTCGAGCTTGAGGAATCCTTGGGCGGCGGTGATTTTATCGAGATTGAGTGTGCAGAGTAGGCCGAAGACAAGGTAGATTATTGCGTTGAGCCATAGGTAGACGATGGACATTGGGTGATGCTCCGGAAATGCCGCTTACTGACGAGCGCGGCTCGTGGTGACGTGCCCGTTGTCGTAAATTTACGCGAACGGGTTTTCGTAGCTCATGCGTTCGATCATTTCGGCGGCGGTGCGACCGATGGGACCATGTGGATCAAGAGTTCGGGCACGTTCGAAATCGGCTCGTGCGCCTTTGCGGTCGCCCCGGCGCAAGCGACGCTCGCCGCGCAACAACGGCGGGATCGGGTCTCCGGGCTGAAGGTGTGCGAGGACAGTGGCGACGCGTTCGGATTCGAGCGATTTTTTCTGATGATTAAAAAGCGCAAGAAGATTGTTGCACATCCGGCCCAGGATTTCGCGAGGCGTGACCGGGCGGAGATGCTCTTCTGGAAGAAATGGCTGGCCCATGGATTCGACGCGTTCGCGGCAATCACCGAGGTCAATCGAGTGCGCTCCATTAAACGGATCGATGAGCGTGAAATGTTCGCCTTCGCCGCCTGCAATGGCGACGCGGACAATGAAATGTCCAGGCAAGCCGACGCCTTCGGCGTTTAAATGCACGCGACGCGCGATGGCGAGATAGAGCACCGAGAGCGTAATCGGCAGACCAGTACGGCGCTCGATGACGTCCGACATGTAGCTGTTTTTTTCGGTATAGAAATTGTCCGATCGGCCTTGAAAACCTTCTTCGCGCCAGAACGAGCCGAGGGATTTCACGACTTCGATCGTGTCGCGGTTGGCGGCGCGTTTGACTTCTTTTTGCGTTATGCTTAAGGCGGTGCTGATGTAGTCGGTCGCGCGGCTTGCGAGTTCGTCGATGTCGCGCAAGACGCGTTGAACGGGGATGTTCGGATAACACAGACGCGAGAGCTGCACGGCACCGTGTTCGACGCGGTAGTTCTTTTTTTCGCGAGCGAGGCCGGCGTGGATTTCGCGACCGATTTCGTCGGGAAGGAGGATGCGGATCAGACCGCGGCTGAGGGCTGCGGCGTTTTCGCGGCGGCTTGCGACTGCCCGGTGCAAGGCTGGCAGCGCGGCTTCTCCGAGTGCGATGATCTCACGCGAGATTTCTGCACGGCGCTCGGCTCCGACATTCTCGGCGAGATCGAGAAGCGCGGTCGCGCGGACTCTGCGTCGGAATAATTCACCTTCGCAGCCGGGCATTTCGCGGGGATCGGGGCTTTGACAAGCAAACGAATCGTGCATGGGGCGGTCGAGTTCTCCTGTAATGCGTATTTGATTCGAAAACGGAATAAAGTCAAGAAGGAGTGCGTAAACCTTGACGGAAGCGGGTCAACGCTCTATTCTCGAGAACCGGTATCGACTGTTTTTGCGCGCATATTAAAAAGGGTGTCCTCGTGTTGCAGCATATTTGGCGGCAAGTGAAGCAACTCGTTAAGCTTTTCTTTTTTCCATGGCCTGCGCTGTCATTTTTTACGCGTTCAGTCGGCGCAGAATACGGAATTGGCTTCATCCGCAAAGTGCGCTTGTTGCGTGCAACCTTGTACAATTCAACGCTGGCCGGAAGCGCGTCAACATTCGCGGAGCAGCTGATGCTGGTTCGCGGTGTCTTATCTATTCCCAAAAATAGTTCCGGCGCGGTGGCCGAATTCGGATGTTTCAAAGGCGCAGCAACGGCTAGTTTGTCAATCGCCTGCGCCGCATGCAACCGGACGCTGATGGTCTTCGATTCGTTCGAAGGTTTGCCCGAACCCTTAGACCGAGTGACCAGTTTATCGACCGGCACCGACATTCCGTATCATGCCGGCGATTTAACGGGGACACTCGACGAAGTTAAGAGCACGGTCAAAGCAAGCGGCGACATTTCAGTGTGCCAATTCGTTCCCGGATTTTTTGATGCAACATTGCCCAAGCTTGATCCCTCGGTCCGCTTTGCCATGATCTTCGAAGACGCTGATTTGCCACAATCGGTGCGGTCCGTTCTTCGATACGCTTGGCCGCGCTTAAATGAGGGTGCCTTTTTTTTCTGTCATGAAGCGCGCGACAAGGAAGTTATCGAACTGTTTTATGACGCTGCTTTATGGCGCGACGACTTAAAATCAAATGTACCCGGCTATACCGGATCCGGATGCGGACTACCTCTCGATCCACGCGGATCGATGCTTGGGTTTGCTGTAAAACGCGATCAATAAGCAATCCCGTCCTTCAACAATTCTACTTTTCTTTTACTTCGAGATCACGGCAGCAGCGGAAGCCAATCGTTGTCATTTTGTCCTCGCGGCTGTGACTGAATGTGGACATACAATTGGCATCATTTGCTGATTCTTTGAATGATCCACCCATGACGGTCACGTCGGCTCCGTCGCCCATGTCCTCGGTCCATTCCGCCGCGTTCCCGCTCATGTCAAAAATGCCGAGCGAGTTCTGGCACATCTTTTTTGATCCCGACGCGGTCAGGCCTTTGCCTTCTACGTTGCATAACGCTGCGTTCAAGTCCTTGCCGTTTCCATAGGGATACGTCGCATTGGTACTGCCTTGACAGGCATCTTTCCAGCGGGTGCTGGTGCAGAGTTTCTTGCCTTCTTTCGCGCAGATTTGACTGGCTGCGGCAAACGGCACATCGACCATCGGCATTTCGCCGGGCGTGTTGGGGAACTCGTAGCGGTCGATGCAGAACGCTTTGCGCCGGTCGTCAACACCCCACATGAAAGTGGGATTTTTGGGAGACGGACGGCGCTCGGAGTACATCGCCTGTCCTTTCATATCGCAGAATTTCTGATCGTTCACGAAGGCCAGATACATGCGCCCTTTTACATCATTCGGATGGTTCTGCATGGCGATGTTGAAGAGCCGTTCGGCTTCGGCAAGGTCCGGCTGCGCAGTCGCGAGCAATGCAATTCCCTGCTCCATGCTTTTGTTGTACACGTCGGGATTGTAATGGCTCGCTTCCAATTGCTTTTGAATCAGCGCGACCGTCTCATCGAATTTCAATTGAGTCGCGAGCTTTTCTGCGAGCGTGTATTTTTCAAACGCGCCTTCAGAATTTCCGGACAGCGCCACGCGCTCGGCTTCAACAATCGCCGCGATCATGCCTTTGGCGGTGTTCATGTCTTCTTCAGCTTTATTGAGCATGTCATTGCGGAAATCTTTGAGCTGCTTCATTTCGCGTTCGAGGCGCGCGTATTGGTTAGCCGCGTCCTGCCAGCGCGCCAGTTTGACGGCATCACGTGCTTGAGCGAGGTACAACGTGGAAAGCGTTTCGAGCGCCAATTCGTAGAGTCTGCGCGAGCGCTGCGGCTTGCGCTTTTCTAAACGCAACGCGAGATTTCGATAGTCATCGCTGCCGCCGCGTGGATCGGTGAACGCGCGCGCTTCAGCCTGCTGGATTTCGTTTTCGTCGAACGCGTCTTCTCTAAAACGTGTCGAGTCAGCATTGAAGAAAATGAACGTATGCTTCTGGAAGACGTCGACTGCCTCGGCGTATTTGCGCTCGTCGATCAACTTCTTGCCCTTGGAAAGCAGCGATTGTTCCTGCCAATATTGGAAGCCGACGATGCCGCCTGCGACGATCAGGATGACAACGACGAACGTGACCGCTGCGTTGCCCGAGCGCTTTTTAGCGATCTGCTGAATCTGTTGCTGAGCTTTTCGATTGGCTGGATTGAGGACTGAAATGTCTTTCCAGCAATGGATCGCCTCGCCCAAACGTCCGCGCGCCATCGCTTCGGTGGCGCGGTCGAGGAGCAGCTTTTCCTTGTCGCGCAGCATCGTAATTTCGTCGGTCATACGCGCGACGGTACGGTTGGTGGGATCGGTGTCGCGGGCGCCTCGGTACAGGTTCAATGCGGCATCCAATTCGCCTTGCGCGCGGAGCGTCTGGCCGTGTTGGATGTAGGCTTCGACGATGCTCTTGATCGCCTGCGGATGGCCCGGGCGCAGATTCAAAATCGGCTTCCACGTCTCGATCGCTTTACCGTAATTTTGTTCGAGATTGTATTGATAGCCTTCCTTTAAGAGGAAGTCGATGCGCTGCAATTTACCTTCCGATTCTTTCAATCCGAGCCGCGCCTGTTCACACGAGGCGTTGATTTTCAACGCGTCTTCATAGGTCGCAATGGCTTCTTCCAAGCGGCCCTGATGACTGAACGATTCGCCCTGTTCGGCGAGCTTGGCAGCGGGAACGACGATGACGCGCAGCTGCTCGATCTGTTTTCCAAGCGCATCGTCGCGCAATTCGGCGGGGGTGCCGTCCCAAATCTTGATCGCGTTTTCGAACTGGCTGCCTGCGATGGCGTTGCGAATATCGTTGACCAGCGTGCGCTTGAGCGCGAGGCGGCTTTCGATGTCTTTCAGGAGCGCTTTGAGCGTGGCGTCGTTGGGTTCGAGTTCGGCGAGAATGCGGCATTCGCGCTGAGCATCCACGAGCATGCCGCGCTTTAATAAGTTGTCTGCGTTCTGACGGCGGATCGCAAATTCGCGGTCCACTTCCTGCTCGACGCGCTGACGTGTGGCGTTGTCAAGGGATTGAGAATTCAGCGCGAGCATGTACGCCTTCATGGCGTTGACGCGGTCGCCGCGTTCGAGCATTTCATCGCCGCGCGATACGTTGGCGTAACCGTCGTCGCCACCCATGGGCCCCATACCGCCCATGCCGCCCATTCCCGACATCGGGCCTTGTCCGCCCAAGACACTGTTGACGCGCGATTGCTCACCGCCGGGCATGAAGCCGCCGCCCATTCCGGGCAAGCCCGGCATTCCCGGCATTCCGCTGCGCGCTGAGTTTGGCACTCCGCGCCGAACGGGGCCCGACAATCCTGTCCCAGAAATCCCCGGACCAGGCTGCATCGGGTTGCCGAAATCCGTGTTGCCACTACCGGGCGTGAATCGCGACGGAACATTCGAACGCTGTTGGCCGGCGTCCTGGTAATTTGAAGCTGGAGCCATTCCGGACATAGGCATTGGAGCGTCGTAATTTCCGACGTCCCCACCCTTCTCTGCCTGCTCTGTTTTTTCAATCGCAGCATCAATCGCATCGATTACTTCAGTAAATGTCTGATAGCGATGCTCGCGCTTCTTCGCCATCATTTTACAGATGACGTCGGAGATCGCTCGCGGTACGGTCGGCAGGACTTCGTTCGGCGGAATCAGTGCTTCGTGCTTGTGACGGTACATCGTGGACATCGCCGTTTCAGCTTCGAACGGCAGACGACCCGTGATCAACCGATACCATGTGCCACCCAGACTGTAGATGTCTGAACGGCCATCGACTTTTTTGCCGTCGCATTGCTCGGGACTCATGAACGCCGGAGTGCCCATGACGGAATCGACGGAGGTTTGAGTGCCAGTGCCGTCGGCTTCTTTTGCAAGGCCGAAATCGGAGACCTTGATCTGGCCTTTGCGCGTGACCATCAAATTTTCAGGTTTGATATCGCGATGGATGATGCCTGTCGCCATGGCGGCTTCGAGGCCCTGCGCAGCTTGGCGAATAAATTCGGAGGCTTCGCGCCATTCCAAAGCGCCGCGCCGCTCAGCCTGCATTTCAGCAAGACTTTCGCCTTCAATCAACTCCATGATCATGTAGTTGATGTTTTGATCGGTACCGACGTCGTACACGGCCAAAATATGCGGATGATTCACGCGGGCGATGGAACGCGCTTCTTTTTGGAAGCGAGTGACAAAATTTATATCGTTCGCGAGATGCGGTGCCAAAACTTTGACTGCGACAACGCGGTCCAGAGATTTCTGGCGGCCCTTATAAATGACGCCCATGCCGCCCTGGCCGATGACTTCCAGGATCGCACAACCGCCGATGGTTTGATTGATGAGCGGATCGGACATGAACCACGGACTCTCCGGTGCAAACAACCTAAAAACACAAAGAGTTACACGAACGACGGCATAACATGAATCGGTCTATTTTTTGCTAAAAATACTGGGCGTCCGCAGCTACCTTTGGGCTAAAAATCGCACTCGAACTCAGGACGTATGACTTTCGAACTCCCCCAATCCCTAATCCTTAAATATATAAATTTCAAGCGATCAGCATCGCGTTCATTCGTTTTCGACTTGGGTCAATACATTAAGCAAACACGTTGCCAATTTATCCCGGCACTGCCGATAGCGACCGATCTCCCGCCCACCCGGCTCCGCAATATCATCGTTATCTTTCGACAGTAACTGAATACGATCCGCACAAAAAGGCATAAATTCGATAATACTTTCCCGATGAGCCCGCGTCATGGTAAAAATCCAATCGGCGCTGTCGATCATGTCAGGCGTTAGCAACGTCGTGCGATGGTCGGACATATCGACGCCTGATTCTCTCATTGCCGTGATCGCGAGCGGATGCGCTGGTTGCCCGGATTGCGCGTTCGTCCCAGCCGACAAGACACGCACCGGCATGCCGTCCAAGCGCGGACGTCGAGCCAGCACGGCGCGGAAAATCGCCGACGCCATGGAGCTTCGACACGTGTTGCCTGTGCAGACGAAAAGCACCGTAGGCGACGCCGTGAGCAGAATATCCAGCTCCGTCAATTTCCCTTCGCGCTGAACTTTGACGCCCAGTTCGTTCACTTCGACAACCGCCGACAACGTTCCGCGCGGAGGCATCCCACCTTCAAGCACCAGATCGATCTTGCCATCGAACGCTTCGCGAACGTGCTCGGCCGAAAGCCCGTCGCAAACCACGCGGCCAAGTTCGTCGCACCCTTTATTGATCCGCAGCGTCGCGTTCGGAGCCGCAATCGGAAATGCGCATTCCGCCAACAGCGACCGCGCAATCGGATGCTCCGGCAACCGCAAGCCCACGTTTCCGCCACCTGCGCGAGGTACGACCAGAGTCAGCGCTCCAGGCCAGTACATCCGCGCCAATTTCTGAGCCGTCCGCGACAATCCACCAGCCACTTGCTCCGCCTGCCTCATCGAACCCACCAGCAGCGAATAATTCTTGCCGTCAAGCTTCCCTTTTATACGTGCCAACCGAGCCAGCGCCTCGGGATTTCCAGCATCCGCCCCCAGCCCGTACACCGTCTCCGTCGGAAACGCCACCAGCCCGCCCGAGCGCAGGATCTGCGCCGCATGAGTCAACTTCGCAGCATCCGCCGCGCCATCAAGTTGTACGTGCTCAGTTCTCATTCCACTCCCACCAGCTTTCCCGTTCCCACACAATCACATTGTGCATTTGTTTTCCCCTCTCCCCTTGGGGGAGAGGGCCGACGAGCCTGCTGTTCGGCTCGCGGGGTGAGGGGAAGGCGTTGATTAATGATCCCGCCGTATCAGCTCTTCCGCTTCAGCGCCTTCGCCGCAATATCTTTCCGGTAATGCGCCCCATTAAAGGTGATCTTCTCACACGCCTGATACGCACGATTGATCGCCAGCGGCAACGTTGCAGCCGTTGATGTCACACCCAACACCCGCCCACCACTGACTGTAATCCGTCCGTCTTTCTGCTTCGTCGTCCCGCCGTGGAAGACCTGCACACCTTCCGAGTTTTCCAACTGCCCCGATGCGTTCAGCCCGTTGATCGTCGCACCCAGCGTCACTTTCGCCGGATAGCCATCAGCTGCCATCACGACGCAGACCGTCGGATCGTCTGAAATGTCCAAGTCGAAATGCTCGAGCTTGCCTTCAATGACCGCTTCCATAACATCAACAAGGTCCGATTTGATGCGTGGCAGAATGCACTGACATTCCGGATCGCCGAAGCGCACATTGTACTCCAGCACCTTCGGCCCGTTGTCGGTCACCATGATGCCCGCATACAGAACGCCCTTAAACGGTCGTTCTTCGCGCCGCAACGCGTGCAACGTCGGCACTAAAATCTCGCGCACGATCCGGCTTTCCAATTCAGGCGTCACAATCGGTGCTGGCGAATACGCGCCCATCCCGCCCGTGTTCGGACCTTCGTCATTATCGAAGACTCGCTTGTGGTCCTGAGTGCTTGGGAGCACCGCCAGTGTCGAACCATCCGTCAACGCCATCACCGACGTCTCTTCGCCGCGCAACGTCTCTTCGATCAGAATATTTTTACCCGCATCGCCGAACTCGCCAGCAACCATCGCCCGCGTAATCGCAGCTTCCGATTCAGCCGAGTTCTGGCACATCAACACGCCCTTCCCTGCTGCCAGTCCATCGGCCTTGATCACGAGCGGAACGTCGTGTTCCTTCACGTATTCAATTGCGCGTTCCGGGTCCGAAAAGACGACATAATCCGCCGTCGGAATGCCATGCTTGCGCAACAAATTCTTAGTCAGAATCTTCGACCCTTCCAACTCCGCTCCGCGATACGACGGCCCAAAACACGGAATCCCCAACTCCTCCGTAACTTTGTCCACCAGTCCAGCCACCAGCGGCGTCTCCGGCCCGATGACAATCAAGTCCGGCTTCTCCAGCCGAGCGTAACGCATCAGCTTCTCAACGTCGTCCGCCTTGATCGGAGCCGTCTCAACGAGCGCCCCGTTCTGGCATCGCACCAGCTCAATCCCAGCATTCCCCGGTACACAATGCAACTTTGTGACACGAGAACTC
>Ga0194042_1000278_pt1 | contig 16873 bp, 14 predicted proteins | sample JunL4412m_MetaG_FD_148974 | JGI IMG/M metagenome (GOLD analysis project Ga0194042, IMG submission 148974) | Anoxic zone freshwater microbial communities from boreal shield lake in IISD Experimental Lakes Area, Ontario, Canada - Jun2016-L442-12m | ecosystem: Environmental > Aquatic > Freshwater >...
AGAGGTAAGCCTGTCGAGATAGCCACCGTTCAAGTCTTTGGCGTAAATGCCATGATTAAGCGTGTCCCTTGAATTCGGGCCGCTAGGGCGAAATCCGCAAGCTTCCTGGAAAAGCTCATTATCTGGCCATGCGTCAGCGTCAGGCGTTTCAATGGTGAGCCAGCGGACAAAGAGCCCATCAGGGAGACGGCCATTAACGTAGTCAGTATCGCGGCAAATCCTTTCACCGGCGGCCGTGTGTTTTCCAGCCTGGGCGAGCGGATCACGGACAATCTTCACGTGTTCACGCTTGAACCCATACTCTTTGGCGATTTCTTCAATGGTCATTGATTCCTCCGGGAAGAATTCGTCTTCACAAATACCATAGGCGTCTTCCCAAGTCTGCGCCCGGACAATGCCGGAAATGCCCAGACTGTCGCGGTGTATCCACAGCGGGCCAAAGCCATCGTCATAGACTGGAATTGCATGGCCGAAGCGGGATCTGGCGCTGACGAGGCGTTGGGAATCGGAAATGAGGGAAGGGGAGAGAGTTTTCATAGGGGGTGAAGTGTTGAAGGGTTGAATTACTGGCAAATCAATTCGGCAATCTGGTCCGCGATTTCTTCCGCGATTTGTGAAGGATTACAGTCCCGCGTGATCGTCACCACAGCCCAATGCGCGTGGCTATAGGCACCGCCTGAATAGGAATTGTCTCCGGTCTGATATGACCAGGAACAATCCTTTTCATCATCCTCCGGGGTGAATCCGATGGTGAGGCAGATTGCCGGGGTATCGTCGTCAGGCTCGTCGCTGGCGCGGTATTCGTCACGGATGTCGGGGACAAGGGAGGCCACAAGGGCGGACCATTGGGAGAGTTGCTGATTAAGCTGAATGTCGAGTGATTGCATACTGCGTTGACCTTTCAATTTCGCCCGGCGTAATTGCCGAGTTGATACCCCACAGCCTATAGCACATCACAAAGTTTGCAACAATTATTTTCGCGCTTATTCCTTAATAAGTTAACGAAAAAGGTAGTTTCTGTAATAAATTTGTGCGCGAGGGTGAACGTATGCGCGTAGGGGAATATGAGAGGGGGATTCTAGGGGAAATGCTGAGGGATTATCGGTAAAGGAGGTGACGGATTAGGGGATTACTTGCAAAAGGCAAGTGTGTCCCTCTTTATGACTTGCTTTCAAAATGCAAGTGTCCCTAATTCTCCCCGCCTGCGCCACCCACACGCAAAACTTCACGCTCTGGCTCGATACTGCGCCCCTGACGCGCGCGAGGTCGCGCAATGGTATCGCCTAGCCTGCGCCGCCTACAGCTCGCCACAGCTCGCCGCCCTTGGCATAGACTCCAAGCGTCAGGCCAACCTCTCCGCTGGCATTCTCCCGGCCCGCCAACTCTGGCGCTCGATCTGGCTCGCCTACTCATACGCCTATGCCCCCGGCAATCTCGCCAGCCCATACGCCTGGTCAACCTGGGGCCGATTCAATCCCCAGAACGCGGACACAGCGGACCTCCTAGCCAGGCGCTGGGCTGATCACAACAAAAAGAGGAAGCCCCAGCCGTGGAGGCGCAAGCGACAATCCCCAGCTCGGCCGCCGGGAGACATTCACCCCGGATCGCAACAATTCTTCCTCCCTCCGCTGTAGTGCCAACATGGCACTATTAAACATAACCGACATTGTGTGTTCTCCTTTTTTGGGTGAAATTTGGGGCGTGGCAGGTAGGGTGCTACAGGATGGTGGCCGATGGAATGCCCAGCGGGGAGCGGGGAGCGCCAGGCCGGGAACGCGGCTTCGGGGGTGGCTTTGGGCACCCCCTAGGGGCTCGCGTCCAGACAGATGCGTCATTTTTCGAAATTGGACAGCCTTGAACTTTTTGACTTTTCCTGCAACATTTACACCAGAATGCAATGCCATCAAAATCCCAAACGCATCAAACTCTCCGACGACGACCTCCAGGAGCTTCGCCGCCTCTGCCGCCACCTCGGCGCGTACTCCCGCACCGGCCCCAACAAGGGCACCGTCTCCCTGAGCACCTTCCTGCGGCGCATCGCCCGAGGCGATTTCGTCGTGACTCCCAAGGGGAAGTCGTGACCAGGTGATCTCCTCAGGGCTCCACCTCGATGCGCCATCCTCGGGAAGAATCTCCAGGAGCTTTGACCTGAAGAGTGCTTTGATCCGCAAAGTCATCAGGTGTCAACATTTGACCAGCCATTGTTGACACCTCCACTCTTAAAAGAATGAACTCTTCCCAAAACACCCCAGGATCAATCCTGACACCTAAACCCTCTACCGACACCCTCCAGTCCCTAATCTCTCAGTCAGCGGTGATCCAGCTCGTGGAATGCACTGATTGCCATGAGGAGTTTGAGCTGATGGCGATGAGAATGGATTCAGACGGCCGGGTGCGGTGCTTGAAGCGGTGCGCTGAAAAGAAGCGGCCAGCGGGGGGGATAAGGTCCGCTGGCCGTGGAGGATGTTGATTGGTGAATCAAGCCTATCACCGACCAACAAGGAAACCATACTTTACCTATTCCGCTTCCGCAAGCTCTTTTTCAAGTAATGCGGTAAGTTTTCACGCTCTGAGGTGTCTCCTTGACCGGCCACATCTCCACACCTTTCTGGCTGATGCACCATTCGTACTCGCTCTCGGTGAACTGCCAGGACCCGTAGCAGCGTTTGAAGTGGATGTTCTCCCGAGCGGTGGGGTGCCACACGAGGGGGAGGTTCCTGTCCCGGTGGTACTTGAGGATCTGTTCGAGTTTGCCGATCATGGCTTGATTAGATGGTGCTCAATGGAGGATTCCTCTTCAAGCTTTCTCCCAAGCAATACCCCCTAGGTACGTACCTTAACAAGATCCTCTTCCCCTCTTCCTTTCGGGTTCTTCTTCTTCGGCTCTCCTGATCGGGTGAGTTTGAGCGAGTTGTTGATGGGCAGACACACCAATCCTACTTGTTGGTGGTGTCTGCCCTTCTGACTGATGCTTCCGTTCTCTGATCGAGTCGAGAATCGCTGAGCGTCTTCAGGGCGTGTACTGGCAAGTTTCACCGTACACTGGCCTCTTACTATCACACCCGAACTTGGGTGCCAGACTGCGGCTCTTGAGGCATGCCACACCACCGCTGCGCTTGCGTCTGTCCTTCAGTAGCGCCCCGTTAATGTTCATGCCCTGTAAAGGCTTGGCTATCCGAACGGCGATGAACCGGGTGTACCAGGTGTCACTTCTGGCTGATTTGCCACGGTTTCACCCGTGGCTGACAGGGGGAATCTGCCACAGGTTTGGCAGAGTGCAAGTGGGAAAAGTCATCTCCTGAACGATTTCTGTGTGTTCAGAAACGTCTTCTATAACTGTATCTGCAAATACTCCGACTTCGGCTTCTCCACCAGGCTGCGCGTCTCCCGGTAAAGCTCCTCGTAGCAGAGCGTGGACAGCACGTAGGTGAGGGCGTCGAAGGCGTGCTTGAACTTGGAGGTCTTGTCGATGGGCCGGTTCTTGGTCTTCTTCAGGGACTGGATCGCCTCGATGGTGTGGGGGCACTTGCTCTTGCTGATGACAATGCGGTCCTGAAACAGGAGCTTCTTGAGGATGTCGATGCGCTGGCGCACGCTGCCATCGCCCTTCTCCACGGCAATGAGCCGGATCTTGCCTTTGGAGGCGTTGTACACCTCGACGTGCTGGCGGCGGTCGCTGATGGATTCGCGCATGTCGAAGACGCTGCGGTCGGCGTAGTGCTGCCAGCGGACCTTCCGGCCAAGCTGATGCTCCCAGTATTCCAGCTTGGCCACGAGTTCGATGGTGAACTCCCCGATGCTGATGTCCTCGCCGATGTACACCAGCTCGTCGAGGATGTTGAAGTGGGGCACCTCCCGGCCGGTGGCATCCGGCAGGAACACCTGCTCGACGATCACGCTGGCGTAGTTGGTGACACCGGGATCGCTGCCGGTGTACAGCTCGTAGGTGTCCGGGTGGGGGAGCAGGATACGGGGCTGCGGATTGATGGGCGTCTCCAGTTCACCCGCAATGTGGGTAGCCGGGCGGAACACGTCGGAGAAGATGCCGTCCCCGGCGGCGTTGGTCCACTTGCCCAGGAAGTAGCGGTCCCACAGGTCTTGGTTGTGGTGGTACTTGATCTTCAGCTCGTTCAGGTCCGCTTCTTCGAGGTACGGATTGTCCGGGACGAAGAACTCCATCAGCCCGAGATTGCGCTGGCGCTCCAGCAGGAGGTCCAGGTTGAGCCCCTTCTCGGCGGCCATCTTCTCCAGCAGCAGGCGGTCGGCGCTGCGGAACTTGTAGAAGAGCTGGTAAATCCAGTGGTCCTCGCCGGGCGGCTCCGGGTTGGTGTCCAGCATCATCAGATGGTCCCGGCTCTTCAGGTGCGGTGCCCGGAAGCAGTCGGTGATGATGTCGAAGGGGGTTTGCGTGTGGACCCAGGTACCCACCTCGGACCAGTAGAGTCCAGTGAAGATCTTGTTCTTGAAGCGGGCGCTGATCTCCTTCTCCGTGGCCCCGTCCCGGAACGTCTCAAGCTGGAGCACTGACTTGGTGCCGTGCTTGTTGGTGACGCTGCACTTCATTTTCTTGGAGACGCCGTGCTGGTAGGGCTTGTCAATCCACTCGAAGCCGAAGTCGCCTTCGATCCACTGCGGGATGATTGTCTCTGTGATGAGCTGCCAGCACCCGCCATCCACGGCGGAGGTGACAGTGGGAGCGATGATGCCAAACATGGCCTTGTCCGTCTCCCAGAGGTGCTCGACGACGGTGTTCAGACAGCCGAAGGTCTTGGAGGACTTGCGCGGGCCGGAGACGCACACGAAGCGCGGCTTGTCCGGGTTGTCCCGGTGGCAGAGCCAGCGCAGCTCGTCCTGCTTTGGTGAGGTGGCGGGGTGCCACTGGCCGTTGGTTACGGGCATGACTTTAAGATGTGGTCAGGAATCGGGAAAAGTTTAAGCCTCAGTTTTTGGAGCTTATTTGCTTCCCTACTGAGCCTTTTCTTTTGGTCGCATGATAAAACATTCCTCTCCTGAAAGCACAAATTTCGCTTATCAAGCTCGAAATTAAGAAGGCATTCCTCAATGAGATGGAGTTCTTCAGGACTCAGGGTTTGGGTTTTTATCGAGTTCGCTTTCATGCTTGCATCATCCATCATCCTGAGTAGGGTTGTCCAGACAGATAACGATAACGCGAAAATTTATGCCCATCAACTCGCTGACCATCGACCCTAAGAATCCCGCCTTCAAGGACGCCATCATGGGCTGCAAGGAGGGCGATGAAGTCACCCTCGAAGTCACCGGCAAGGTGGTCAGCATGGGCAACAACTACGTGCTCGATGTGAGCAAGGTGGAAAGCACCGCCGAGGAGAACGCTGAGTCGCCCGAGGAAGAGAGTAAGGAAACCGACGAGGGCGATTCTGATTCCGGCGAAGAGATGGGTGACGGAACCGGAGAGCCCATGGCCGACGGAAAGCCGATGCCCGGAAAGAACAAGGGCACTGGCGTCATGGTCCTGATCGGCGGAAAGGGTCCGAAGTGAAATCCATGCGCCTGGGAGGTGGGGGCCGCTTTGCCAAGCTCGAAGGTGAGCTGAAGGCGAAGGGCGCGAAAGATCCGGCTGCGCTGGCGGCTTGGATTGGGCGTAAGAACATGGGGGCAAAGAAGTTCAACCGTCTGTCGTTGACCGCTCGTAAGCGCGCATGATCTCCCCCAAAGTCTTCGAGCGCCACGGCTGCGACGCTGCTTCTCTGCGGAAAGTCTTCGAGAAGCGGGAGAAGTACGAATACCCGGAGAAGATCATCGCGCTGCTGGGCTGCATCCGTTCTCGTATGCAGCAGGGCCGGATGCAGAACCTGAAGGACTACAAGTACTTCGCGGCCATGGACTACGCCTATGACGCGCCGTACTATCAGACCACCCCGACGCTGGTGCAGCATGTCTGCAATCAGACACTCACCTACGAGGAGTCGCTGAAGGCGGTCGAAGGGTGGGGGCTGCGCTGGGGTGACATCTTCCGCATCAAGCTCAAGCCGGATGGCACCAAGGACCTGGACCTGAAGACGGGCCAGCCACAGCTCGAAGTCATTGCTCCATCGCTGGTCCGAACGCTTGTTCCGATGGTTAAGTCCTACCTGACCATCCGCTGCGCCAAGCTCTTCACGGATCGCAACCAAGTTCCCCTCTTCAAGTTCGAGCCCCTACGCAACACCGATGAGAATACCGTCCTGTGCGAGGTGCTGAACAACGTGATGGAGGGCATGGTCACGCAGTTTGGCTATCGGGATGAACTGCGGGACGCCATCTTCCACACGCTCCTCTACGGCATCAACATCCTGTTCCCCCAGGAGGCTTGGTACGAGGAGAAGCAGGAGAACGAGGACGGCACCGAGCGCGTTGTCCGGGAGGGAATCCGTTACATCCAGCCGCACCCGACGCGGATGTTCTACGACCTGTTCTATCGCACCAGCTCGCTCAACTCCGACAGCGGGTGCGAGTACACGGGCCACTGGCGAGTGGAGCGGTACGGCGAGATCCGGTCGAATCCACTGTACTTCAACCAGAACGCCATCCCCTACGGCACGAACTGGTTCCAGAGCCCCTACGCGGGCACCTACTTTAGCGACTTCTATCCGCCCTGCACGATGACGTTCCCCTCCGGGGAGCCGCTCAATCCGCAGATGCGCGAGACGAGCGCCGGGGTTTACGCCACCACCGACACGGACAAGGCCCTGTTCGTGACGGAGGTGTTCATGAAGCTCAAGCCCGAGGAGTGGGACTTGTACTGGCCCGGCGACGGCGAGAAGAAGGCGAAGCCCTACAAGAATCCTGCCTGGTTTCGCTTCGTCATGGCATCCGATGACACGGTGGTCTATGCGGAGCCGATGTGTTATACCCCGAATATATACTACGGGTATGATGCTGATGGCAGCCGAGTCCGCAATGCCAGCATGGCGTTGGAACTGATTCCTTTCCAGGACCAGCTTGGTAACCTGCTCTCCCAGATCCTGCTGACGGTGAAGCAGAACCTCGCCAATGTGGTGTTCTATGATACGAACATCGTGGACGCCGACCAGATTCGCAAGCTGAACAACGCGGGCGAGACGGCCCTGCGCGGCATCAACTTGGTCGGGTACGACTCGGAGAAGAACCTCAAGGCCGGACTCGACAACCGCACCGCGTTCCAGCCCATTACCCTTTCGCGCCAGAGCACGGGCGAGCTGATGAACACGATGAACACGGTGATCTCCATCGCCGAGCGGATGCTGGCTTTCAGCGCGCAGGAGTTGGGCTCGGCCGCCAGCCATCAGCAGAGCGCCGAGGAGATGCGCGTCATCAGCAACAGCATCGGCGTCCGGGTGGCCTACACTGGCACCTTCATCGACGATGCCAACGATGCGTGGAAGCGGCAGCTCGCCTCGGCCATGATGGCCTACATGGACGTGGACTTCGTGGCGGAGATTTCTCCCGACACCAAGAACCTCGACGAAATTCTCAAGAAGCTTGGCTTCAGCGTGGTGTCGCAGGGCTCTGGCAAGACCAAGACCGTCATCAACGGATCGAAGGTGAAGCTCCTTCCGCTGCTCATCGACGGGCTCGTGTCCAACAAGGATGGCCCGGATCGCGGCACCGACGCCCAGGCCGCAGCGGTGATGATGCAGACCGTGCAGGCCGTGGCCGGAAACCCCGAGCTGGCCCAGCAGGTGGGGCCGCAGAACCTGCTCCAGTTGCTCACCCGCGCTGCCCGCATGGGTGGCGCTCCCCGCGACTTCGAGTTGCAGCTTGCAGCCGGTGGCCAGACAGCCAAGCCGCTCACACTGGAGGACGTGCAGAAGCTCATCCAGCAGCAGGGCCAGCAGCTCATGCAGACCATCGGCAAGGAAGTGGCCGACCAGGTGGTCAAGCCCGCTGCCGCGCAGGACGCGAAGCAACAGCAGGAGATTGACCAGATGGCCTCACAGCTTGCCACTGTCGAACAGGTGGTCGGTAAGCTCACTCAGATTTTCGCAGGCGCAAATGCAGCGCCGCCTCCGCAAGAGGTTCAGCCGCCCATGCCACCTCAACCCGCCCCGATAGATGTCAACCAACAACCCCCTCCTGAAGCTGGACAAGTCCCCGTTGGTCCAGCAGGACAGCCTGGCCCTTCGCAAATGGCTGGCGGCCCCGGATCGCCGACACCTTGAGCGCATCCTCCGTACCCGCGCCTCTGACCTGATGCTCTCTGGTGCTGCTGCCAAGATGGGACTTGCCAAGGACCAGGTTGGCCATATCCGCGCCGATGTGGACTTCGCCAAGGCGCAGCGCCTGATGGAATGCCTCAACGTGCTGACCGAGATCAGCAATGAGGAGGGCGAGTACCTGGTCGGCACACCCAATTTCATAACATGAGCAAACCAACCACCACCCCACCCGAAGCCAAACCGAAGTTCCTCGACGAGGAGCTTTCACGCACCCTGCTGTCCGAGTTCCTCGACGGTGCTCCTGACAAGAAGGAACCGGAAGGCAACAAGCCTGCTGGAGATCCCCCCGCTGCTGATCCCGCTCCGGAGCCCAAGGAGGAGGTGCCGCCCGCTCCGGCCGCCGATCCCGCCCTGGAGCCCAAGCCTGAACCAATGAAGAAGAAGGCCAAGGCTTCAAAGGTCGAGAAGCCTGGACCCGTCGCCCCGCCCACCGCCGAGGAGATTGGCACTTCCGTTGCCAAGGCTGTCGCGCGCGAGATGCGCCAGAACCAGCAACCTGCTCCCGAAGTGAAGCCGGTGATCGTCGTCGAAGATGATCTCCCCCCCGCCGAGCGCCGCCTGCAAAACAACCTGGCCGCGCTGGCCAAGCTCTACCCGGACGAGTACGGCACCGTTCACACTGATCGGAAGAATTTTGTTGACCGGCTCCGCACCTACGAGCAGGAGTGGATCAAGAACAATCCCGGCGAGCAGTTTGATCCCAACTCCGAGGAGCACAACGAATTCTACTCGACGGACCCGATGCAGAAGGTGAGCAGCGAGCATCTCGCTGAAGCCATTGCCGAGCAGCGCGTAGAGGAGAAGGCACACGAGATCGAGCAGCGCATCCAGCAGTCGGAGCGCGTGCGCCAGACGGAGCCGGTGGCCGCCAGCGTCGCGGCCGAGGCTGCCAGCGGTATCGTTAAAGAACTCGGTGGCGATCTCGCCATCAAAGTCAACCCGGACGGCCGGATCGACCACGCCTCCTATCAGGCGGCCCTCGAAGCCGATCCCATCAAGGCTCCCATCATCGCGGGTGCGGCCCAGGCGGCGGCCCAACTGTCGGCCGAGGTGGTGAAAATCTACAGCGGGGCCGTGAAGCCTGACCCCGACGCCAATCCCCAGCATCGCAGCCTCCTGCAATTCGGTGCCGACATGGAACGGAAGATGGCCACCCTGAAACCCGCGCAGTGGGATGACCCCAAGGGCCGCGCCCTTGAAGATTTCCTTCCTTCGCGCCAGTATTGGTCGTTGCCTGCCGCGCAGCGCCACAATCACTGGACCTTCGATCAGGATGACATGGTGAATCTCGTGCAAGCGGACATCCGAAATGATGCGCGAAACAGTATGGAGTCCGAAGAAAAGCGCGTGAACACCATCATCTCCAAGCGCAGCGGCGGGGTGCCTACCGCCACTTCCAAGGCGCAACCCGGAAACTCCCCACAGCGGGAAAACCAGCCAACAGCACCGTCGAAACCCACTTCCCCGAGTGGTCGTGGTCAGCCAAATTTGGCGGGTCCGACTGGTGGCAAACCCGGCGGTAATAAAACTGTTGAAGACAGTTGGATTGCTGGGTTTTAACGGTAAAGCTTGAACAAAGATCACTGGTGAACAGCCGGTGGCCCGAGTTCAGCAACCGTTAAAACCTATGGCCGTAGCCGCAAATATCTTCGCCAAGTGCGCTCCCGCACTTGGCACCAACATCAAGCAGTGCTCCTCGGTGACGCTGTGTGATGCGATTCCCATCGAGTCCGGCGACATCGCCGAGATCTACACCAAGAACGGCAGCTACCGCTATCTGGATGCGCTGTTCCGGTTCGAGTTCGAGCTGAAGGCGTGCCAGGCCCCACAGAACGGGATGTACGACTTCCTGATGGCGAACAAGGTGTCGTTCGGCCACAAGATCAGCCCGAAGCGGGTTGATGCGGGCACATACTCGGTGGACCCGTTCGTCATGGGCCGCCGCTTCTGGCCGATCAACAACGCCTACTGGCATGGCCTCAACGGCGTGGCCAGCGGTGGCAACTGGCAGATCGACGTGGTGAGCACCACGGGCGTCCCGTTCGATGTGCGCACGTTCATCCCCGATGACGAACTCGCCATCACCTCCGAGACGGCCGGTGGTTCCCGCTCCGTCACCTCGTGGAAGATCGTCAGCTCGACGGCGCTCACGGCCACGCATGGCCGACTGGTCCTGTCCTCGCTCAACGGTGGCTCCAATCTTCCCGCTGACAAGCTGACCTATCCCGTCACCGGCCTCGTGCGCCGGACGGTCAACAACAAGAACGATACCGAGTCGTTCTGCAATGAGCCGACGACCTACACCAACTGGTCGAACGTGCCCTTCTGGTACGGCACCAGCCGCATCACCACCTGCACCTCGGAACTCTACGCCCAGTGGCGCAAGTACCTGCTCGAAGGGAACGCCTACTACAAGGAGTTCCAGGACCTCACCGAGATCGAAGTCAACAAGCAGGTGGCCGCCGAGTGGCAGCGCCGCTGGGCTGACGCCTTCTTCTTCTCGAAGGCCGCGAGCGCGAACCAGACCCTGAGCAGCTACAACAGCCTGCCCGACATCACCTCCGCCTCCAGCAGCGCCCTCGACGTGCCAACTGGTGCCAAGTGCATCGGCAAGCGCGCGTACCCGGTCGGCGTGTACGAGCAGCTCGCTGAGTGTAACCGCATCGCCGACGTGCAGGGTGCTAAGCTCATCCTGTCCGACCTGTTCCGCTCGCTCTATGACATCTGGCGCTTGCGTCAGTCGCAGGGTGACAACTCGAACATGATCGACCTGTTCATGGACACGACCCAGGCCGCGAACTTCAACACGGCGATGATCCAGTACTACAATGCCGCGTTGCAGGGCACGCTGCGGGTCAACCTGCCGGTCGGTGGCGACTTCGATCCCACCCAGATGGCGCAGATCAAGAATGCCAAGTTCGGCTTCACGTACCGCAGCTACAAGCTGCTCTGGCCCATCGGTCTGACCATCAACGTCGTCACGCACTTCTTCTTCGACGACGCGATCACGGCCAGCATCCAGGCCGGTCTGAGCACCAACCTGGAGCGCAACCTCTGGGTGCTCGACTTCAAGGGCGTGTACCCGTTTGTCGTCCAGTCGAACCGCGTCATCACGAACACCAATCCGGCGGCGCTGCAAGGCATCGACGCGACGTATTCCTGCACCATGCGCATCCCGACGGAGCAGAAGACCATGACCTCCGTTACCTGGGGCGTCGTGGTGGACTGCCCGGCCTCGAACCTCATCATCGAGAACCTCCCGGCTGGCATCCCGGATGCGACCACGGACGACGGTTACAGCAAGTACCCGCTCGCGGGCAGCTCGACGACCACGACTCCGGCCTGAAAAAGCTTGCGGCCTGAATCTGCGCTGGTAGATTCCGCCCCATGAAATTCAAGAACGCCCGGCCAGCACACGTTGGCCGGGCGTTCCTTTTCGTACTCACATGATCCACTATTTCAAGAAAGAACTCGTCAGCAATCCCATCAAGGACCGCAAGGGAGCAGTCATCCACTTCGAGGACCTGGGCGGGAACAGCGGTGTGCTCGCGCTCAACTCGGAGACGCACATGGACCTGATCGCTGACCTGACTGCCATCAAGGGCACGCGGGGAGTTTCCATCATCGACCAGAACGTGTACGAGTGGTTAAAAAAAAACCGTCCGAAGAACGACTCCTCCGTGAGCAGCTCGCCGCCAAACGGAATGCCCGCCCTCCGAGTCCTCCATCGCCTGTCGGAGGCTGCGTCCCCTGCGGTGCCCGACGATCCCGCACTGCGTAGCGTGCCGCAGCAGCCCGCCGTGGTGGCCCCCGCTCCTTCCAAGCCTTCGCTGGCCATCAAGACCGCGCCGGACCCGGTTGTCGCCCCGGTTCCGCCCGCCAAATCCCCCAACCTCGGCATTCCCAAGCCTGCGGCAGCCGCCGCGTAACCCATGCCCTACACCTTTGGCGATCTCAAAGCAGAACTCCGGCCCATTCTCTGGCCGCAGGGTGAGGCTGATCGTCTGGTGGTGCCGCACAACAAGTTCTTCGAGGAGGCGTTGGTCGAGATTCAACGCTGGGTGGACTGCCTCCAGTACAACAACACCCAGCTCTTCCGCTCGTGCTCCCGCTTCTACCACTGCGGCCTGAGCGTAATGGAGCAGCCTGTCTCGCTGGCGGATTCCCGCAGCATTGGCAACCGGATCATTTCCGTGTCGGTCATCGACAAGATCAATCCGACCACGAAGAAGGAAGATCCTGAATCTCCTGACGACTGGTGCTCCCGCATCTACTACCAGCCCACCTCGTACCCAATCCTCACCCAGTACCAGCAGCAGGTGAAGTCCTGCCAGTCGTGTGGTGGATCATTTGGCCAAGGCATCGACTTCGGTGGCCTGTTCGGGTTCCCCTTCTACAACTGCGGCAAGGGCCGATTCCCGGTGCCCGACGATGCCGAGTATCTCGCCTCGCCGGGGCTCCCGATGGGCTATCACTATCAGCCGCAGACTTCGACCAACTCGAAGTGGGGCCGCTCCCGGCAAGGCGTGTGGGCGGTGGAGCGCGGTCGCCTGTACTTGGCCCCGTGGTTGCAGGGCTCTGAGACAGTCATTGTCGAGTGGGACGGACTGAAGAACATCTGGGACGATCTCGACCTCGTGGAGAACAACGCCACGCTCAAGCGCGCAGTGCGCTACTACGTGGCGTGGAACGACGCGAAAGACTACCTCCAGGATGATGCCGCAGCGGCCCGCGCCTACCAGAGCTACCAGATTGAGCTGCGTGCGCTGATGCGTGATTGCCGCGAAGAGACGATGCCCCGCGAGCGGGCGCAGAGTAATGCGCGCCAGGCCGTGCTTCCGGCGGCGTCCTACTACGAGTCCCCCGTGCCAGCCACCTTGCAGGCTCCAGAGCAGGAGACTGCATCATGCCCGGACGTAAAGGCTCCTGTGTTCTACCCTCCGGCCGGGTCGTATGTCATCTATCCGCAGGAAGTGACCATCTCGAACGGAAATTCCGAGGTGGAGATTTTCTACACGCTCGACGGGTCCGCTCCCACCCGGTTGAGCAACCTTTATTCCGGCCCTATCGCGCTCACCTCTGGGCAGACGCTGCGGGCGATTGCGAACTCGGGAGGATGTCTGAGCGAGGTCGGTGATGCGAACTACCTGAACGCCAACAGCCAGAGCCAGATCGACCCCGTTCTGACTGTGCTGTGCAGTCGTGATGACCGCGCTGGTGCATGGTTCATTTTCCACGGTGATGGATCGGAGGACATCAACTACTCGCTGATGTTCAAGTACCCAACTTCCAAGGTGGTCACGCGGCTGGAGATGTACGAGACGGACTCGAATGGTGTGTGGAACACGGGCCGCGCCTGGGCGACGGACTACATCATCCACCCCGCAGAGCTTGGCGGGAATCCGTTCTACACCTACCCGCTGGTGATCTTTGAGGGTGCGGCCCAGCTCAACACGACGTACAAGGCGTCGCTCGGGACTTTCAGCAATGCAGCCCATGTGTGGCGGATGTACGCTGAATCGGTTGGTGTTACGCCATCCGGCACCAACTACAAGCTCATCACGTACTTCGGTGACGGCTCCAGCTTCACAAATTTGGTGCGCATCACTTGCACTCCACCGCCGCCACCTCCTCCGCCACCCCCTCCACCCCCGCCTCCGTGCGATCAGCCGACCATTACCGCTTCAGACCTGAATATTCCCATTGCTGCAACCATTGGAGATCCTCCCACCCAGTGCTCAAACTACTCACTTGCTCTTGCAGATCAAGTTTCAGTTACAGGTGGTGATTTGTATGGATTCGTAAAGCTTGATGGTCCATCTGGATCTGGGTCAACTTCCTATGGACCTTTAGATTCAGTTTCGCTTGCGAATCCAGGTACATATTATTTCAGGGCATACGCCATTTCACCGGAAGGGTGCATCGGATCTTCAGATTTTTCAGTAACCATAAGTTGCTACGTATTTGGATGCAGCGGAATTTCCACTTGTCCGGTTTCACTATCACTTGACCTAACTTTGGCCGATCCAAATTTACCACCCGTGGTGATGTCTCCAGGAACAGGAAATACCAGCATGTTCCCTCAATTATCACAGTGGGAATCTATTTTTTCAGAGTTTGATCCGTGTTCTTATTGGGGTGTTCGCGGACCTTCAACCGCAGTGGGACAACCAGGAGATAATTGGTTTACGATTTATCAACTTTTTCCGTGGAATCCTGACAATCAAACCGATGGATCAGGATGGGGATTCAACGAGTTTGATTATCAAGGTTTTAATAATTACAATACAAACCTTCATATATTAAACATGGTTAATGGATGCCCATGTGGTACTCTGTATCAGTACAGCACCACCTTTCCTCCATTTGATCCAAGTGGAGCGGAACCGTCATTTGTAGTTTCCTGTTAAAATGCGCTTCGACCTCATCATCAAGTCGCCCTGCGAAACGCCTGAAGGTGGGAACTCCACGACCACCACTGGGAGCGACTCCACGACGACCACCTCTTCGGACTCCACCACCACGACCAGCACCTGATGCGATTCGTCGTCAAGTACCCCACGCGGGGCCGACCCACGCTGTTCCTGCGCCAACTCCAGCGGTATCGCTCCATGGCGTCCCGCAAGCACCAGATCAAGTTCATCGTCTCCGTGGACGAGGACGATGCCACGATGAATTGCGAGGATGTCCGGCGCATCGCCAAGGCCACGCCCAACCTGTTCATCCACCGGGGCCGCTCCACGGGGAAGATCACGGCGGTGAATGCGGACATGGATAAGCTGGGTGATTACGACATCCTGATCCTCGCCTCGGACGACATGATCCCGCAAATGGTCGGGTACGATGACCTGATCGCCACGCTGATGCAGAAGCACTTCCCGAACTTGGACGGGGTGCTGCACTTCCGGGATGGACTCAATCACGCGAACCTGAACACGATGCCAATCATGGGTAAGCGGCTGGTGGACAAGTGGGGGTATGTGTACCACCCGTCCTACATCAGCGAATTTTGCGATAACGAGATGCAGTGCGTCACCGAGCGCGACGGCAAGAGCGCCAAGTTTGACCAGGTGCTCTTCAAGCACGAGTGGACCACTCACACTGGCACCGATGCCACCTTCAAGCGCAACAGCGGATTCTTCGAGCGTGACCAGAAGAACTTCCTCGCACGCCAAGCCGCAGGATTCCCGTGAGCGCGCCCGAACTCTCCATCCTCATCTGCACGCTGCCCGAGCGCGGGGCCGTGCTCCAGCGCCTCCAGCAGATGCTTCAGCGCCAGATGGCCCGGCAGCCGGTGGAGATGATCTTCGACCGCACGGGGCCGCACATGACCGTTGGGGCCAAGCGCAATGCCCTACTCTCGCGCGCCAGCGGCCGGTACGTGGCCTTCATCGACGATGATGACACAGTTCATCCTTCCTACGTCGGCCTCGTACTGGACCGCCTGAAGTTCAATCCCGACTGCGTGGAGCTGCGCGGCACGATGACCACGAACGGGACCAATCCTAAGCAGTTCATCCACACCATCCACTGCACCCACTGGCACGAGAAGGATGGCGTGTACTGGCGGATGCCGAACCACCTGAATCCCATCCGTCGGGAACTGGCCGTGCAGGCTGGCTTCCCGGAGAAGTCCTTTGGTGAGGACCACGAGTTCAGCCAGCGGGTCCAGCCGCTGCTCAAGACCCAGGCGGAACTTCCCATCTCGATCTACAACTACCTGTACCGGACTCGAAAATGAAGAAGGTCATCAGTTACAGTCTGTTCTGGCTCGGCAAGGATAAGCACTCGCTGCTCTACTCCAATGGCATCAAGGCCATCTGCCGGGCGCATCACTCCGTATTTCCGGGGTGGGAGTGGCGCGTCCACCATGATGGCACCATCGGCTCTGACAAGACGGCCCGCCACCTCGCGGCCTACGAGAAGGCTGGCCTTGTGAAGCTCGTGGACATCGGCCCGCAGACCAGCATCTGCCGGGCGATGATCTCGCGGATGATGCCGGTGTGGGACACCGATGTTTCGCACACGCTCTGCCGCGACATGGACTCACTGCCGACACCGCGTGATGCGATGGCGGTGGCGCAGTTCATCGAGTCTCGCGCTGCCATGCACTGCCTGGCGGATCATGTCCAGCATGGTGCGTGCATCATGGGCGGCCTGTGTGGATTCCGAAACGACCGCTTCCGCCAGATCACCCGCATTCCGCACTACGAGTCGTTCATCTCGCAGGAACCTCTCGACCGGCATGGCGATGACCAGCTCCTCCTCGCCAAGAAGGTGTGGCCATTCCTCCAGCACAGCCTGTGTGAGCATCGCCTGGGCGGCCACCGCACGCCGCACGCGGTACGCTCCTACGACAAGATCGCAGCAGTCGCTCTCCCCGGAGTCCGACCCGAGGTGGTTGCTGGCGGCGACTCCCTGATCCCGTTCATGGGTGCTCCCGGCTTTGACTTCCACCGCGCCGAAGCTTTCTACAATGAGCATGGCGATCCGGTCCTGATGCAGAAAATCTCCGAAGCCGAATCCGCATGAAGTTCAACTACCGATCCATCCCGCGCGACAAGCTGGCCATGCTGGACCAGTTCGCCGCCATGGCCTGCTCCACCAAGCAGGGCATCCAGCACACCTACCTTGCCGCGCTGGACATCGCGGAGCGC
>Ga0194042_1000279_pt1 | contig 16819 bp, 8 predicted proteins | sample JunL4412m_MetaG_FD_148974 | JGI IMG/M metagenome (GOLD analysis project Ga0194042, IMG submission 148974) | Anoxic zone freshwater microbial communities from boreal shield lake in IISD Experimental Lakes Area, Ontario, Canada - Jun2016-L442-12m | ecosystem: Environmental > Aquatic > Freshwater >...
AAACAGCACGTTCAGCATTGGAAAAAGTTATCAAGGACGACGACGCGGACGTTCGAACGACGGCTCAGAAAATCCTTTCGAAATTATCACGCGCGACGCTGCAATTGCGCGTAATTGATCAGGACGGAAAGCCTGCGAAAGACGCAGAAGGCACGATCTCACTCACGTATGACGTGCTCAGTAAACCGAACGAACAGCCAGTTGAAACACCGCTAAAACTCGATGGACAGGGTCGCGCGGACGTCAAGCTTGACGCGCTGGGAACGTCCACATTACAACTCAAGTTTCCAACGTTGTCGGATTATGCCAACAGCTCCTCGTATCAGATCTATACGCATCCCGGACTGAATCCGATGATCGTGACATTTCATGCCGGTGGCACGGTCTCGGGAACGCTCACGGCAGCGGACGATAAAGCGCTCAAAGACGGCTCGGTTCGATTGATTCAAGGCATCAATTTGGATCCTGACATGCTCGAATTGCAACTCCTGTATATAGCACAAAACAACAATGGCGGGGCGTTCAATGCAAGCGTGTCGCAGCCGGAATATACCGCACAGATTGGCGAAACGGGTGCTTGGATAATGCCGAAAGTCAAAGAGGGTGTGTACACCTGCGTGGCACAGGTGCCGGGCTATTATCCGGCAATAGGAGCCCGCGTTCGCGTGCGCGATGGCAAGGCCACGAAGGTTCCCGATATTCCGCTGACGACCAAAATCGCTGGGCGCATTGAAATGAAATTCAAAAAGTCTGACGGCTCGCCAAAAGCGAAGGAGCCGGTTTCGTTTTTTATTGTACCGATTTATTCCGAAGCCAAAAAGCTGCTCATTCCAGCATTGGTTCACGCTCTGCCGCTGCACAGCGACCAGAAGGAGACGGACGAAAATGGCGTACTTGTGATCGAAGACGTGACGCCTGGTACCTATCAATTGGTCGCCAATGCTGAAACCGACGGCGACAAAACGCCTGAGTCCGAAGTCACGTTGTTACGCACTGAAATCGTCGTCAAAGCAGGTGAAACAGTGCGGCCAGTACAACTGCCTCAGAGCATCGCAACAAAAGCTGGCACCCTCAAAGGTCGGATTTTAAATGGCAGCAGTAAACCGGCGAAGAACATCTCCGTGAAGTTGATGACGGAAAAAGATTTCGTCGCCGAACAGAACGGCCAGACAAACGCAAACGGAAATCAGATGCAGATTGAAGTCCGCACAGATAGAAAGGGGCAGTATCAATTTGAAACAGTCGGAGCTGGGAAATACGTTCTGATCGTCGGCGCGCACAGCCGCTCAAACGATGACGATGCGCTGCCCAGTGCTTATGTATTCGGCCTTGAAGTCTCAGGCGAAAAACAGACGACAGTTCCCGACGTGATCGTCAAATCGGGCGCGGCCACGTTCGAACTCACTCCATTTAAAGGGCGCGTGTTCATGCCTGACGGTTCACCAGCCACCGCGCCGTTCATCCGTTATTACACTGGATCGGACATGCGGGACGCTCAAGTGGAAACCAATGACGATGGAAATCCAAACGGCGCATTTACAGTCGAAATTCCGAAAGCGAATGCCAAAGACGGTACCAAGATCGAAGGCTCGCTCCTGATCAATCATGCCGGTTGCAAGCCGTTGTTAGTGGAAGGCCCATTGGAGTCCGGGCGCAGGTACACGCTGCAAGCGCAAGAGTACGGAACGCTGCGAGTGACCGTTACAGATCCCACCGGCAAGGCGCTCGTAGGAGTGAAGGTCGCGCGATACAAGAATTCGGATCAGTACTTCCGCAATGAGGATCCCGAGGGAAATCAACCGCAACAGCACCACGCATTCACCAACGCGAAAGGCGTCGTTCGATTGACCGGCCTCGCAGCGGGCGAACGCGAATTGGGCGCACTGCTCGATGGTTATTATCTGCCGCATCGCGCGGGCAACGCCACCGTCAAGGCGAACGCAGATACAGACGTGACGATTGTCATGCAACCGGGTGTCCGTATTGCCGGGCGCGTACGCGTGCCGGATGGTTTTTCAGCAGGCGCGTCTGTCGCAGCATTGGATGGAACGTGTTACGAAATCGTGCAGACGAACGGTGAGTTCGCGTTCTCCAAAGTACTCCCAGGAATTCACATGCTGGAGTTTATTTCGCCCGGATTGGTGCAGAAGAATCAGATCCGATTCACACTACCTGAAGACCCCGTTACAATTCAGGCAGCCGTTCCGCAGAATCTCGTCGCCGAGATGGTCCGACCCGGCGGCATTGTGATTGACTGCGGTAAAGAATTCGCCGGGTGCAGCGTAAGACTCACACCGTTCGAAGATCACACGACTAATCAGTTTTTCTCAGACGAAGAAGGGTATGTAGATGCATCGGGACGAGCTGAATTTTTCGGATTCAAACCCGGACGTTACCGTCTCATTGTGACCGAACTGCAACGCTTTATACATGAACCGCTACCGAACAGCCTGACTGCAAATCCGTCCGCCGGTCCGTTCGACGTCAAGGCGGTTGAGTCTCGCGCAGCCTTGGTGACTCTCGCCGCCGTACCCGCCGACTTGAAACACGGGACCGGGAGAGCGTCGGGGCGCATTTCGTTTACTGCCGCACCATTCAAAGCCATCAACGCGCAAGAATGCACGATCTCGGTAAGCGCGCGCGGCCCTCACTCGCTGGCATCCGGCAATGTGCAGATACCGCGAACGTCCTCCACCCCGCGAGTACCCATGACGATCATCGGCACACCGCCGAAAGAATTCAAACAACGCGAACCCGGCGCTTTTGAAATCGAAAACCTACTCCCGGGCGATTACACAGTGTTTGTCAATTTCAACTATTATCAATTTATTGAGGACACAGCGGAAGCGGAATTGGCCGGCGAGAAACCCGATCTCCAAGTCGCCACGTTCACCATAAAAGCCGGCGAACATGTCAAATTGGATGAGATCAAACTTGACCCGTTTGACGCGAAATCGAAAGACTCATCGAAGGAGGAGCTGAAAAAACTACTCCGCCCTATTGATAAGCCGCAGGAGTTTGAGCCGTAATTTTTTCGATGCCAGTGACGCGGGTTCGACATCAAAATTTCAGTCGCGTCTCAAATTCGTCGAAGCGAATTTATCGCTCCTCCTTTATAGTAATATGTAGCGATTTTGTCCTACCCTAGTCCTTTTGATTTACGCGGCTGCCCGGCCACGAGGGGCCGTATTTTGATTTGTGAGGAGTTTTGGAATGGCTTTGCTCGACGATTTGAATGCTCTGGTTCTGGACGCGAAAACGGCGTTCGAAGCGACAACAGATGCGGCCACGCTGGAAGCGGCGCGCGTGGAATTTTTGGGAACGCGCGGGCGTTTGAAGCAGGTGCTTGGCCGCATGGGTGAAGTGCCGAAAGATCAGAAGCCCGTCGTCGGCAAGCGCGCGAACGAAGCAGGCGCGGAGATTCAAGCGTCCTTTGATGCTGCGAAAACGCGCGTCGAAGCGGCCACGTCCGAACAATCCGCAGGCGGATCGAGCAGTTACGAAGCGCTGCGGGCGGAACGGCTCGGCAAATTGAAATTGTACGAAGAACGCGGCCCGACGCTCGGCCTCGGCTCAGCCTGGGGCGCGAAGTTTCCGCCGGCGAACAGCAGTAAGCAATTGATGGCCATCGAAGATATCCGCAAAAAGTTCGACGCATTGGATCCGTCCCAAAACACCGATCCGACGACCGCGACCGAGGAAGTGTACCTCGCCGCGCGCGTGACGTTGCGTCGCGACCAATCGAAGAAGCTCATCTTCTTGACCGCGCAGGATCAGGCCGGGACGATTCAAGTCGGGTTATGGAACGCGGTGCTGAACGAAGACCAGTTGGCGCTGCTGCGTGACACGTTGGATTTGTGGGACATCGTCGGCGTCTGCGGAAAACTCGCGTTCACACAAAAAGGCGAGCCGACCGTGTGGGCGACGAACATCCGCATTTTGTCGAAGTGCATCGCGCCGCCGCCGGACAAACATCACGGTTTGCACGACAAAGAAATTCGCTATCGTCAGCGCTACCTCGATCTGATCGCCACGCCCGAATCGCGCAAGACGTTCATCATGCGCGCGAAAGCGGTCGCAGGACTGCGCCGCTTCCTTGATGATCAAGGCTTCCTTGAAATGGAAACGCCGACGCTCCAGACGATCCCCGGTGGAGCTGCCGCGCGACCGTTTGAAACGCGACTCAACGCGCTCGACATGAAGATGTACCTGCGCATCGCGACTGAAATTCCGCTCAAGAAACTGCTCGTCGGCGGCTTGGAAAAAGTCTACGAACTCGGTCGCATCTTCCGCAACGAAGGCATCGACGCCCGGCACAATCCGGAGTTCACGACCGTCGAGTTGTACCAGGCGTACGGCGACTTGCGCGACATGATGGCGCTGACGGAGAACTCGGTGAGCCACTTGGCTCAGACGCTGACCGGATCGACGACAGTGGCATGGCGCGGCAAGCCGATCAAATTCCAGGCACCGTGGCCGCGCCTCGAATATTGCAAATTACTGAAGCAACACGCGGGCGTCTCGCACGAAGACGTTCCGGGCCTCGACGCAAAATTGCGCGAAATCAAAGTCAATCCGGAAGGCTTGTCGCTGGTCGATAAAATCGACGGCGTCTTCAGCCACTTCTGCGAACCGCATTTGCAGGACGCATGTTTCGTGATTAATCAGCCGCTCGAAATGAGTCCGTTGTGTCGCGCGCATCCGAACGACGCGTCGCTCGCGGATCGCTTCGAAGCCTTTGCGGCCGGGATGGAAATCGCAAATTCGTACACGGAATTGAACGACCCGCTCGAACAGCGCGCACGCTTGCTCGCTCAATTGCGCGTGTCGTGGTTGAAGTTCCTCTCTGAATTTGTCGAGGACGTCAAGACAACGCATTCATCGTTGTGCGACCGCGCGACAATTTTGTTGGGACGCATTCAGACGACTGAGAGCTGGCATTCGGACAAAGATCCGGAAGCAGCAGCAGTGATCGCGGACATCCGATCGCTGATCAAACAGAAGGGCATTCCCGAAAAACGCGCTGCGTTCCATCTCGAACAGATCGACAAATTGTACGATCCGAGCATGGCCGTTGACGAGGATTTCGTGACCGCGTTGGAACACGGAATGCCGCCTGCAGGTGGTTTGGGAATCGGCGTGGATCGGGTCGTGATGCTATTGGCCGGCGTCGATTCAATCCGCGACGTGATCCTGTTCCCGCTGATGCGCGCGCAGTAATCATGACCTACTAAATTTGATTCGTACCGCAGGCAGCACATCTGCGGTACGAATCAACTTCGCTGCTGTTGCTACTCCACGTACACAAATTCATTCAACCCCATGATCGCCTGACAGAAATCGGAGAGCGCTTTCTCGCGCGACGTTTTGGCGCTCATCTCCGTCAAGAATTCCAACGAGTCTTTTGCTTCCGTTGCGTCAGGAGCTCGACCGAGAGCGAGCAGGTACGCGTTTTTTATCGACTCGTCGAACGGTGTGTCCGCTTTGGGCGCAAGACGCTTTGCGAACGCTTTGGAACAATCCCGAACGAACGGGCTATTGAGCAATTCAAGCGCTTGCGGCGCGACGGTTGTGGACGGACGCTGACCGACGCTTTGGGTCGCGCTTGTCGCATCGAAGAGCGTCAGCATATGATTCAGTTTGCTGCGTTTCACGGTCAGATAGACGCTGCGGCGGCGGTCGCTTTCGCTGAGCGTTCCCGGGCCAAACATGCGCGGATCGAGCTGGCCACTGACAGCGAGCATCGAGTCGCGAATCGACTCCGCTTCGAGCCGCACACTCTTGCGCCGCCAAAATAACTTATTCTCCGGATCGGCGGCAGCTTTCGCTTTGTCGAATGCAGAGTCCTGCAAAAACGCCGCGCTGGTCATGATCAATTTGTGAATCGGTTTCAAGTGCCAACCGTTCGCGATCAATTCGCTGGCAAGATAATCGAGCAGATCCGGATCAGACGGGCGCGTGCCTTGAAATCCAAAATCGCTCGGCGTCGAAACAATGCCGTAACCCATGTGCTGAGCCCACAACCGATTGACGATCACACGCGCCAGCAGATGCCCGGCACCGTTCTCAACATCGGTGATCCAATTCGCGAGACCGACGCGTTTATAAAGCGTCTTGGCTCCCGGCGGCGGCGGCGTCTGCCAGTGCTTTTCGCCGGCACCGGCGCGGACCAACACGAGCGGGAAACCGTTTGGCGCTTCCTCTTGTTTCTGATTCAAATCGCCGCGTTTCAGATAAAACGTCTTCTCATAAAAATCCGGACCTTGCGTATGGTTGCGAATCGCCGGAGTGCCTTCACTAGAGATCATCACCATCTCGCCTTTGCTCTTTGGCGCGAGCGCTAAGTGATCCTGTACGGCTTTGTTCAGCTTCACCCATTCCGCATCATGCGGCTTGAAATAGGCGAGAAGCTTCTTCTTTTGTGCGGCGGAGCGTTTCGCTGCGGGCGTACCTAAAACGGTGGCGATGTCCGGCGGCAGCCCCGTGCTTTCGAGTTGCAGCGGTCGCGGCATCGTCGTGATAGAAAGCCGCGGACGCCCCATACTGTGCGCGTCATTGTTATTAAAGTGGAGCGTGAACGTCAGTGTCGTCCCGCCATCGAATCCGACTACGCCTTCAGTTTCGTAAATGGCTTTGTGATCCTTGCCAAATTGCGGATCAATCGCCCACGACGACGTCGCGTCCGCATCAATCGTGGCTTTGACCGGCAGGCCTTTTTGTTCAAAGTCAGCTTTCGGATTTTGCAATTTCAAAGCGACGGGCGCAGCATCTTTTTTACTCGCATCGCGTATCGTGACCTTGAAATCGCTGAGCGCGAAATTACCGTTGTTCGCTCGCCCGGGTCCGCTTTTGATCATCGACGGATCTGCCATCGCTTCGAGCCGCACACCGGTGATGCCTTTGAGATCGGTTCGGGCTGTGAACGTGTACGTGTCGAATTTCGGCTTCGCGCCCGACACGAGCAACGAGCCGTCATCCTGTTTTGTGAACGTCGCGCCGCCTTCAGATTTGGATTCGCTGATCTCAAGGGCGACCCACGCTGGTTTGGTGTTTGCTGCTTTTTGTGTCGGGTGGGCTTCCCATTCTGCCAACTTTTTCGGGAGGTGGTCGCGTTCGTAGGCTGCGAGCGCGTCGGCGAACGGCTTGTGCTCGACCGCGAACGCCGCTTTGGCAGCTGCCGTTTTTCCGCCGTCAAAGTCAAGTTCAACTTCCGAGCGCACGGTTTTGGTGAACGTCGAAACCAGTCGGTAATAATCGCGCGCCGTGATGGGGTCGAATTTGTGATCGTGGCAGCGCGCGCAACCGAACGTCAATCCCAACATTCCCGTGCCCATCGTTTGGACCATGTCGTCGAGTTCGTCGTAGCGTTCTTTCTCGGCCTGATTCGCGGTGATCTGTGTCGCGTGAGTTCCCGCCGCGAGAAAGCCCGTTGCTTTCATCGCGAGCGGATTTTCAGGCGCGAATTCGTCGCCCGCGAGCTGCCATTTCACGAACGTGTCGTACGGCAGATCCTGATTGAATGCCTGGATCGCAAAGTCGCGAAAATGGAATGCGTATTGGCGGTCGTAGTCCTGCTCGTATCCGTGGCTCTCGGCGAAGCGCGCGATGTCGAGCCAGTGCCGCGCCCACTTCTCGCCAAAGTGATCGCTGGCGAGAAGAGAGTCCACCAATTTCGAATACGCGTCGGGCGACGGATCGTTCACAAAAGCATCGACTTGCTCGGGCGTCGGCGGGAGACCGGTGGCGTCGAAATACGCGCGTCGGGCCAAACGGCGTTTGTCGAGTTCCGGATTGGGTGCGACTTTCTTCTCTTCGAGTTTTGAGAGAACGAAGTTGTCGAGCGGCGTCTTGCACCACGCCGCATTCGCAACTTTGGGCGGCTCAACTTTTTTAAGCGGCTGAAACGACCAGAACTTTTTTCCAGCATCAATGTCGATGACGCGGGCATTGATCGTCGGAAGCTTTACATCCGACGTGCGCGGATCGGGGCAGCCCATCTTGACCCACTGTTCCAACGCGGCGACTTCATCCGGCTTAAGCGGACCATCCGGCGGCATTTCCTGATCTTTGAGTTTGTAACGCACCGCCTGAATCAAGTGGCTCTTGTCGGGATCGCCGGGCACTACCACCTGCCCGTTTTCGCCGCCGCGCGCAACACCTTCGCGACTATCGAGGTACAGCTTGCCTTTGAGTTTTTTCGCCGATACGGAGTGACACGAGTAACAGTTGTCGGCCAAGATCGGTCGAATTTTTTCCTCAAAGAATTTCAACGCCGCTGGATCGATGTCGGCGGCAAAGATTGGCGCGGCGAAGGCACTAATGAGAATTGCGATTGAGAAGCGCTTCATGAGTCAAAGTTCTCGCTGTACGGTCGATTTACAGACACTGTTCTTCTGTTTCTAAATACACCGAAGCCATCGCTTACGCGAATGGCATTTTGGTAACCGTTCTAGTTGCCGACAAACTGATCCTGATCCTAGGCCTCACGGCCTAGGCTACATTATGCCGCCCTTTCAGGGCTACAACGATTTTTGCATCGATTACCAGGGCTTCGCCCTGGGCTATCTCATGCTGCCCCTTTGGGGCAAACTGCAAACAACCCATTTGTGTAGATACCGATGACTGGCAGGGGTACCTGCCAGTGGCACACGGGAACGTTGGTTGCGTTAGGATTGAAGTTTTGAGAAGTCAGCGACTGCACTCAACAAATCGCGCACATGCATCAGCAGGCGGACGCGGTTTTCGCGCAGGGGTTTGTCGTCGGTCATCACCATCACGCCGTCGAAAAACGCATCGACCGCAGGCTTGATGCGGAAGGCGTAATCGAGGACGTTGGCGTAGTTGTCCGAGCTGACATCCGCCTTCACTCGCGCTTGCAATGCTTCGACTTCGTTGAAGAGCGTCTTCTCGGGCGCTTCAATCAATTTCGCTGCATCGACAGGCGCGGACGTGATGTCGTTGGCCTGCTTCGCGACGATGTTGGAGACGCGTTTGAACGTCGCGACGATCTCAGCAAAATCCGGGCGGCTGGCTCGGGCGGTCAGCGCGTCGACACGCAACTGGGTGCCGACAAGGTCATCGAATCCGCTCGACAACACCGCTTCCACCACGTCCGGGCGATGGTCTTCGCGCCAGAGTGATTCGAGGCGCGCACGGAAATAGTCGAGCACGTCGGCTTTCGTTGCGTCCGCCGTCTGAGCCTTCTTGACGTCAGCGAATTTCGATCCCAACAATTTTACGGATTCACCCAACGCAGCGGCGAGCGAAAAGCGGTAGCCGCGTCCAATCGCGATGCGAATAAACGTGATCGCCGCGCGGCGCAACGCGAAGTCGTCCTTCGCGCCCGTCGGCTTTCGACCGATGCCAAACAATCCGCACAACGAGTCCAAGCGGTCCGCCAGACCGACGATGGCTCCAGCGTCTTGCGTCGGCAAACCATCACCGGCTCCGCGCGGCAAATAGTGTTCGAAAACGGCCGTCGCGACGTCCGCCGATTCGCCGGCGTGAAGCGCATACTCGCGGCCCATCACGCCCTGCAATTCCGGGAATTCGTTCACCATTCCGGTTTCAAGATCGGCCTTGCACAGCGTCGCCGCGCGTTGAACCGTCTCGCGAAGGGCCGATTTCCCGGAGTGATCCGCGATCCACGCGCCCAATTCTTTAATGCGGTCCGACTTCTCAACCATGCTGCCCAAGCCCGCAACCCACGCGCGGCGCTGCAAGCGGACCAGCCATTCCGAGAGCGGAATGCGGCGGTCTTCGTCGAAGAAGAATCGTCCGTCGGTCAACCGCGCACGCAACACGCGCTCGTATCCTCGGACCGACAACTTCTCGTCGCGCACCGGCGTGTTGGAAACAGCGATGAATTTCGGCAGCACTTTTCCAGCTGAGTCAACCATCGGAAAATAGCGCTGATGAACCTGCATTTCCTGAATCAACACTTCGGGCGGCAAATCCAAATGCTTCGGATCGAACGTGCCCACAATCGGGTTCGGCAATTCGACGAGATTGGCGACCTGATCGATCAGCGCGTCGTCTTTCAGCGCCAACGCTCCATTGGCTTTCGCGGTCGCGTCAATACGCTCGATCAGAAGTTTCTTTCGCTTCTCAATATCGGCGATGACATGCACGGCTTCGAGACGCGATTCGTACTCCTGCGGCGAATTCAACACGATCTTGCCCGGCGCGAGGAAGCGGTGGCCCTGCGTGATATTTGCGCTGCGCACGTCGGCGTAAACAACCGGTATAATGTCGCTGCCAAACAGCGCAACAATCCAGTGCAACGGGCGCGCGTATGTGGCTTCGAGATCGCCCCAGCGCATCGATTTCGGGAAGACAATTCCGCTGACACATTTGCCCAGAATCTCAGGCAGCAACTCGATGACGGGGCGGCCTTTTTCTTCGACTTGAGCGGCCAGATAAATGCCTTTCGGCGTCGTGATGCGGATGAGCTTTTCGATCGGCACGCCGGCACTTGCAGCGAATTTCGTCAGTGGCACTTTCGGATTGCCTTGCGCGTCAAACGCCACGTCCACAGACGGTCCCTGGACTTGCTTGACCATGTCTTCGGTGCGATCTGCTACGTCGCAGACCTGAATCGCAAGACGGCGCGGCGTGCCAAAGCAACGGATCGCTCCGTGTTGAATGCGCTGCGATTTACAGCCCTCTTGAAACGAACGTTGAAGCTGTTCGAGGACAGGGGCGATGAAGCTGGCCGGGAGTTCTTCAGAACCGAGTTCAAACAAAATATCATGCATGTGCCACCGCTTTCACAGCCTGCTTTTCCTGAAACGAGACGGTCTTCCAATAATCGGACGCCACACCGCCGGTCAGTGGCGGCAATTGTTCGCCGACGGTCCACGGCGTTTTGCACAGCGGATAGCCGAGCTTTTCTCGCATCGTCAAATAACCCTTCGCACACAACCGTGCGTTGTCGCGGACGCGCTTGATGTACTGCGCGCGCTCCGTCACCGAAATCGCTCCACGCGCGTTCAACAGATTGAACGTGTGGCTGCACTTCAACGCGCTGTCGTACGCGGGCAGCGGCAGTTCGATGTCGAGCAGGCGCTTGCATTCAACGTCGTATGAATCGAAGAGCTGAAAGAGCATCTTCGGATCGGATTCGTGCAGCGCGTATTTGGACATTTCGACTTCGTTGGCGTGGAAGATTTCGCGGTACTTCACGCCTTTAACCCACTCGATGTCATAGACACTTTCGACACCCTGCAAATACATCGCAATGCGTTCGAGGCCGTAGGTCAACTCCGCCGCAACCGGCCGACATTCGTATCCGCCGCATTGCTGGAAGTAGGTGAACTGCGTGATTTCCATTCCGTCGCACCAGACTTCCCAGCCGAGTCCGGCAGCGCCCAACGTCGGCGATTCCCAGTCGTCCTCGACAAAGCGCAGATCGTGTTCCATCGGATTGACGCCCAGCATTTTGAGCGATTCAAGATACAGCTCTTGAACGTTCTTCGGCGCGGGTTTCAAGAGGACTTGGAACTGATGGTGTTGAAACAGGCGGTTCGGATTTTCACCGAAGCGGCCATCGGACGGACGGCGTGACGGCTGAACATACGCGACATTCCACGGCTCCGGTCCGAGGGCACGGAGAAACGTATAAGGGGCCATGGTGCCTGCGCCCACTTCGACGTCATAGGGTTGCGCAATGATGCAACCCAGATTCGCCCAATGGTGCTGCAGGGTTAAGATCAAATCTTGAAAGGTCATAGGGGTGTGTTACCAGTGTAATGCCTAGACAGAGTTTCCAGCAACGATGCGGTGATCCAGCGTGAACGGCGCAGCATTCTACGCAAAAGCGGTAAGGAGTCAACCGCCGCTTTTTTTGTAGGAACGCAGCAATTGGTGGGTGCATCACCGGACATGCAGTTGCCGTTCCCTCTCCCCTTGAGGGAGAGGGCGGACGAGCGTACTCGCTCGCCGGGTGAGGGGTGGGCGTGGATAAATTAAACGCGCTTGGATTAATCAGCGCTTACCCCTCACCCCGCGAGACGGAACGGCTGTCTCGTCAGCCCTCTCCCTCAAGGGGAGAGGGGAAAAACAATCGCAAGTCCGGTGATGCACCCGATCCGCGCACGTCAGTAAGCAGAATCGGCTAAATGGGTGCCTAGGATTTTGCCGCTTACTGACGTGCGCGGCTCTTGATTCGAGACATCGTAAGGTAAAAAAAGAACGGGCTATAAGCCCGTTCTACGCTGGCGAAGATGGTTTGAGTGGAGCCACGGATGCTTTTACTGACCCGCAGTTGTCGTTGGCAAGACCTCGCGGAAGACGGCTGGCATGGGGCCGGTGTTTTTGGTGAAGCCTTTGCGGACCATGTCCCAATTCGCGGGGCTGGGGCCACTGCTGGTTGTCGGCGTGGATGACTGAACTTTGAGTAAACTCGCGACACGTCCGTCGTAGTTCACATTAAAGACGCCGTACGGCGTCAACACGCCCATGTCGGGAGCAACAACAGCTCCGTTGATCGTCAAATTACCGCCGCCGCGTGAAATGGCGTTCTTCCATTTGCCAGTGGCGGTGTCATAGACTTGAACGAGTTTGCGTTCGATTGCCAACATCGCGTTGCTGGTGTAGAGCAGTCCGTCGACGCGGCGCGAACCGGCTTGGCGCGTCAATTCTTCAGACGAAATAATCCTCATCATCGTGTCCGGCGTAATCCAGTCCGGATGAACGTTGATCACGTTTTTCTTCGCCAACGAAGCCGGGCTTTGAACGCTGGACGGGATGTCTGACAGGTCAGTCATGCTGACGGGATCAGCGGAATGGCGCTGCAGTTGGAAGCGTTTTTCCGCGACGTTCCACGCGCCGCCGTTGCCGCCCGATCCTGCTTCGGGTGCTTGGTTCGTGCCAGTCGTGGTCACGTAAACCGGATTCTGCTTCGGGTCATTCGCATTGTACGAATAGAACGAATAGAAGCGCGGAACGTAGTTTGCGTCATAGGGATCGTTGGGATTGTTCGTGGGCGTATTTGGCACACGGTAGCGAGACGCGTTCGTCGGTTCGTACGGATTGTTTTTACCGTAGTCCGGCAGTGACGACAGGGTGCGGACGTATTCGATCTGATTGAATCCAGCGAGTTGGAACATCGTGAAATTGGGCTGACTATAGGCGCTGTAGGTTTTGCCGTCTGGCGCACAGATGGTCTTGGACATGACGGTAACTTTGCTGGGATTCAAATACTTGTCGTTGTCGTAGGTCAGAATTCTGCCGGGTTCAGGCTGGCCGTTTTTGACGACGACATTGTTGCTCGCGTCGACGTAGCGAGGTGAATAGAAATCGGCGTTTGCATACTGCAAACCGGAATTTGGGTATCCTTCGCGATACGTTGTGATCTGGCTCAGATAATCGCCGACGACAATGTTTTTACCAGCGACCAAGCCAAGCAGGTTGGGCTTGTTTTGCGCATCCAAACCGAAGCCTTCTTGAGCGACCTGTGAATTGGAACCGGGGACGGTGATCATATCCGTGCGGTTTTTGTAGATCACGTCGCCGGGAATGTAGATGTTGCCGGACGCGAAGATTTGGCCGGTGCCTTGAACATAGCCTCGGATAATCACATCGCCGTCGATGACGACTTTGCCGTCGAGCAGGATCGGGTTGCTGGCTGTGCCAATGAGAATGACGTTGCCGTTGACACCGGTGGAAATGTTGGCGGGCGAACCGGTCGCGGGCAGGGTTGTTTCGCCGTACTGAGTGCCGGGTTGCAGCGTAAGCGCGATGCCGCCCTGGATCGTGCCGGGGAGCGTCGGGTCCGTTGCGGAGATGGCGTCTTGGCGGGCCATGATGACTTCGTCGGAATCGACTTTATGGTTCGGGCGATTGTTATCTTCCGCACGTGGGATGTCCGGGAAGGGCGACGGGAAGTCGTCGCTGGGCAGGACTCCGTCAGTCTGGAGGCCGGTATCTGACGGGTAGTTTGCGTAGAAATTCCCGTTAATGGCGGGCGCTACAGCAACGCCGCCGGAGCCCGTGCAGAGCGTGTTGGTCGTGACAACAGTCGTTGCGTTGCCGCTGGTATTCTGTTTTATCGTGCCGTCTTGATTCAGTGTGACACTGCGCAGGCGGCTAGCGGCATTATTGGGGCTGAGCAAATTGGCGGAGCCGTCATCTTCCAAGCGGCCGCGTTGGTAAATGGTTCCTTCGACGAGTGTGTCAGCGCCGGAACTCAGGCCCATGAAATTGGTGCTGCCGATTTTGACGCGCGGGAACGTGTTGAATTTGCTCGGATCTTTGTTGAACGCTTTTGCAGCGGAACTGACATGCAGATGGCAAAGTGTGCACTGGACGTTCTTCGTCAAGAGGCCGTATTCGAGGCCCTTATACATGGGCGGATTTGAAATCGTGTAGTACTGAGCGACCCAGTTGGCGCTGGCGGATTCGGTCTTTTGTGCAACGGAACTGGTGTTCGTACCGAACGACGCGACTTGCTCGGCGGAGGTTTTGTAGCCGAGGTCTTTCTGGGATTCGGCGGCGATCATGAGGTCGTAATTGTACTGCTTGACCATCGTGGTGCCGGGATAATATTCGTTGCGGGCGCGCTGGTAGATGCTGAACTTGGAGATGATGCGGGTGCCAAGTTTCAGGTTGCTCCAATCGCCGACGGTGGCGCCTTTCACGACTCCGCCTTCGATACGCATTTGGTCAGCCAGAGGGTCTTGGCCCGGGGCGATGGATTCCCAGGTGAAGCGGTAATTGAGATAGGTTTGGAAGTCGAGTCCGGGCTGGGTGGCAAGCTTGGCTTTGTACGCGCCCCAGACTTCACTCAACGCCAAATCGGTCGCGCCTTGAGCGGCGTAGTAGACACCTTGGTCATCGATGAACTGGCTGGTAGCCAGTTGCGATGAGCCGGACGATTGGACCAGCGCCAGCAACACGGCTGACGCGAGTACAATGCCGCCCAAGACGACAATCAGCGTTGACCCTCGTTGTGCTCGATTCGAGATTCGTGTCATGGCCCCACCCTCCCCTTTTTGTGTCGTTACTGTGTTTCGTTGCCGCGTTTCGTTTGACCTGGTTTCAAAACTTAATTCGTGTTTTTGAATCGAACCTTGGTGCGCAGGAATTTCAACTGAATGGATTTATCACGTGTATCACCGCTTTCGGTCACGGTGCGACCTGTTTTAAACGTGATGAATTGCAACGTCATACGGCAGTCATATTTTCCGTTGTGATTGGAATCGACATACGTCTCAATCGGGTCGCGAATGTTGTTGCCGTTGCTGTCAGTGAAAGGTTCGGAATCCCATTCGTCGTAGAAGCCGTTGATGTTGGTGTCGGTCCAGATTTCGAGACTGTCGAGGATGCCGTTTGAATTGGTGTCGATAAACGCGTCAGCCTTTTGCGCTCCGACGCCATTGAGCTGGCGCATCAAGAATACGCCAAGTCCTTTATAGGGCATGCGGTCGATGCGCAGCGCGGTCACGGCAGCGGGATCGCCGTTTCCCATAGTCGGGAAGACGGTCAGATTCATGCTGTCCACGTTGGTGTAATTCTGAGCCGGATTAGTGATCGGTGCAGTTGATGTCGAGGTCGCCGCCGGATCGAGTTGCATGAAGAATTTGCCAGTTAGAAAGCGCTGGGCACCCACGGTCATTCCGGTCGAATCGAATGAGGTGACTGTCAGCCAACCGCCAATGAACACGTCCGTAAAGGTGCCGTTTCCATTGAGGTCGGTGCCGATGTCATCGTTGCTGAGATGGAGGTCCGCTTCGGCAAGGTAGTCCTGGGCTTCGTTCGAGCGGACGAACGTGACGCAGTAAAATCCATTGGGATACCATGTCGTGCCATCTAACACGCCATAGATCAGATTGCCGGTCGCGTCGAGTTCAAAGCCGCCATTTGCCCCAGCTTTAGGGAGGTAGTATTCGAACCATGCACCCATTGAATCGAGGCGCTTGGGTTTGCACATTTCCAATTCATCGAAGAGTTGCTGGGCACCTTGGCGGACGGAATTTTGTGTGGACAGTTCGGAGTTTTCTTCGACGGACACGAGCGCCTGCGTCATCAAAAAGCCATACAATGTCAGCAGGATCACCGTGGTGATTCCCAGGGTGATGGTGAGTTCGAGCATCGTGGTGCCGCGTGTGCGGGCTAGTATTTGCTTAGTATGGTCCACAACTCATACCTTTCTTCACCACGAACGCCCGGCCAGCGAATGACCACGCCCACTGGAAAGCGGATCGCAGTCCGAGTGACCGCAGTGGGTCCCCACACATCGCCATCGGCATTGCTGCCGTTTCCGTTCAAATCCATCGGGAGGCCGACGAATTGGCAGCCGTCTGCAACTCCATTGAAGGGACTCAAATCGCGGCCATAAGTCGCAGCGCTGGCGCTTTCATTACTAATGATGATGACTTCTCCGGCGGGCTGCGAAACACCATACGTGTTCGGCAGGCCGGGCATTTTGATTTTGCTGCCTCCGTTGGTTGTGGTGGAATAGACTTCGAATGCGTTTCCGAGCGTTCCGCCTTGGCGGTAGATGTCAACGATGTCGTCAAAGCGACAGGCGGAGATTTCTTCCATCTTCTGACGTGCGGCGAGTTGGGCGGTGATGTATTCGCCGGACTGGCGCGTGGACATCATTGAATTCATCATCGAATTCGAAATGGCGGCGACCACGACGGCAACGCATGCGGCAGCAATCGTCACTTCAATGAGTGTGATGCCTTTCGCGCGTTGCAGTCTATGGTATCGTCCCGCCACAAATCACCCTTTTCGTTTCGCCGTATCATTGCCCGTTGGCAGTCGGCGCGAGTTGCGCCGCCACTGTTGTTTCGCGAACCACTGAAGGTACCCC
>Ga0194042_1000284_pt1 | contig 16705 bp, 12 predicted proteins | sample JunL4412m_MetaG_FD_148974 | JGI IMG/M metagenome (GOLD analysis project Ga0194042, IMG submission 148974) | Anoxic zone freshwater microbial communities from boreal shield lake in IISD Experimental Lakes Area, Ontario, Canada - Jun2016-L442-12m | ecosystem: Environmental > Aquatic > Freshwater >...
CTGGAAAAACGCAACTCACTGGTGAATCAAGTCGAGCGATTGGCCAAGGACGCTGCTGAATCGACCGAGGCGACTGAAAATTCAAAATCACCGCTCAACAGTGCGGACAATGCGTCCGATGCTTATGAGCAGGACTTCGCCTTCATCAACATGGAGAGCGAAGAAGAAATCATGCGCAAGATCGACACGGCGTTGTTGCGCATCCGAGACAAAACCTACGGCACGTGCGATGATTGCTCCAAGCAGATCAACCCCGAGCGGCTCGAGTATCTGCCGTGGGCGACGCTGTGCATCACGTGCCAGGAATTGGAAGAACGCGGTGCGCGACGTCGCAAGCCCGGGCGTGAATTTGACATCGACGACGACACCGAGGAAGCGCTCATCGGCGACGACACAGAGCGCGCGTAACACAGATCTTCCCAGCACTCACCCCCGCACTTCGGAACTTTTGTTATGCGCAAGCCCATTCCATTCGCGATCCTCGTCCTACTCGGTGTCGGCGTGGACTTGCTGACAAAATGGTACGCGTTTCGGCAGCTCAGCGCGATGCAGTATTACGTTGTCATTCCCAACATTCTCGACTTTGTACACGCGGAAAACCACGGCGTGGCGTTCAGCATGTTGGCCGGTCGTCCCGGGATTATTATCACGGTCACGAGCCTCGCGATTGCGTTCATCATCTGGATGTATTCGACGACGTACGCGAAGGCGCACACGCTCTCGATCATCGCGATGAATCTGCTGCTGATCGGAGCGATCGGAAATTTGATCGACCGCGTGAGTCTAGGCTACGTCCGCGACTTCATCGACTTCGTTCCGCAGATCCCGATCATCGGGCATTGGGCAGTTTTCAACGTCGCGGACATCGCGATCACCATCGGCGTGATTCTGTTTGCGATCGCGGAATTTTTCTTTGTGCCGAAGGAGGAGAAGACTTCTGAGACGCAAACGGGTGCGTGATCCGAAAATTCACCGCTGGAATTGAACTCGAACACTTCGTAGAATTCTGCGATGGAGGCCTACGATGCAGACGATTCGCGTGAAAAAACACCTTGATTCCGAAACGCTGGTGCTGCCCGAAATCCGCAGCCTGATCGGCAAGGATGTTGAGATTACGGTGGTGGAATACGACACGTCTGAGGCGACCAAACCGCTCAATGGGAATTTTGCGGAGACCTTTGGCAAATACCCGGATTTCGATGAAGCGGCGTTTTGGGCGTTGCGCGGAGGTCATTAAAAAGAGTTTACGATGAATCCCGCGTGACATCCTTTCGCTCTTTTCGTCTCTTTCGTGGTCAATTACTGCTCAGTAAATCGAAGCCGAGTCCGCATCCATGCCCATCCGCTTCCGTCCTCGATTCTCGCTGCTCACGTTGCTGCTGACGTCGCTGCTCTGCGGGAGTGGGGCGTTGTTGTGGATGCATCGTGAGCCGTGGCAGGTGCGGATGACGATTCGGGAAAAGGATGTGCTGGAGTACGCCGCGTACGCAGATGGAGACGCGTATATTTACACGGTCAGCCATGCGTTGCGCAAAAACATGGATGATCCGATGCGACCTGTAATTCACATCTATGACCCGAATACGGGACGGTTGTTCACTACGATTCCTTGCAGAGAAGTCAATTCATTTGGTTTTGGACCTTGGATTACGGAAAAATCCTACATCGTCACATCATACATATATATACCAGACCCGTCCAAAGATGTGGGCTGTCAAATCTGGCTGATAGATACAGGAGTAGAAATCATTGTTCCAGAAATGAAATCCAGTGATTTTCACCTTTTCCCCGTTCCATCAGGCGCCACCAACGCACTTATCTATTCGGACGGAAAATACAGGATCGTTTCATTACCCGGCTTCAAACGGAACCGAGAATTGCCGGACTTGCCAAGCGCCAAAGAGTACATTCTTTCTCCCGATGGGAAATGGGCCGGTGTGCTCCTCGAAGAATCCGATGAATCCTTTGTCCGCCTAATTCCAACAATCACCGACGCGAAGGTGAAGTTGATCGCAATTGCGAAGCACGTTGAAAGTGAAGAACCACTCGGACGTTATGACCAAGTTTGTTTTTCACCGAACAGCAAATGGATCGCCACCAACGTGTTTGGCCAAATCCGCACCATCCTTTTTGATATCGAAGCCGAACAGTCAGTTGGAAATTATGAAGGTTCTTTTTGCACATTTTCCAACGACAATACGATGATCATGACTGCTGAAAATCACATCAGTCCGACCGGTTCGAATCAAACGACTTTCAGGGTTTGGAAGATTGGGACCACATCGCAGCCGCTCTGTTTAGTCGAAACGTCCGGAGCGAACGAACTCAAAATAGCCAACAGAAGTGTCATGTGTAATTCCCCGTTCCACATTTGGAATCTCGAAACAGGAGTCACAATTCTCGCCGATTCGAAAGCAAGTGCCAACTTTTCAGACAACGGCAAATTCGCGTACGTTTGGAGTCAGGAGCGGCGATTTCTGTGCGCTACAAATGGCACCATCTTGCACACGTTTGAACCGGTCACTGAAGGTCAATTCGGAATCAATTTCGCCAAAACGCAACCCGGATGCGTGTCCTATCTCGCGCCCGTCGATGAAACTCCTCCGCTCGACCATTGCAACGAATTTCACATCTGGTCCCAACGCCGACCTGAATTTTGCTACGGGTACGCGTGGCTTTGGGAGTTCTGGTTGTTCGTGGTTATCGCCGGGGCGTGGGTTTGGAGTGTGGTGCAGCCGGTCACGCGTGGGCAACCCGCACCAACACATTCTTAAACGCCGGAGTCTTCGACGCAGGATCGACATTGCGCGGAACCAGCACGTTCGATTCCGGATAATACATCAGTGCATTGCCTGCTTTGATGGTGTCGAATGCTCGGACGATAATTCCCTTCATCGCCCCCGTCTCGTTCGACACCGTCACGCGCGATTCCGGAACCAGTCGTAGCCGCTCGATGTCGCTGGGGTGCAGCAGAATAATGTCCCGGCGATCCTGGCCGCGATACAAATCTTCCTCTTCGTACACGACCGTGTTGAACTGCCCTTCGCTGCGCACCGTCATCAAGCGTAGCCACTCGCCACCGCCGGAAAGTTCCGGCAGGTCAAACGTTTTCAGTTGCGCTTTTCCGGACCGCGTTGGGAACACCGGCGAGTGCAGCGTTCGCCCCGGGATTTGAAATTCTTTCTTCGTCCGAGCGATGTCCGAAACCGGTTCCCATCCCGGCACGATTTTACCGATGGCCTCGCGGATGCGGTTCGTGTCGCCCATTGCCGGCCAATCCACAGGCCCTGCATCGCCCAACACGCGGCGAGCCAGTTCGCTGATGATCGCGATCTCGCTCATGGGTCCAGGAAGTCGCGCCGGGCCGCCGTCGCTCAAGCGTACAAAATTGAACATCGACTCCTGCGTCGTCGCCTGCGGTTCTTCATCACGCGCGAGCACCGGCAGAATGATCGTCTGGGCTGCGAGGCCATGCGCGTGGCCGGTGTTCAGCGTCGTGTTGAGATAGACCAATTGATCGAGTTTCGCGAGCGCCGCCTCTGCGTACGTTGAATCCGGATTCGAGCCGTACAGATTTCCGCCGAGGCAAAATCCGGAGCGAAGCGTTCCGGCCATCGCCGCGTCCATACAGCCCATCGTGTCGAGTCCGATGTCCGTCGGCAGCGTCACGCCGAAATGTTTTTCGAGCGACTTGAACACCGCGTCTTTCAACTGCGGTGTCACACCCATCGACCCAATGCCTTGGACATTCGAGTGCCCGCGTATCGGCATCAGCCCCGCGTTGGGCCGACCGACCATGCCGCGCAGCAACGCGAGATTCGCAATCGCTTGGACACTCTGAACGCCGTGAACGTGATGCGTAATGCCCATCGTCCAACTGAAAACCGCGTTCCGAGATTTCGCATAACGTACCGAAATCGCGTCTATCTCGTCGCGCTCGACGCCGGACTTCCGGACGATTTCGTCCCAGGGCAAATCGGCTAGACGTACCTTCAACGCGCTCCAACCGTCACAGTGCTTTTCGAGAAAGGCGACGTCATGCGCGTTCATCTCGACGATACGTTTTGCGATGCCGGTCAGCAACGCGGTGTCGCCGCCGATGTCAGGCTGAACATAAAGACTCGCGATTTTGCTTCCGAACAACAGGCTCCGCACATCGCTCGGCACCGCGAATTGAACCATCCCGGTTTCGATCACCGGATTGATCACAATCACCTCTCCCCCGCTCCGCCGCACGGACATCAGCGTGCGCATCAAGCGCGGATGGTTGCTCGCCGGATTGCCGCCGATCACAAAAACGCAGTCGGCCTTTTCGACGTCATCAAGCGTCAACGTCGCAGTGCCGCTGCCGATGGAACTGGACAGCCCGACACCGCTGGCTTGATGACAATAGTAGCTGCAATTATTGACGTTATTCGTGCCGTACAACCGCGCCATGAGTTGAAGCAAAAATCCCGCTTCGTTCGAACTGCGCCCACTGAAATACCAGAACGATTCGCGCGGATCGATGCCACGCAATTTCGAAGCGATGCGTTCGAATGCGTCGCTCCAGCCAATCGGCTTGTAGTGGTCCGAACCGCGCGTGAGAAGAAGAGGCGTCGTGATCCGTCCGCACGATTCCAATTCGCGCGGCGAAAAACATTTCAATTGGGCGAGGGAATACGTCTTGAAAAAATCAGCCTTGATCGCGCCCTGCATGTCCGACGTCATCGCCTGCAGCGACTTCTTGCAGACTTCCGGAAAATGGCCCGCTTCGTTGACCATCCCTCCGGCTTGCCCGCCCATGCCCAGCGCGCACGTCTTGCACGCATTCTTACTGCGCATGGCCTTCCATAATTTTAAAAGCCCGCCAGCTTCGCGGGCTTTTCGCCACGTATACCACACCGCCGGCCATCCGCCGCCCCGATCCACTTTGCGCATGATAGCCTCGTTGTTTTCCGGTCCCCCCTCTCCCCTTGCGGGAGAGGGGTTAGGGGTGAGGGGTAGCCGTTCGATTTCACCGAGCACATGAAATTTATCGTGCGCCCTACCCCTTACCCGCAAGAGAGAAGGGTGAACTTCCACTCTACTTCTTCAACTCCATCCCGAAATAATTCTTGGCATTGTCGAAGCAAATATTGCGCACCATTCCGCCGATCAACTTCATGTCGCGCGGCAGTATTCCGCGTTCGATTTCGTCGCCGATGATGTTGCACAGCAGACGCCGGAAATATTCGTGGCGAGTATACGACAGGAACGAGCGCGAGTCCGTGATCATCCCAACGAAGCGGCTCAGCAGGCCGATGTTCGAGAGCGATTCGATCTGCTTCGTCATCCCGTCGAGTTGGTCGAGGAACCACCAGCCGCTGCCGAATTGCAATTTGCCGGGAATCGTGCCGTCCTGGAAATTGCCAGTCATCGTCGCCAGCACGTCGTTGTCTTTCGGATTATTGTTGTACAAAATCGTCCGGGCGAGTTTGTTTTCGCTGTCGAGCCGGTTCAGGAATCGCGACAATGCCTGTGCAACCGGCCAGTCGCCCATCGAATCAAATCCCGTGTCCGGTCCGAGCGCTCCGAGCAACCGCGTGTTGTTGTTGCGCAGTGCGCCGATGTGGAATTGTTGGGTCCAATTCTTCTCGCAATCCATGACGCCGAATTCGTACAGCATCGCTGATTTGAATTTCAAAATCTCGCACGATGACAGCTCATAGCCGCGCCGGATCTTCGCAAAAATGTTGCGGACTTCCCACTCCGTGTAGTCCTCCGCGTATGCCGTTTCGAGACCGTGATCCGAGAGCCGTCCGCCCAGCGAATGGAAGTAATCGTGGCGCTGGCGAATCGCGTCGATGTACGATTTCCAATCGGCGATATGCGTGTTGCTGGCGGCTGCGAGTTTGTCCACCCACACGTTGAATCCCGCCGCGCTTTCAACAGCCATACCTTTGTCCGGACGAAATGTCGGGAGCACTTTGATTCCGAACGACGGATCGGCAGCAATCTTGACGTGGTGTTCGAGGCTGTCAGTCGGATCATCGGTCGTGCAGGTCAACACGACATTCATCTGCTTCATGATGCCCCGGCACGAAAAATCCGTGCGAGCGAGCTTGGCGTTGCATTCGTCCCAAATGCCTTTGGCGGTGTCGGGACTCAACAGCCGGTCGCTAATTCCGAACGGGCGTTTGAGTTCCAAATGCGTCCAGTGATACAGCGGATTTCGGAACGTGTGCGGCACGACCTCCGCCCACTTCTGAAACTTCTCCCAATCGCTGGCCTTGCCCGTGATGTACTTTTCGTCCACACCATCTGCGCGCATCCCGCGCCACTTGTAGTGGTCGCCGTACAACCAGATCTGAGTCAGATTTTCGAACTGATGATCGTCGGCAATTTCCTTCGGAGGAAGATGACAATGATAATCAAAAATCGGCGAGTCCTTCGCGTAGTCGTGATACAGCGTCGTCGCCGCCCGGCTTTCCAGCAAAAAGTTTTCAGTGATAAAAATGTCGCTCATGTGCTCTCCATGAATTTTAAAATGGTGAACCGTAATTTAAGCTCGTTCTATTTCGCCACAATCTCATACAACATCCGCGCGCCTTCGTCCGGATTTCCGTTGACATTCGCCGTGAATTTCAATGTGCCGCCGTTGCTCGTCGCGTCCACTTTCCCCAAGCGCTTGCCGCCGGTCGAAAGCGCCCACACGTCGTACTGAACGTTCCCGGGCAATTCAACGGACAGGGTCGCTTTTCCATTCCGAACGAGATGCGGCAGCTTACCCCAATCGAGCAGCGTCTTGCGCGCGGATTCTGCGTACTTGATCTCTGTGTTTTGCAAATCGGTCAGATGCGTGACCAGCAGCCGCTTGCTCGTCTTGATCGGCTCTTTGTCCAGCGAACTGATCCACGCCGTCGCATCGGCTCCTTCGATCGTGATCGAAACGCCATTTCCAGTAATCGTCTCGCCAGCCTTCGCATATCCGCCGATGGTCTTCGGAGTGTTTAATGTCATCTTGTCCTTCGGAGCATCAATCGTGATCTCCCCTGTTTCGCTGTGATAAATGTTCTTTGCCGGGTCTGATGGATTGTCCTTCGTTATCGCTCCAAACGTTTGAATTGCGGAACGAACTTCTTCTGATTTCGCGCCGTAGGCATACGACATATTCATTTCTAAAAAATTCATTCTCGATAACATAGGTAGATCGTCTTTGCTGCGATTCTCATTGCTCACACTCGTTCCAATGCGCAATATCCACGCCGCCCAATGCCAACTAGCCGCAAGTTTCGGAATCTTCGCGGGTGGATTTTTCAATTCATCTACATTCATCTGAATCACTGCCGAATGCGGCGCCATCTTCATATCCCCTCTAAGGAACAAACACAGCGACGCGCGTTCCGCCGCCTGGCCCAGCGGATCACCGACCATGTCGAAATAATCCATCCGCACCGGCGAGAATAATTTGCTGTGATCGTGCGCGTAACCGAAGCGCCAGATGCCCGACCATCCCTGCAACGATCCCATCGCGCCGGTCAGGATTCCGCCGACGCCACGGAAGCGTCCCGGCCCGGAGAAATTGTATTCAGTGATCGTGAACGGCTTGCCGAAGATGCGCGTAAAGGCACACGTCCGTCCGCCCGAGGCGCCGCTCGCAATCGGGCTGGTATTGTCGCAGAAGCTCGGCAACCGCCAGTCGCCTTGCAGGAACTTCGGATGATCGACGTAGAAATGATCGTCGATGTAATCGTAAACTTCGCGCTTGTACTGGTCCGTCGCAAAATTCGTCCACGCGTTCGAATTCGTGATCAACGCGCCGCAATGAATTTCGTTATGAAGAAAGTCTTTCATCTTCAACACCATTTCGCGTTCCTTCTCGCCGAGGAACAAAATCTCATCGCGCGCACGGGCGTTCCCTGCGTAAACATTGTTCGGCGTCGCGACGTTGCCCTTCGACGCGTCTTCATCGGCCTTCATTTGATCGCCCCACGCTTTCGCCAGTTCGTCACGCGTCGCATATTTCTTCGCGAGCCACTCGTTCCACAGCGTCTTCCATTCCGGGATGCCCTGCATCTGTTTTGTGAAGTTCCCAAAGTTGCCTTCATTAATCATCGAAAGCCATGCCAGAATCGGGTCGTCGGCGTAGCGCTTGCCTGTGTATTTATTCACATGCGTCAGCAGCGTCGTCGCAAATGCCTTCCAATTTTCGTACGCAACCGGGCGAGCCGGAATCATGATTTTGAAATCATCCATCCCAACATTCCCAGGCTTGTCGATCCCAACATCTTTGTACGGAATCGGACGTGAGACGAACAAATCAGTCGTGACATAAATGCCACGCTTGCCCAACGCTGCGAGCAGGTAATCGAGTTGGTCGATCTTCTCGTCGTTCAACTCCGTGCTCTTTTTACCCCGAGTCAATTCACCTTCATAGTGGTGGATGCGCACGGCGTTGTAGCCCAGCCGCGAGAATCGGTCAGCGAGTTTGTCGGCTTCGTCATGCGTCATGTACTGTCCAGAGAAACACAGATTCACGCCATAAAATCGGCGCGGCGTCTTCTTATCGTTCTCAAAAACAAACTGCCCGTCGTCGCGACAAATCACGCGCCCATATTTTCCGGCAGGCGCTTCCGTCATGCCCATCCCGGAAAAATCGAGCGCGGAACCCGCTTCAATATCCAGCTCCGTCTTCAATGGAATCCAATCCGGACCAGCGGTAATGGTGACGGGGCCGTCCTGAATCAGTTTTATCGGTGTGCCAACTGCTTTGACGAAAAATTCGATCGTGATCGGCTCGCCCTTCTTGAACGAGCCGCCGCGTCCGATACGCAACGAAAAGGACTGCGTGTTCCATTGGCGATTATCTTGAAGGAGCACCTCCACGTTGTCTTCAAACTCAATTTCAAGCGACGGTCCGTTGTTCGGATGAAGAGTCAGTGAATTGGACTTCGAAGTGTGCAGCCCGGTGTCCTTGTGTTCCATTGGAAACACGCCTTTTACAACAGCACCTTGCCATTTCCTTGTCTCCCAATTTGTGCCGACTAGCATGGCCACCGGAAAATCGGCAGTAACGTTTAGGCTGGCCAGTTTCACATCAGCACTTGGCGTAAAAGTGTAACTTGCGCGAACAGCCATTGGCGATTTCGTTACACCTTCAACAGTTCCCTTGATCGGTATTCTCTCCGAGAATGCCGCTTCCCCCGTGATCACAACACCCGACGGCATTTTGATCGAGAACTTCTTTTCAGGAGCGGCGACGGCACTGACGCTTTGCCAGTTTTCGTTGAACGCGCCAACGACGAAACTACAAATGGGTTTGTCGTGAGCACTGAGCGTCAGCGCTCCATTTGTCGACGCATTTGCTTCGATCGTGTCAGCGGACCAACTCGGAGCTGCAGTCAGTATCAATAAAACGAGCGCAAAACACTTTTTCGATATCACGGGTGACTCCTGCATTTTTCGTTGAATGTGCCAACCAATTCGCGAATCGAACCGAGCTTTTCTTTTTCGCACCACGCCGTCAATTCGCCCGGCAATCGGTTCAATAAATCCGGATCAAAATAATTCGTCGTACCAATCTGCACCGCCGACGCCCCGACAACGAAAAACTCCAGCGCATCTTCAAGCGAGCGAATCCCGCCGATCCCGACAATCGGAACTCCCGGACACGCCTTCGCGACTTGCCACACGCAGCGCAGTGCCACCGGTTTCACGCAGGGCCCCGACAATCCGCCCGTGATGTTAGCGATGCGCGGCCCGCGCGTTTTCAGATCGACCGCCATTCCCAACAGCGTATTAATCAGCGACAACGCGTCCGCGCCATTCGCAACCGCGACGCGCGCGATCTCGGCGATGTCCGTCACGTTCGGAGAGAGCTTCACCATCAGCAACTTCTTCGTGACCGGGCGAATTGCTTTCATCAAGCGTTCACAGTCCGACGGATCGGACGCGAAGCGGCAACCGTGTTTAACGTTCGGACACGAAATGTTAATTTCAAAACCAGCGACGCTCTGAATCGAATCGAGCCGCGCGCAAACCGTCGCGTAATCCTCGACGCTGTTCCCAACGACATTCACGAGCACCTGCGTCGGGAGCTGTTCAATCTCAGGAACGCGCCCGGACACAAACGCGTCGAGACCGCAATTCTCCAGACCAATGGCGTTTAACATCCCCGCCGTCGTCTCCCATATGCGTGGCGGTGGATTGCCTTCACGCGGAAGAACGCTCAAACTTTTCGTGACCACCGCGCCCAGATTGCGCAGGTCCACAATCGCGCTGTATTCACTGCCGTATCCGAATGTTCCCGACGCGGCAATAAAAGGCGTGGCCAGTTTCAACGCGCCCAACTGCACCGAAATATCAATCATCTCTCTGTCAATCCCACTCGTTAAAACGCGCGTTCCGGAACGTTCACCACGTCGCCGTCTTTCAAATCGACATCCAATTCCCACTGCCCTTTTTTCAGAATCGACGTTACATCGATTGTGCGCAATGTCCCTGGCTCGCTGGGACGGTTGATAGTCACTTTGCTACCCTTCGCAAACTCAGTCAACCCGCCTGCCAACATGATCAATTTGCTGAGCCTCAGGCCGCCCTCTCCAATTGGATACAGTCCCGGTACTCGCACTTTTCCGGAAATATAAACGCTCGTCACCGGGCCGCTCTCTTTCGCACTTTGCTTGGCCGGAACTTCGACAATGTCCTTGTTCTGCAACATTAAGTCCTGCGTACCCGCTGCATTTTCGAACGGCGCAATGACTTCGCGCGTACCGTCCGGCTTCACGCGCAGAATCTTCAGCTTCTTGACGTCTGCATCTTTTTTCCATCCGCCCAAACCGGCGATGACGCGCGACAGAAGTGGTTTTTCGCCTGCTTCCATTCGCAAATCTCCCAACGAAATGACGCCGACTTTATTGAACTCCCCACTGAACGTGAAGTGATCGCAGCGCGGCACTAACACCGTGTCGCCTGCGAGCAATTTTGGGCCCAAATCAGCGCTGCCCGGCTGGGCCAATTTCGTGATGTCATACGTACTTCCCGAGCGCTTGCCATCGACGTCTGTGTGCACAACATTCACACGCGTCGCGTCGCCTTGTTCGTTGACTCCACCTGCTTCTTGCAACGCGCCCAACAAACTCAGCGGCACACCCGGCGTCAGCACGATCGATTTCGGCATCCTCACTTCGCCTGCCACGTAAATTTTGCGCGGCGGATAATCCAGAATCAACATGCGCACCTGCACATTTTTGGCGCTGGTCTCTTTGACCATTTGCTCTGCGATCAGCAACTGCGCTTCTGCGGGAGCCTTGCCACGAATCTTCAAACTCGTCCCTGACGGCAGACTGATATTGCCATCATCGCTGACGATCTGCTCGTTCACTGCGGCCACGCCTTCCGGCTGGAAGCGCAGCTGGATTTTTTCACCGCCGATAAAGCGGTACGATTCGGCTTCACCGTCAGCCGCACGGCTTGAGCCCGTCAGACCCGCGACGCAAACCATCAAAGCCGCACAGAAACACATCATCATGAAACGCATCGTGACCATCTCCCCACGTTTGTTTACCAGTTCAAATTGATACCAAATCTCAATTCATTAATCTGGATATGCCGGTGCAAATCGCTCGACCGCCGCAGCGCATGATCGTATCCAAATGTCGCCACCCCGGCGCGATTGAATTTGTACGAGTATCCCGTCGTCCATCGATCCGTCGTCTGCCGATGAATCACACCAAATAAATCTTCGTGATAATAATCCACATCAGCCCGTCCGCGCGATTGCAGTTTGAACCCAATCCCAGACGATCCCGTCCACGTCGTTTCATAATTTGAGCCAGCGGAACTACTCAACGAATATTTCATTCCCAATCTCGGCTCAAGCCATCCTAGAATTTTGTGCCGATACGACAGTGCCGATGTCTCGATTTGTTGGTCCGAACCCGTCAATCGAAACGTATCCTGCCAAACATGCGAGAGTGTCAGTGTTCCGCGCAACATCGGGCGGATGTTCACCGATCCGCCATATGAATCGACTTTACTGCCCTCCGTCATCACACCCGTTTCAAGCGAGCGCGTTCCAATTGCGGTGACATCAAAATGTGGCGAGTATTCGTAGCGCGCTTCCATCGACAGTAATGGCCGGCCTGTGATCGTCCCCGGCCCAAGCGCGTCATAGGCGCTGCCGCCCAACTTCACCTGGTACGTTAGATGATCGAATTTGCCGCGAATGCCGACATACATGTTCAGAAAATCAAAGTCCTTCCGCCCCGAGCTCGGATACCGTGTGTACTGAAAACTGGTCTCACCGAAAACAGTGCAGTGACCGGGCGAAATATCGTATGACCCGCCGAACCGTCCCGTGTGTTGCTGAGCGTCTAACTCTTTATTGTTCGTCCCAAAATAATCGACGATGTCATAGGCATATGCAGCTTCAAGATTCAAATTGCCGGTGCTGTATTTGAATGTCACAGGCAACGAGTTCATCGCGTATCGTGAACCGGTTTTAAATTCAAGATTATTCGTATCAAACGTGCTGGCCAGTGGATTCACAATCGTATTGCCGATCTGCGTGTATAAATCGCTGATTCCGAAACTCAGCCCCTCTATTCCAAAGTGCTTGATGTTGATTGAGACACCACCCGTCTCATCGTAATAATCGCGTTCAACGGACGATGAAAAATCATGCAGCGTCGCGTTATAAAATGCGCTGACATTCGTTTGTTCGTTGGGTGTGTAATTGATTTTGATTCCCGGCGTATAGTTGCGCAGCCACGATGTTCGCGCGTGACCGGGCGCACCGAAAAAGTTGTCGCTCAAATAATTATCCAGCGACATACTCGCACGAAATGCGAAAGGTCCACTGTGCAGAAACGGCACATCCCCCGCAAGTGGAGTGGAATCAGTCGCTGCCTGTTGTGGCCCGCCCCCTTGAAGGAAAACGCTCTCATTCGCAGAATCACGAACCAGCGCGTTTGCGACCGCAGACGTCTTGTTTTCAACAACTTGAAACGCGGGCCTGAACGGAGTCGAAAACAACGATGAGGTTTGCAGATAATCGGTGAACGTCGCAGGACGCGGAGCGACGACTGATTCTCCCGGCTTCGGATCGGTCGTCGTTTCAGGTTTCGGTTTTGGCTTGGTTTCGTCGTCGTTGGGAGTACCCGTATTGACGTTCGAATCGTCGTCATCCGGATCGGTTTGCACGGGCTCTGGCAACCTCGATTCGCCGCAAAAAACGGAGCATCCTGTACCCAAAAGGATCACGATCAAAACCACGCGTTGCAGGACTGAACTCCATTGATTCACAAACGTACGCGCGGCGTCTTGAGACGGTCGATGCGCGGCAATAAACACCACGCACTCGCACACCCCAAAACAGAGCCAGCCCCCCGGTCTGCCGTGGCCAAAAATGCTAAGCCACAATGCTAACCGAAAAGATGACTAAATCAAGACTGGAATGACGCTTATCGCGATTCTAGATGGAATTCATTCAAGCTTGATTCCTGCCGTGCCGATATTCGTTTTTGCGCAGTGCAAAGGGACGCCATTGCTAACGTTTCAACTCGACAAAAATATCGCGCATCTCCCGCCCCAGCCGCTCGCGAGAAAAGCGTTCGAGCGCCGTCTGCCGAGCGTTCGCTCCAAGCCGTTCGCGCTCGTTCGGATCACGCAAAAGTTGCTCGATCAATCGCGCTAGTTCAGACGCATCATTCGGCGGAGCGCCCAGTGCGTCGATCCCAGGTCGAAACAATTCCGCAGTCCCGCCGGACAACGTCGCTATCACAGCCCGTCCGCACGACATCGCTTCCGCAATCGTTCGTCCAAACGGTTCCGGCTCGGTGCTGCAATGAACGACAACATCAAGAGCGCGATACACCCGCTCCGGTTCGCTCTGAAATGGAACGAATGCAACACGGTCTGACACGTTCAATTCATCAGCACAACGGCGCAACTCATCAAGCGAAAACTGCGAGCCTTGCGTCTTAAACACCGGCCCACCGACAATGTAAAATCGCACGTTTAAATCCGGCCACGTTTCGAAGAGGATCGACGCCGCTTTCAAAAATAACTCCTGCCCCTTCCACCGCGCGAACGACGCCACCAAACCGACCCGCAACATTCCAACATTCGCGCGCGTCCGCCCCGCCGCATCGTCCAACCACTCGCCGTTCGGCGGGCCCGGCGCGAATCGTTCGGTATCCACGCAATTCAAAACCGTGCGGATCGGAAGTCGCTTGAACATTCCGCGCGCCTCCTCGGCAACTGCGTTCGAATTCGCGATGGCCAACGTCGCCGCCGGTTCAGCCCAGCGCAATGCCCGACGCATCAATCGTCGCGCCCCGACGAAATCGCGAAGGTGCCACACGATCGGAACACCCTGCAGTTTCAACATCCGCGACAACACATGAAATCGCGAACCGTTTGAGTGAATGATGTCTGGATTGAGTGCTTCGATTCGTGTGTGTAAATTCGACGTGTAACGGGCGCTACTCATCGATGCCCGCACGGCCCGCCACGCTTGCCGCAATCGTGTGCGAATCGTCTTTTTTTGTTTGGACGACTCGCCCAACACCAACATCTCAGGACTCATCGGCTGGATTTCCACCGCAACGCCCAGCCGCTCCGCCTCTGTCCGCAACGGTCCGTCTTCGCCGAGAATCAACCTCATTTCCCACGCCGGTTCCAATACGCGTAACGCGGCGAAGATGTCCAGGAGGCTTCGTTCCGCCCCGCCCAGCGCACCGATTGGATTAAGAAAAAGAAGTCGCATGGCCACCGATTGAAGGAGAAATTACGCGCCCATTCGATTCAGGCCGACCACTATATCGTACAACGCATGACTCGCCGCCGCCACGCCGAACGAGCGGGTGTAATACAGCGTCGAAAAATAAAGCCCACACAACAACCGCTGTAAAAAAACGTTCACTTCAAATTTGTCGCCCGTCGCGCCGACATGATGATACGCCGCAAAAATCACCGCGCCCAGGAACACCGCCCACGCCGCCGCATACGCGTGTTCCATGTGCATAAACTTCGTCAGCACCAGCATCAGCAGGCCCAGTAAAATCACGCGGAAAACCAATTCCTCATACACGCCCGCGCCGCAATACAAAACAAAGTCCCGCAAATCTGTCCCGGATTCGCCCGTCGAACGCGCCGCGCATACGACCTCGCTCGGAACCCGCTCGACCATCATCGTGTGCCGCTTCATGACCGGCGGGCGCGGATCTTCAGCAACGTAATGCACAAACGCGCGCAGCACCAGGAACAACAGCACCGCGTAAAATAGGCTCTCAAAAAACATGAACGACAGCACCGGCCACTGAACTTTCCACGTGCCTTTGCGTCGGAATTGCCAGACGAAAAATGCGGCGACAATAAAGACAATCGAAATCAATCCGCCCGACACGCCGAGAAACTGCACCACCGGAGCGCCCAAATGTTTCAGTATCGCCTGCCCGCCGTTGATCACGTCCGAGCGCAACACCACCAATCCGACTTCGTAGATCATCAGAAACGGAAGCACCAGCAGCGCGGAATAAATCGGTTGCCGGCTCTCGGACCAATAACTTCGCGCCTCGCCTGATGGTGGCGTGGGCGAAAAGTCAGCAGGTTTCGGTTGAGTTGCTAGTGCCATAAATTGATTTCGTTTTCGCCGTTGATTCGAATGCCACTACATGCTGCGATTTCACTTCTTATTAATCGACTTTTAAAGCCATAAGATCAAATCGAAATTGCGTGAACTGCGCGATCACTACTCATCCGCCTTGTTTCGGCCCGACGCATAATACCGTTTCGCGAGTTCTTCCGGCGTTCTTTTCAAAACACTAAATTCAAGCATCATCCGCCAATTCATCAGCATCGTTTTCAAAACGCCGTGCTGAATCCAGCGTCTCGCATCCGTCACCAACACCGGTTTCAAGATGCGCGGCGCACTGCGCTCCGCCAGTGCTTTTGATAGCATCACGTCTTCCATCAACGGCACCACTTGCATTCCGCCGACCGCCCGAAAACAGTCCGCCCGAACAAAAATTCCCTGATCGCCATACGGCAATCGCATCACGCGCGCGCGTAGATTGTCTGCCGTTTCTATCACTCTCAGCCACGGATTCGCCGCGCCAATTCGATGCCGAAAGCACCCCCATTCAGTCCCTGCATCCAACTCCAAAATCGCAGCAATCGCGTCCTGGGCCGGAACACAATCCGCATGCAGAAACCACAGCCATTCTCCAGCCGCAACCGCCGCCCCAGCATTCATCTGCCGCCCGCGCCCGCACTCCGAGCACACATACTCCGCGCCGTATTCCTGAGCAATCGCCTGACATTCATCCGACGCTCCGCCATCAGCGATGATGATCTGATTGAAGTCTGATTGCGTACAACCGCGCAACGCCGCCACACAACGTCGCAGTGCAGCGTTGTCGTTCAACACCGGAATAATGGTGCTGACCGCGAACTTCAAACGCCGCTTTCCTGGGACGCGAGAATTTTATCGACGGCCTCAACTACATCGCGCGCGACGAATGTCGGAACGTCTTTGCCCGGACGCCGGTGCGCCGAAAGTGGATTCGACACCGCGACGGTTCGACAACCCGCACGCCGTCCGCACTCCACATCCGAATCCTGATCGCCGATCATCCAACTCGCTTCCAATTCCAGCCCGAACTCATCGCGCGCATCGAATAGAAATTGAGGCTTCGGTTTCCGGCAGCGACACGCCCCGGCATACGGCGGAACCGTTCCG
>Ga0194042_1000285_pt1 | contig 16607 bp, 14 predicted proteins | sample JunL4412m_MetaG_FD_148974 | JGI IMG/M metagenome (GOLD analysis project Ga0194042, IMG submission 148974) | Anoxic zone freshwater microbial communities from boreal shield lake in IISD Experimental Lakes Area, Ontario, Canada - Jun2016-L442-12m | ecosystem: Environmental > Aquatic > Freshwater >...
CCCTTTTCCCGCACCTTCCCTTTTTCCGCATGGGGGGACCCTCAGCACGCATAGAAGCAGTTTTCTTACCCCATCACCGCACATGCAGAACCCCCTGGCCCGGGGGATGAGCAGCCAGAGGGGTCCGCTTTGGGATGAGATTCGGGTCAGCCGTCGATCTGGGCGATTGGTGCGCCCTGGAGGACGGCTGCCTCTTCCTCAACCAGACAGGTAACGACACCGGCAATCGGTGCCTCCACATCAACGGCCACCTTGTCGACCATCACTTCCGCAATGACCTGACCGGCCTTGACCGTCTCGCCCGTGTGGGCGAACCAGGTCGAGAGCACCCCCTCGGCGGACTCATCCTTCGAGAGCACCGGGAAGGTAATGACCTCACTCATCTGTTCGGTTCCCCTTTCACGTCGACTCGTTCACACCCACTAGAACTTCATAACCTCTTCGATGGCCCGCTGAATCTTGTCGCGGGTCGGAAGTGCTTCGTACTCCAGTATCCGCGAGTAGGGCACGGGAATATCGGGGTACGCCACTCGCTGAACCGGACCCTTGAGCATGCGCGGGTCGCGATCGGTGATGGTCGCCACAACTTCGCCACTCATACCGAATGACTTGTAGTCCTCATCAACGATGACGAGCCGGCCGGTCTTGCCCACTGACGCGAGAATCGCGTCGCGGTCAAGGGGTGCGATCGTGCGCAAGTCGAGCACCTCGACACTCGTCGTTCCTTCAAGCGCCTCGGCAACGTCGAGGCAGTGCTGCACCGACATCGACACACTCACCACCGTGACGTCACTTCCCTCGTGAGCCACCGCTGCCTTTCCAATCGGAACCGTGTACGCCTCTTCGGGCACCGGCCCGATCGAGCGCGGGTTCTTCGCCATCCACGGCAAACCCATCACGCCTTTGTGGAACAGGAAGAGCACGGGGTTGTCGTCACGAATTGCCGAGGCCATCAATCCCTTTGCGTCATAGGGGTTCGATGGCGCAACGACCTTCAAGCCTGGCATGTGGGCGAACGTGCCCCACAGGCACTGCGAGTGCTGCGCTGCGTCGGAGTATCCGCCACCGACCGCCATCATCAGTACGAGCGGCACCTTGACGTTGCCACCGGACTCGTAGTGAATCTTGGCCATGTGGTTGTAGATCTGGTCCATGCACACGCCGAAGAAATCGACGAACATGAGCTCAACCACCGGACGCATTCCTTCAACGGCGGCACCAATTCCTGCACCGATGAATCCGGTCTCCGAAATCGGAGTGTCGATGATGCGCTCAGCGCCGAACTCATCCCACAGTCCGCCAGTTGAGCCGAAGATGCCGCCGTAAGGACCAACGTCTTCACCCATGACAAACACTTCGGGGTCGGCACGCATCTCAAGGGCGATGGCTTCTGAGATCGCCTTGGCCGTGGTGACGCGGCGCGTGTCAGCTGTTGTAGCAGTCATTATTTTCAGCTCCTCTTCTCACGCAAACACGTGCAGGTAGGCGTCACTGGGATCGGGCTGCGGGCTGCTCTTGGCAAACTCGATGGCCGCTTCGACTTCGTCGCTGGCCTGCTGCTTGATGGCGGCGTCCGTTGCTGCGTCGAGGATTCCGGCGTTCGTCAATTTCTCGGCGTACATCGGAACCGGGTCGCGCGACTCTGCTTCAGCGAGTTCATCGCCGCGGTAGGCCTGTGCATCACCTTCGAAGTGTCCCCACAAACGCACCGTGTGAATCTCGATGAAGCTCGGACCGCCGCCTGCGCGGGCGCGCTCAACGGCTTCCTTCGACGCTGCGTACATCGCCTCCACATCATTGCCTTCAACTCGCTTGGCGGGCATTCCGTACGCTGCCGCACGGTCGGCGTTGTGCTTCACCGGAGTTGAGGTGTCGCGGTGCACCGAGATGGCCCAGTCGTTGTCTTCAATGACAAAGATGACGGGAATCGTCCACAGCGATGCGAGGTTGAGCGCTTCGTGGAATGCGCCTTGGTTAACCGCGCCGTCACCGGCGACCGCCACCGCAACGTTGTCGGTTCCTCGACGCTTGAAAGCCATCGCCTGACCGACTGCCACCGGGAAACCTTCAGCAATGATGCCCGAGCAGGAGAAGTGCTGCTCGGGGGCGAACAAGTGCATGTGACCGCCCTTGCCCTTACCGAGACCCGTTGTACGGCCGAAGATTTCAGCGGTCATCGCCTTCATATCAACGCCCTTGGCAAGCGCGAGGTGATGCGGGCGGTGCGGAGCGGTGATGGCGTCACCTTGGACAAGGTTGGCGCACAGTCCTACCGCAACCGGTTCTTGTCCGGCCGACAGGTGCATTTCACCAGGAATGAGGCCGGCGCCGATATCCCACGCGGGCGCCTTATCAGCGTGGTAGTCACGTCTGATGGCCTCTTCGTAGGTTCGAATCCGAACCATTTCCTTGTAGAAGCCCAATCGCATGTTGTTGTCCACCATGGATTCCCTTCGAGTGATCCGTGCAGGAACGTCCGCGCGAACCGTCTGGTCCGCATGTACCGACAGTGTCTGCCCGGTGGCAGGGCACGACAAGGGAAGGAATTTCAAATAGCGGCACGCCCGTGAGGATTAGACAGGCAGCGCGAGTGACCGAGCGATGCGGTCGGCACTGCGGGTGAGGGCTGCCTTCATTCGACCGTCGACGTCAATCGGCGCGCGCGCACTGCGACTCGCCACCGCGACTGCTCCGACGATATCGGGGCCAACGACCGGCGCTGCGAGGCAATGCACTCCCACCGCGTACTCCTCAGCGTCGCGCGCCAGCGGGCTTCCAGCGTGAATCTCGTGCATCAGGTCGGTACGGCTGGTCATGGTGTGCGATGTCAGCGCGTACAACGGATGGCGAGCGAGGTAATCGCTGCGCCTTTCCTCATCGAGCGCGCCGAGAATGCACTTGCCGAGCGCGGTGGCATGAGCGGAATCCTGGATTCCGACCCACAAATCGATCGACGGGATCTTGGGCGAATCGACAATTTCAACCACGGAAATCTCACCGTCGCTGTACACCGCGAGATAGACCGGCGCTTTGAGTTCATCACGCAGACTCTGCATCGTCGAACGTGCGCGGCTAAGAACCGCGGTCATGTGACTTTGCGTGACGACCTGGCTCAATGCGGGGCCGAGCACGTAACTTCCATCATCAAGCCGCCGCAAATATCCCTCATGGGTCAACGTGCGCAAGAGGTGGTAGGTCGTCGACAGCGACAACCCCACCACGCGCGCGAGTTCTTTGGCATGGGCGCGACCTTCCGTGGCACCAACCGCTTCGACAAGTCGAAGCGCGCGCTGCACGGACTGAATGAGAGTGGGCTCGGTCGATTCCACAGAACACCTCCTACCGCATGCACGAACGCTACTGCCCGACGCGGCCGCACACGTGGGTGTTGGGGAAGAAAAACTGCTTCTATGCGCGCTTGGGGTCCCCCGATGCGGAAGAGGTAGGGGCGCACCGGTGCACAGGCGCCGCGGAAGTATGGTCGGAACTATGGACGGAACTATGGACGGAACTATGGACGGAACAAAGGCCGAGTCGGCGTACTACCCGGAGTCCGAGCGTCTAGCTGAACTTCTAGCTCGCATTGGCGCTTCCCTCGACGACAAGGTGCGCAACCCGCCCATCGACCCCTACCTCACCCGCGCGCAGTGGGAACACCTCGCTCACGAACCTGTGCCTTTGACGCCAGCTCCCGTCGACGAACTCGTAGACGAACTCATCTCACTACTCATCCCCAACGGCGGCCGAGTCAGCGATCCGGGCTTCTGGGCATTCGTCACCACCGCCCCCACCACCGCACCACTGGTCGCTGCCACCGCGGCCGCACTCGGCGCACCCGTGCGTTACGGATTCCAAGCCGTGAACGCCATTGAAGAACGTTCCTTGGAATGGCTCGGCGAGATTTTCGGCCTGCCAGCCCACATGAAGGGCCTGTACTCCAGCGGCGGATCAAGCGCGAACATCGTGGCGATGGGTGCTGCGCGGCAGCACGCGTTCGAAGCGCGCGGACTCGACCCCGCCCGCGATGGCGTCACCGGAACACCGTGCGCCTTCTACGTCTCCCCCGAAACTCATCACACTATTTTGCGCGCGGCGGCCGTACTCGGAATTGGTCGCAGCAGCGTGCGCGAAATCCCAGTCGACGACAACCTGCACATTCGCACTGACCTGCTCGCTGAAGCTATCGACGCCGACATTGCCGCCGGCGTCCTTCCGATTGCTGTCATCGCCAATGCGGGCGCGACGAACACCGGAACCATCGATCCGTTGCGCGCCGTGGCAACCGTCGCCCACGATCGCGGAGTGTGGTTCCACATCGATGGCGCGTACGGACTTCCGGGCTATCTCGATGAACGCGTACGACCAAAATACGACGGACTTGAGCTTGCTGACTCGATCATCGTCGATCCCCACAAGTGGCTCAGTGCACCAGCCGGAATTGGCGTGACGTTCGTGCGCGATCGCACGATTCTGCTGCGTGCCTTCACGCAGGGGCCCGCTGATTACCTTGAAGGTTCGTTCGCAGACGACGGACGCATTGGGGTATCACTCGACTCACCCGGCATTCCCTATGGCGATTTCGGTCTCGAACTCACTGCACCCTCACGTGGAATTCAGGTGTGGGCGATCTTGCGCGAGCAGGGAGTGTCAGGCCTGACCGAACGAATCCGTCGCGACAACGACTTCGCAACCTATGTCGCACGCACCGCCACCGACGATCCGCGACTGGAATCACTGACGAATCCTGACCTGTCGGTTGCGTGCATTCGCTATATCGGCGACGGCAGTCATTCCAACGACGAACTCAATGAGCTCAACCGCCGCATTCACCGACGCCTTGTACGCGAGACCGAGTTTCTTCCGAGTACCACAGTGGTGAAGGGCGCGTACACCATCAGGCCGTGCTTCATCAGCCCGCGCGCAACGTGGCCTCTGATTGAGGCGTTCCTGCCGACCGTCATACGACTCGGCCACGAGGAGGTCGCGGGATCCACGCCGTAACGGGTGGCGAAGCCAGCCTTCGACGTCGGCTGGGTGATCGCCACAGACTCATCACGAGTCCGCGCGTTAGAGTCAGTACGTGATTCAACTACTCCGCACCTACCTGCGTCCGTACCGCGGAGTGCTCGTTGTGATCTCGCTTCTGCTGCTTGTTCAGGCGTTCACCAACCTCTACCTGCCCAACCTCAACGCCGACATCATCAACAACGGGGTGGTGACCGGCGACGTCGCCTACATCGTGCGCCTTGGTGGCATCATGCTGCTCGTCTCAGCGATTCTCGGGGTGGCCTCGATCGTCACCGTGTACTACTCGGCTCGCACCGCGATGCGCGTGGGCCGCGATATGCGCCGCGATCTGTTCACCCGGGTCGAATCACTGTCGCTCGGCCAGGTCAACGCTCTCGGAGTTCCGTCGCTCATCACCCGCAACACCAATGACGTACAGCAACTGCAGATGTTGGTGATGGTTGGTCTGACGATGATGGTGCTCGCACCCGTCACGGCCGTGGGCGCCATCATCATGGCCATTCGCGAGAATGCGCAGCTCGCCCTGCTGCTGATCGTCGTCATTCCGCTGATGCTCGCCGTCATCTCGATCATGGTGTTCAAAGCCATACCTATGTTCCGCGCGATGCAAACCAAAATCGACCGCGTCAATCTGGTACTGCGTGAGAACCTCACCGGAATTCGCGTCATCCGTGCGTTCAACCAAACCGACCGTGAGGAAGTGCGTTTCGAGGGAAGTAACGCCGACCTGACTGACACCGCACTACGCGTCACGCGACTGTTCGCACTGATTCTGCCGGCGCTGATGTTGATCATGAACCTGTCGTCGGTGGCAGTCATTTGGTTCGGCGGACACCTCGTGGCCGATGGCTCGATGCCGATCGGCAACCTCACGGCCTTCCTTGCGTACATCATGCAGATTCTGATGTCGGTGATGATGGCCGTGATGACGCTGATGATGGTGCCGCGCGCGTCCGCCTCCGCCGACCGCATCAACGAAGTGCTCGCCACGCATGCCGACATCGTTGATCAGGTTGACGATCCTGCCGGCATCACCACACCTGGCCTCGTCGAGTTCCGCAATGTCGACTTCCGCTACCCGGGAGCTCAGGAAGCAATCCTGCAAGACATCACCGTGACCTTCGAACCCGGAACGACCAACGCCATTCTCGGCGGAACCGGCTCGGGCAAGACAACGCTGGTCAATCTCATTCCGCGCCTCCTCGACACCACCGAAGGCGACGTACTGGTGGGTGCTCACAACGTTCGCCTTCAACCTCAAGAGCATCTGTGGAAGCGATTCGGAATCGTGCCGCAGAAAGCGTTCCTGTTCAGCGGCACGATCGCGAGCAACATGCGATTCGGAAGGCCAGACGCCACCGAGGCACAAATCTGGCACGCGCTTGAAGTTGCTCAGGCGGCTGACTTCGTGCGCGAACTTCCTGAACTTCTTGAAGCCCCCGTCGATCAAGGTGGCGCGAACTTCTCGGGTGGTCAACGCCAGCGCCTCGCCATTGCGCGCGCGATCGTACGCGAGCCTGAGGTGTACATCTTCGACGACAGCTTCTCAGCTCTCGACTACGCCACCGATGCGCGTCTTCGCCGAGCGTTGAGCGACGAGATCTCCGGAGCCACCATCATCATCGTTGCGCAGCGAGTGAGTTCAGTGGTCAATGCCGATCACATCGTGGTGATGGATTACGGACGTGTGGTGGGACAGGGAACTCACGAGGAACTGCTCGACAGTTGTGAGACGTATCGAGAAATTGTCGCCTCTCAGTTGGAGGTGGCAGTTTCATGAGCTCGATGCGTCCCGGTGCACCCGGCGGTCCTCCCCCTCGCGGTCCGATGGGTGGCGGTCCCGGCATGGGCATGATGCCGTCGACCGAGAAGGCCAAGAACTTCAAGGCGTCGATGCGTCGCTTCGCTAGCCGGTTGCGACCTGAGCGCGGTGTTGCTGTGGCGGTGTTGATCCTCGGCAGCGTCAGCGTGTTCCTCACGGTGCTCGGTCCGAAGATCCTCGGTAACGCCACCAACGTCATCTTCGACGGCATTGTCTCGCTGCGCATTCCTGCTGGAATGACTCAGGATCAAGCCGTGGCGGCACTGCGGGCGCAAGGTGAAGACAAGCAGGCCGACATGGTGGCCGCAATGACGCTGACTCCCGGCCAAGGAGTCGACTTCGAGGCCCTCGCGCGCTTGCTCGCCCTCGCGACGGTGCTCTACCTCGTGGCATCCCTACTGTCGTGGGCACAGAACTACCTCATGGCCGGAGTGACCCAGCGCACGATGTACCGCCTGCGGGAAGAAGTCGACGCCAAGCTCGGTCGTCTTCCACTGAGCTACTTCGACTCCACGCCTCGCGGTGATCTACTCAGTCGCGTCACCAACGACATCGACAACATCTCAACCACCCTGCAGCAAACCCTCACCCAACTGGTCACTGCCGTGCTCACCGTGATCGGCGTGCTCGCGATGATGATTTGGATCAGCCCGATTCTCGCGCTCATCTCGGTGCTCACGGTGCCCCTGAGTTTCGTGGTCACGATGCTCATTGCCCGCAAGTCCAAGCCGCACTTCGTGGGTCAATGGAAGTGGACCGGCTCACTGAACTCGCATGTGGAAGAGATGTTCTCGGGGCACGAGCTCGTACGCGTGTACGGTCACCGCGAAGCCGCGATCGTCGACTTCGACAGTTCAAACGAGAAGATGTACGAGAGCAGTTTCCGAGCGCAATTCATCTCCGGAATGATTCAGCCCGCGCTCACCTTTGTCTCGAACCTCAACTACGTCGCCATCGCCGTGTTCGGTGGAATGCGCGTGGCCAGCGGGGCCATGTCGCTTGGTGACGTGCAGGCATTCATACAGTACTCCCGCCAATTCACGATGCCGATTACGCAGATCGCCGGCGTCGCCAACCTGCTGCAGTCGGGTGCAGCCTCGGCCGAGCGAGTATTTGAACTCCTCGACGCCAGCGAGGAAGAGCCCGATGACGTTAACGCCGCGCGCATTGTCGACCCGGCCGGACGCATTTCCCTTGAAAACATCCGCTTCCGATACCGCGAAGACACTCCGCTGATTGACGACCTGAGTCTGAACGTTGAGCCCGGACAGACGATTGCGATCGTGGGCCCGACGGGTGCTGGCAAGACCACGCTGGTCAATCTGCTGATGCGTTTCTACGAGATTCAGGCCGGTCGCATTCTCATCGATGGCATCAACACCCACGATGCCACCCGCGAAGACGTGCGCCGATGCTTTGGCATGGTGTTGCAAGACACCTGGCTGTTCGAGGGCACGATTCACGACAACATCGCGTACGGCGCGGAAAATGCCACCCAGGAAGACGTTGAGGCGGCCGCGCGCGCGTCGTACGCCGACCACTTCATTCGCACCCTTCCCGATGGCTACGAGTCGAAGCTCAGCGAGCAGGGCGAGAACATCAGCGCCGGCGAGCGTCAGTTGCTCACCATCGCGCGCGCGTTCCTCGCCGATCCGGCAGTGTTGATTCTCGATGAAGCCACCAGTTCGGTCGACACACGCACTGAGGTACTGATTCAACGTGCCATGTCGAACCTGCGTGAAGGCCGCACCAGTTTCGTGATCGCTCACCGACTGTCAACGATTCGCAACGCCGACGTCATTCTGGTGATGAACCGAGGAAGCATCGTTGAGCAGGGCAACCACGAGGAACTGATGGAAGCTGGCGGCTTCTACCGCGACCTCTACGAGAGCCAATTCACCGAGAGCCCCGACGAAGTTGCCACCGGATTCACTCCGCTGTAATCGTCACCACTGCCAGGCGGCCGTTTCCGTTGAGTACCAGCGGTGCGTCGACGATAACGCAATCGCCGAGCGCCAAAGAGTCACCCGCGATCGCCCACCTGCCCGCGAGCACGACGATGAGTTGAGTCGTGTCGACGGCAGGCTCGACGCTGAGCGTCGGCCCACCCACGAGGTGCATGTCACCTCGGCAACGCCCTCGCCGCGTCATCAGATTGAGATCGCGTGTGGGTCCTTCATCAAGCCAGCCCTCGACTTCTGACTCACCACGGAAGCGCACGGGCTCATCGCTGGTGACCTCGACTCTCGCACCATCGATCGTGAGTGACATTCCCTCACCTTCGATCAGCAACAACACGCGATCAACTCCGGGAAGCGAGGAGAATGGGCCCGAGTGAGAAATGTCGGCCATGCTCACTCTCCAGTCGAAAGCATGCATATCGGCGTCTTCAGGCGACACGGCGATTTCCGAGGTAACACCGCCACCATTAGCCCACGGCATCCGCCGATGGTCGGCTGCGCGCATCACGGTCACGACTGCTCCTCAACCTGCTGCCACAGGCCGCCGATCGATTCGACAAGTTCCATCGCCACATCGATCGAACGATGAACGCCGTGAGCCACCACGACATTACCGTCAACCACCACGGTGTCGACGTCAGCGGCAAACGCCGACAGCAGCACCTGCTCGGGGGCAGATCCGGCTGTGCGCACGGTGTCGAGTCGAACCGCCACCAGATCGGCGCGCTGACCGACGGCCAGCATTCCCACGTCATTCCAGCCAAGCGATCGATGGCCCGCCGCGGCCATTGCCGTGACGAGTTCATCGGGTTGGAATCTACCGCGCTCATGATGGACGAGTCGCTCATGCATTTCCAGTGCCCGCGCTTCCTCAAGCAAATCGATCACGGCATGTTGATCCGAACCCAAGCACAGCGACGATCCCGCCTGCGCCAACTGCATGGCGGGCCCAATGCCATCGGCGAGATCGCGCTCGGTCGTGGGGCAGAAGCAACTGAACGTTGCGCTGTCACCGATCAACGCCACATCACCGCTGGTCAGATGCGTAGCATGCACCATGGTGGCATTCGCACCAAGAACACCGGCCTGCGCCAACACCTGTGTGGGAGTGACCCCATAGGCCGCTTCGCACGCGTCGTTCTCGCCCACCTGCTCTGACAGGTGCGCGTGTAAGGGCCTGCCGTTCGCCCACTGGGCCACGATCGCGAGCTGATCGCGAGGCACCGCGCGTACCGAGTGCACGGCAGCGCCGATGAGCGTGGTGGCATCGTCGCTCAGCAGCGAGACTCGCTGCGCCCAGGCGGCCGAATTCCCATCGCTGAAGCGCAGCTGGTCGGCGCGCAGCGGCAGCGAACCGCCGGCATCGAGGCCGCCCGCGAGGTAACAGGTATCGAGCAGCGTGAGCCGAAGTCCGGCATCGCGCGCGGCCGCACGCAAGGCCTCACCCATCGCATTCGGATCGGAGTAGGGCGTGCCATCAGCCGCGTGGTGCACGTAGTGAAACTCACCGACGCACGTGACTCCGGCCAACACCATCTCGCCATACACCGCGCGCGCGAGTGCGTAGTACGAGTCGGGCGTCAGAACCGCCGCTGCGCGATACATCTGCTCGCGCCAGGTCCAAAAGGTGCCACCGTTGGCGTGGGTGCGGCCGCGAAGTGCACGGTGAAAAGCGTGCGAGTGCGCGTTGGCGAAACCGGGAAGAACGACACCTGCAAGTTCGACGATCTCGTCGCGCGCCGCGTGGTCAACCGGGCTTACCGACGAGATACGACCATCAACCACAGCGATGTCGATCGTGGGTCGCACCTCACCGTCGACCCACGCGTAGTCGCAGCGAAAGATTGTCACAGCATCGCTCGCATCACCGCGGTGAGGGCACTCACACCCGCATGACAATCGTCGGCCTCGGCCGTTTCATTCGGCGAGTGTGAGATTCCGGTGGGGTTACGCACGAAGAGCATCGCGGTCGGAACCCCTGCCCCAGCAAGGATTCCGGCGTCATGACCGGCAGCGGTGGGCAACACCGGGGTCTCCACTCGTTGGTCGGCATCAACCGCCGCCCGCACGCGATCGCGCAGACTGGCATCGAAGGTCAGGATCGCCGTGACCGACTCGGTGGTGACGTCAACATCGGTACCGTTTTCACGCGACCCTTCCAACGCGCCCGCATGTACGGCCTCCACCAGCGCATCCAACGTGGTTTCATCGCACGCACGCGCGTCGAGCCATGCGCGCACTTCCGAGGGAATGGCGTTGGTGCCGTTGGGTTCGACTTCGAGCCGTCCGAAAGTGGCGCGACTTCCCGACGATCGCGCCGACTCAGCAGCGATCAGTGCCGTGCGGGCGTACGCGAGCATCGGATCGTGCCGATCAGACATCCGAGTGCTGCCCGCGTGATCGGCGACTCCGCGGAATGTGAAGCGGTAACGACCGTGCGGCCAGATCGACTCGGCTACCCCCACTGCCGCTTCACCCTCGACCAGGCCCCGACCTTGCTCAATGTGCAATTCGATGAACTCGCCGATGCGTGCGACGCGCTCGGGGTCGGCACCGAGTCCTCGCGGATCGTGCCCGGCCGCTGACATCGCCTCCGCCATCGTCGGGCCGTCACGCGCGACCAACGCACGTGCCTTATCAGGATCGAGCTGCCCGGTCATGAGTCGCGAGCCCGCGCATGCGACTCCAAAACGTGCGCCTTCCTCATCAGCAAATGCCGCCAGCACAACCGGCCGCGTGGGCACTGCACCCGTTTCGCGCAGCGCATCAATCGCCGCGAACGACGACACCACTCCCAGCGGTCCGTCAAATGCGCCGCCGTCAGGAACAGAGTCGAGGTGCGAGCCGACGACCAAGGCCGGGAGCTCAGGTGAGACTCCAGCCGGAATCCACCAGGCCCAGAGGTTGCCGTTGCGATCGGTTTCGACCTCGAGGCCGCGCGCCTGCGCCGTGGACGTGAACCACTCGCGGCACTCCAACTCAGCGGCGTTGAACGCGTACCGCCGGTAGCCACCCGTCGACGCCTCACGTCCGAGCGGCTCGAGCTCATTCCATAGACGGTCGAACGACGCGGTCATGGGTGCCCTTCCAGCGCGGGTGTGGATGGGTCCATCCTTCCACGCGTCACCCGCGGCTGGATGGGGCGTTGGTTCCGGGCGTTCTCTGGGCAAAACGGTGCGCTTTGTGAAGCGATTTGCCCAGAGAATGACGAAATCGCGTTTTCCTCGCTGACGCACTCGCGCCCCTCGCCAACACACGCATTCGTCTGCCGCGCACCACGCGGGCTTTAACTACTGACCGCTTCGACGAGCGGCGTGGAAATCGGGCGGGCGCTTCTCAAGGAATGAAGTAACTCCCTCGTGATACTCGGCGCTGGTGAGTGACTGCATGTAGATCGCACGCACCTCATCATCGACGTCGTGCTGCCCTGCCACTACGCGGTCGATCATGGCTTTGCCGCCGCGCAACGACACCTGCGCACGCGACGCAATCAACGCCGCAACTGCGTACGCGCGGTCAAGTACCGCATCATCGGAAACCGTTTCATGTACCAATCCGATGCGCAGCGCGGTCTGAGCGTCGAGCAACTCGCCGGTCAGCAGGATCCAGCGTGCCCAGGCCGGTCCGACCACCTCCACCAATCGCGCGGTTGAGGCCAGCGCGTACACGATGCCCAACTTTGCGGGCGTCACGCCGAAGCGCGACGATTCACCACAGATGCGCAGATCGCACGCCGCCGCCACTTGCGTTCCGCCACCGATGGCGAACCCTTCGATCGCAGCGATCGTCGGCTTGGGGCAGGTGATAATCGCCTGCTCACCCGCTTCCAACACTGTGCCGTGGCGCAGGGCGCCCTCGGGCTCGGAGCGCAATGTTCGGAACTCGGCAATGTCGGCGCCGGCACTGAAGGGCCCACCCCTGCTGCCTCTCACCACGACCACATCAACCTCATCGGCCTCGCCGAGCAGCGGCATCAAACGGGCGAATGCCTGCCACATCGCGAAGGAAATGGCGTTGTGCTTATCGGGGCGTCGGAACTCGACCGAGGCGATGCCCTCGTCGATCAGCACGCCCAACTGGTCGGCGGCATCACCGAGTGCGTCGGTCACGGCGGCAGTCAGGGCGTCAGGCACTGTGTCAGTCTGCCAGAACGCATGGGGGTGACCCGCAGCGCGAACCTCTCGCATGTGGGCACAATAGAGCCCATGGACATCAGCGAGGTTGTGGCCGCTGCAGAGAAGTCACGTGTCACGCTCATCCGCTTCGAATACTGCGACTACAGCGGAGTCGCCCGCACCAAGGCCGTGCACATTTCACAGCTGGCCAGCGCGATGACGGAGGGAATCAACTTCACTCGGGCACAGAACGCCATCAACCTGCTCGAAGAATTGCAGCCGATCGAGGGTATGGAACCCGTGGGTGCCGTGCGCCTCGTTCCTGACCCCGACACCTTCACCGTGCTTCCGTGGGTGCCGGGCAGCGCCAGCATGATGGGCGACCAACTCGATGGCGAGCTCAACGACTGGGGCGCGTGCCCGCGCCTATTCCTTAAGCGGATGATCGAACGCGCCCGCGGCATGGGATTCATCATCGATGCGGCATTCGAGAACGAGTTCTATCTCGCTCGCGATGTCGACGGGCACTATGTGCCGTTCGCCGCGGCCATCCACTCGCCTGTCTACAGCCCGATCGGAATCGACCACGCAACGCCTGCGCTCATTGACATCTGCGACGCACTCGAGGCTCAAGGCATGACCGTCGAGACGGCGATGAATGAATTTGGCTCTGGACAATTCGAAGTCGTCGTTCGCTACGCCGACGCACTGCGCGCGGCAGACCAGCAGATGCAATTTCGCGACACTGTGCGCGGCGTCGCGCTTCAGCACGACTTACTCGCGTCGTTCGCTCCCAAGCCCTTCGTCGATCAAGTCGGAAGCGGCGCTCACCTTCACACCAGCGTGTGGAACACCGACCACACGCGCAACCTCCTCTTTGACGCCAACGCCGACGGAAGCCTGTCGACACTCGGGCGCCACTTCATCGCCGGAGTTGCCGAGCACCTCCCTGCACTGCTCGCACTCACCGCGCCCAGCGCCAACTCGCACCGCCGACTCGCTCCCCAGGCCTGGACGTCGGCCACCACCGCATGGGGATTTGAAAACAAGGAAGCCGCATTGCGAGTGGTCGCTCCGTTCCACGGCCGCGAAGAGCAGAGCATGAACATCGAGTTCAAGCCGAGTGACGCCAGCGCCAACCCCTACCTCGCCCTCGGCGCCTTCATCGCCTGCGGGCTCGACGGCATCGCCCGCGAACTCGACCCCGGTGAGCCCACCCAGCACGATCCGGCCACTCTCGACCCCGACGCTCTTGCACGCGGCAAGGTGCGCCCGCTGCCCACCACCATGGGCGAGGCACTTGATGCACTCGAAGCCGACGACCTGCTCAAGCAGGCACTCGGCGATCCGCTCAATCGCTTCTACCTCGCGGTGCGACATTCGGAATCTGCCACCTTTGCCGCGCACGACGTGGCATTCGAGATTCGTCATCATTTCCATCGGTTCTAAGGTGGAGTGCCCCACCTCCGTGCGCCACTTCAACTCAGGGAGCCTGTGATGTGTCGTCTACTCGGCTGGGTAAGCGAGGAACCCACCACACTCGCCGGTCTTATCGGTGACTCCGACCTGCAGGCTTTCGCCGCCCTTTCCAGCGATCACAAACACGGCTGGGGCCTGGCCTGGCCCGGCGGCGAGGAATTCGGCGTACGCAAGTCACCAGAGCGCGCCCTCGGCAGCGCTACGTTCAGCGACACGATGCACTCGATATCCACCGACATCGGCATCGCGCATTTGCGCTGGGCCACCTCGGGTTTGGCCGTGCAGGCCGACAACAATCATCCGTTCAGCATCGGACCCACCGCCTTCGCACACAACGGTGCATTCGAAGCGCACAACGACCTGCTCGATCACGTTCCCGGTGACCTGCACGCCCTGCGCACCGGTACCACCGACAGCGAACTCTTCTACCTGCTGGTACTCGGCTACGCCACCGAGGCACCTCTTGACGTGGCGCTCGCGCGCGCGGCCGCACACATTGCCGAACAGCACGAATTCACCAGCCTCAACGCAATGCTCGCAACTCCCGACACTCTCTACTCGCTGTGCTACTTCTATCCGCCAGAACTGGCCAATCGCCCGTCGAGGCAGTACTTCGACCTCGTGTACCGCGGCGACGACCACTCGGTGACCGTGGCGTCAACGGGCTGGGGCACCGGCTGGACCACCATGCCCAATGTCGCGCTGCTCACGGTGCAACGCGACACTCTCGCCGTCGACGTGCGCACGATCGACGAGGTGCTAGCAAGCGCCTGACCCCCTCGCGCGTGCTAGCGTGCGAACGTGCCGAGCTTGGGCCGCATCCCCCCCGTCGCGGCAGGACTTCTGGGTTTCGCCCTCACTCGCATCCTCACGCTTGTGCTCGCGGGCCTGTGGAACGCGGGAGCTGCGGCCGGACTGCTAGAACACCTCGCCAAAGGCGATGGCGGCTGGTACCTCGAGATCGCTGATTCCGGCTACGACTCATGGCCTGCGGGCCGACCAGTCGTCAACGGACTGCAACAGGGCAGCAACCTCGCGTTCTTCCCGCTTCTTCCCGCGCTCATTCGCGCGCTGACTTCCGTCGGCTACTCACCGACGGTCGCCGGCCTCATGATCACCTCGGTCGCCTCACTCATCGCGGCTTGGGGACTCGTACGTTTCGGCGAGCGCGTCGCCACTCCTCAGGTCGGAATTCTGCTGGCGATCTTGTGGGGAGTCTTGCCCGGCTCGGTCGTGCTGTCGATGGTGCTCTCGGAAGCACTTTTCACCGCACTGGCCGTGTGGACGCTCGTGCATCTCCTGCGCGGCAATTTGCTGGCAGCCGCTGCGCTCACCGCGGTCGCGGGGCTGAGTCGATCGACCGCCCTCGCACTGGTGGTCGCAGTGCTGTGGGTGGCCATTCCGCTACTGCGCGATCGCGCGCAACGTGGGCGCGCCATCGTCGCGATCGTCATCGCACCGCTCGGCCTCATCGCCTACCTCGCCTGGGTCACCGTGCGTGTGGGCAGCATCGACGGCTACCTCGTGGTGCAGAAACAGTGGAACTCCGGGTTCGACTTCGGCATCTCACTCGCCCGAACCGTCGTCACGCACGTCACTAGCGATCTGCTGTTGCCCGACACCATCGTGAGCCTGACGATCATCGCCTCGCTCGTGCTGCTGGTGCTCCTGTTCGCACTGCGCCCTCCTGCACCCGTGCTGGTGTATACGGTCGTCTGCCTGCTGCTCATCGTCGGACAGGCCAACTACCTCAACTCACGCCAGCGCTTCCTCGTCGTGGTGTTCCCACTGCTACTTCCCCTCGCGCGCGGACTGATGCGCTGTCCGATGTGGATGCGGGTCGTCGTCATCGCGATCGCGGCCGGGCTCAGCGCCTTCTACGGTGCCTGGTTGCTCAACGTATGGCCCCATTCCGTGTAGCGCACAACCCATCTGCGCCAAGATAGACGCATGACTCCCCCGATCACTGAATCCATGGTGTGGGCCCGCGAAGGCAGCACCCTGTTCCTCACTGCGCTTGAGTCGTTCACCAACGACCAACTCAAGGCACCGTCGGTACTCGAAGGTTGGTCGCGACGGCACGTAGCCGCGCATACGGCTGCCAACGCCGATGGACTGCGCAACCTTGTGCACTGGGCCCGCACCGGCGAAGAGCGCCCCATGTACGTCTCGACCGAAGCCCGCGACGCCGATATCAAGGCG
>Ga0194042_1000291_pt1 | contig 16491 bp, 18 predicted proteins | sample JunL4412m_MetaG_FD_148974 | JGI IMG/M metagenome (GOLD analysis project Ga0194042, IMG submission 148974) | Anoxic zone freshwater microbial communities from boreal shield lake in IISD Experimental Lakes Area, Ontario, Canada - Jun2016-L442-12m | ecosystem: Environmental > Aquatic > Freshwater >...
GCAATAGTGGATGAAGGTGTTGCATTGCGTCGCGCCGGAATTACCGCACCAATCTTGTTGTTAAGCGAACAACCACCAGAACTTTCTGATCTCATTGTTGGCTATCAACTAACCCCTACAGTCACCACAACGCGTGGGGCTGCAGTTCTTGCAGCTTCTGCCGCCGCTGCTGATCAGACAATCAAAGTTCATATCAAAGTTGATACCGGTATGCATCGTGTCGGTGTTTCAACGAACGAAGTGGTGTCACTTGCTTCATTTGTCGGCTCGTATGAATCATTGACTATTGAAGGTGTCTATACGCACTTTGCGGTAGCGGATGATCCGTCACATCCGGCCAACGCATCACAGCTCAGCGCATTCAATGCAGTGCTTGATGATTTGTCATCTCGTGGTATTAACCCACCACTTGTTCATGCTGCCAACAGCGCAGCTGCACTTGCTAGTGAACCGAGTCGGTTCACTATGGTTCGCCTCGGAATTGCTATGTATGGCCTGCGCCCCGGCCCGGGTGTCGCCGAACTCTGTGCTGGTTTGATTCCTGCAATGTCGATTAAGGCTCGAGTATCGGCAGTGCGTTGGGTGGAATCGGGCGATGCAGTGTCATACGGATTAGTTCGTCCGTTAACAAAGGGTTCTCTGATTGCCACTGTGCCTATTGGTTATGCAGATGGTGTTCCGCGTGCTCTGGGTCGCACCAACATTCAGGTATTACTCAATGGAGTTCCACGTTCATTTGCAGGCACCATCACTATGGACCAATTGATGATTGATTGTGAATCAGATTCTTCAGTGATGGTAGGCGACGAGGTTGTCCTCATTGGTAAGCAGGGTGAGCATGCGATTACTTCAGACGATTGGGCAGAAGCAATTGGCACAATTGGTTATGAAATTGTGTGCGGCATTAGCCCACGAATATTCCGGCGGTACTTGTGATCGAGCTTCGTGCTTCAGATCTTGGTGATACGCATGCAATTGCCGGTGCGATAGCTGGTCTTGTTCGGCCACGTGACCTCGTAGTACTTATTGGTGAGATGGGCGCTGGTAAAACTGCATTCGCTACTGGTTTTGCAAAAGCTCTCGGTGTACATGGTGATGACCACGTGTCCTCTCCAACATTTACTTTGGTGCATTCGTATACCTCAGGCCGTATTCCGTTGCATCATGCAGATTTATATCGACTCACGAGTTTGGCAGAAGTTGCAGACCTTGGCATCCGTGAACTTCTCGACATGGGTGCTGTTGGCCTTGTTGAATGGGGAGACGTTGCATCTGAAGTTTTAGGTGACGGACTTAGCGTCACTCTTGTCGCCGATGAGGATGATGAAGACGTGCGACTAATTTCGGTTGCAGTTGATGGCCATGCGTGGGACACTCGTTGGGAACTACTGAAGACCGCACTACGTAGTTGGACGTTGCGATGATTCTGGGAATTGAAACTTCTGTTGATCATGTCGGAGTGGCAGTAGGTGACTATCGCGGCATTCGTGCATATTCGATATTGGCAAGCGATCGTCGTCATGCCGAATCATTGACTCCAATGATTCAATTTGTTCTTCAACAAGCAGATGCCACCATGGCTGACCTGTCAGCAATTGCAGTTGATGTGGGGCCTGGGTTATTCACCGGCATGCGCGTGGGTATTGCAAGTGCAGCGTCACTTGCGTGGGCATTAGAACTTCCTGTTGTTCCTGTGTGCAGTCTTGATGCACTCGCCATGAATGCAGAGTGGTCCGACAATGTGGTGGCGGCGTCGCTTGATGCGCGTCGAGGCGAGGTGTACTGGGCGTTGTATCGCATGCGCGGAGTTGGCGTGGAACCGCTTCGACTAACCGAACCAGTTGTGTCATCACCTGAAGACATGGCTGTGCACTTAGCTGATCGAGGCGAAGACATCGTGTGTGCAGGTACTGGATTTATCCGTCATGCTGCACTTTTCGAAGATGTACCGTGGGCATTGATGGCTGGTGAACCACATGCTTTCCCCACCGCACAAAAAGTAGTCGTTCTTGCATCTCACCGCATTGCCGCAGATGACACAGTGCAGGCAGGCGAGATCACGCCGATGTATTTGCGCGCACCTGATGCCGAAATCAATTGGCTGACACGCGAGGCCTCACAATGAGTTTCCTTCGTGAACGCATGACTGATGCACTGACTACTGAAACAATGCGACGCCGTCATCTTCGCCGAGTGATGGAGATAGAAGAAGGTCTGTATCCACGCCCGTGGACTCACCGCACCTTTGTCACCGAAATTTCACTAATGCGTGAAGGTGCCAGGTACTACCTGGTCGCATATGTAGGAGACGTTCTAGTCGGCTACGGCGGCCTGATGTTCAGTGGCGATGACGCTCACGTAACCAATGTCGCAGTAGACCCCGATTGGCAAGGCCGTGGTGTTGCTACCGAAATCATGCTTGATCTTGTGATCCTTGCTCGCGATCGCGGATGTTTGGCAATGACACTTGAAGTACGACATACAAATACTGCGGCCCAGCAGCTGTATCGACGTTTTGGCTTTGTGCCTGCAGGGATTCGCAAGAAGTATTACGAAAATAAAGATGACGCCATCATCATGTGGGCACACGGCATTGAAACGCCTGAGTTTTTAGAGCGAATTCGTCTGATCGAATCGAGACGACCATGAACTCACATGTAGTGAATGAATCAACTGTGGTTCTTGCGATTGAAACAAGCTGTGACGAAACCGCCGCGTCAGTAGTGATGGGTGGAAACGACATCTTGTCTTCCATCGTTTCTAGCCAGATTGAGATTCATGCTCGCTTCGGCGGCGTTGTGCCCGAAGTGGCAAGCCGCGCGCATTTGGAAGCACTGATCCCAGTAGTGAATGCTGCAATAACTGAAGCGGGCATCTTGCCTTCACGCATTGATGTTGTCGCTGCCACAGCGGGCCCGGGCCTCATTGGGGCACTACTTGTTGGAGTATCAGCAGCAAAGTCTCTTGCGCTTGTGTGGGACAAACCGTTTGTTGGCGTGAATCATTTAGAGGCTCATCTGTATGCCGGGCTTCTTGATGACCCTACATTGCAGTTCCCGCTGGTGGTCTTACTTGTGTCTGGTGGTCACACCATGATCATTGAGATGCGTGGTCATGGTGATTACGTCATCATGGGACGCACGATTGATGACGCAGCGGGTGAGGCCTACGACAAAGTCGCGCGGTATTTGCAATTGGGTTACCCAGGCGGTCCGGCAATTGACAAAATCGCGCCGAGCGGAAACCCTCATGCTGTTGAGTTCCCACGTGCCATGATGCACGACGGTCTTGATGTGTCATTTAGTGGTTTAAAGACTTCCGTCATTAACTACGTGAAGAAGAACCCTGACGTATCAAATGTTGATGTCGCAGCTTCTTTTCAAGCTGCTGTTGTTGACGTGCTGTGCGCAAAGACCATACGTGCTGCACAAAAAGTTGGGGCAAAGGGAATCGTGCTGGGCGGGGGAGTATCTGCCAACTCTTTGTTGCGCTCAGAAATGACAGCACGTGGCGCTGCTGCGGGTTTCACGGTGGCATTGCCAAGTCGTGACATGTGTACTGATAATGCCGCAATGATTGCGGCTGCTGCTTGGCACAGACTCGCGTCTGACGGCCCGACCAGCTTGTCATGCGGTGCGTACCCGAATCTCAAACTTGATGTGGTGCCACGATGACTCGTTTACCACTTGTCCTTCGTGGTCGTGAGTTTCCTATTCCCGTAGTGCTTGCACCAATGGCGGGGGTTACGAATATTCCATTCCGCGCACAGTGCCGTTCCTTTGGGCCTGATCTTGTTTATGTCAGTGAAATGGTGATGGCTGTCGCGCTTGTTCATGGCAATGAAAGAACCAAGAAGATGGTTGCATTCGGGCCCGATGAAGATTTCCGCAGTTTGCAGATTTACGGAAGCGATCCTGACTTTGTAGGCAAAGCAGTACGCGCGTTATGCGAACAAGACATTGCTGACCACATTGATATGAACTTTGGTTGCCCGGCAACAAAGGTCACTCGCAAAGGCGGCGGGGCAGCAGTTCCAGTAAAACGCAATCTGACTCGTGCAATTATGGCTGCGGCGGTAAAAGCTGCTGAACCATATGGGGTGCCCATTACGTGCAAGTTCCGTATTGGTATCAACGACAACATCACAACATTTCTTGACACCGGTAAAACAGCAGAAGATGAAGGCATCGCGATGATTGCTTTGCATGCTCGCACTGCCGAACAGCACTATGCAGGCCATTCTCACTGGGAAAAGATTGCTGAACTAAAACAAGTCGTAACAAGCATTCCGGTATTGGGTAATGGCGATATTTGGGAAGCACAGGACGCCATCGACATGATGGATCAGACCGGATGCGATGGCGTTGTTGTGGGGCGCGGATGTCTTGGCAAGCCATGGTTATTTCGAGATCTTGTTGATGCGTTTAGCGGTCGAGAAGTGCAAGCATCACCGGATCTTGGTTTTGTTCTGAACGTTATGCAGGAACATGCACAAGGCCTTATGGAAATCATGGGACCTGATTACGGCATTCGTAATTTCCGTAAACACTGTGGGTGGTATCTCACTGGGTATCCAGTTGGTTCCGAAGTCCGTCGTTCATTTGCCACGGTGTCAACTTTTGAGCAGCTGCAAGAAATATCATCAGAGCTTGACCACGCAATGACACTTCTGCCTGGTGGTGAACGCTTTACGCGTGGTCACACAAACGGCCCTATCAAAGTTGTATTGCCTGAGGGCTACTTAGATAATCGCGATGATCTCACCGTGCCAGACGATGGTCATGACATGGCTCTAAGCGGCGGCTAAATAAGTTTCGACAGTGCAACTGACGCAGCAAGCATCACAGTGTTCATAGCGATCATGGTCGTGATCAACCATCTCGTTTGCTCATGCAGTCGCATTTCAAAGGTTGCTTCAATTGTCAACTGAAGAGCATGCATGTCACCCTTGAGTTCATTGCGCAGACTTTGGATGTCGCTTTTGAGTTCATTGCGCAGATTTTGGATGTCGCCATTCAAATAGTGCAGGTCAGTTTTAGTGGCGACGTCGGCCCAGCCGACGGGAGGAAGAAGTTCCATAAGTGTGTCTGCTGCCTCCTCGTTCAGAATCTGGCCCATTGCGGTTCGTAATTGAAATCTTGACGCTTCAGTAATGCTCATGTCAATGATGTGTGCGGGGGTCGTAGAGTTCAGGAATGGAATCACACAGTTTCATGGTGCTCGCATCACGTTCGCCCCGACGCGTTGAATTGCTGAAACAACTCGCCGCTGACTTCACTGTGCTGCCTGCCGACATTGACGAGACGCCGCACCCGCATGAAGACCCTGTGTCGTATGTGAAACGTCTCGCAGTAGAGAAAGCGCGCGCCGTATATATGGTCAGCGATAGCCACGCCACTGTGATTGGCGCGGACACCACGGTGGACCTCAATGGAACTATTTTTGGCCAACCAGTTGATGACGATGACGCTCGCCGCATGTTGACCCTTCTCAGTGGAGCCACCCATCAGGTCCACACCGGAGTCGCGGTGGTGAGCGCCAAAGGGGAAGTGGTCGAAGTAGTCAGCTCCGACGTCACCTTCGTATCTGTCACCCAGGAATTGCTGGAGTGGTACATCGGCACGGGAGAATCGGCCGGCAAGGCTGGTTCGTATGCCATTCAAGGCCACGGCAGTGCCTTGGTGGCCTCATCGGCTGGATCCATGACCAATATCATCGGCCTACCCCTCGAAGAGACAGCCCGATTGCTCGGCATTCCGGATCCGAAATAGGACACCGAAACGGGTCTGGCGTTGCTAAGGAGGCCCGCTAGTCCGTATCATTAGCAGTCGCACTCCTCGAGTGCTAATCCCCGGACCGGGTCACCGGTCCTACTTCTCGGAGGAACATTATGAACCTGAAGCCACTCGATGACCGCATCGTTGTCAAGCCAAGCGAAGCAGAGCAGACCACTGCATCTGGTCTCGTCATCCCAGACACAGCAAAAGAAAAGCCACAGCAGGGCACAGTGCTCGCCGTTGGTCCTGGTCGCTGGAGCGACGATGAAGGCAAGCATTTCGCACTCGACGTCAAAGTCGGCGATGTTGTTCTCTACAGCAAGTACGGCGGCACAGAAGTAACACATGGTGGCGATGATCTTTTGATCCTCACCAGCCGTGACGTTCTTGCAATCGTCGGAAAGTAGTCCATACCATGGCTAAGCAATTGAAATTTGGCGACGAAGCTCGCCGCGCACTGGAAGCAGGAGTCAACAAGTTGGCCGATGCTGTCAAAGTGACGCTCGGACCTAAGGGACGCAACGTTGTCCTTGACAAAAAATTCGGTGCACCCACCATCACCAACGACGGTGTGTCCATTGCAAAAGAAGTCGAACTCGACGATCCATTCGAAAACATGGGCGCACAACTTGTAAAAGAAGTAGCAACCAAGACCAACGATGTTGCCGGTGACGGAACAACAACAGCAACAGTTCTTGCTCAGGCAATGGTGCAACACGGCATGCGCAACGTCGCTGCTGGTGCAAACCCAATGGGTTTGAAGCGCGGCATGGAAAAAGCAGTTGCTGCAGCAGTTGAGTCAATCAAGGGTCAGTCAAAAGAAGTTGACGACAAAGGCGACATCGCCAGCGTTGCAACTATCTCTGCAGCTGATGCAACCATTGGTGGCGTAATCGCTGATGCAATCGACAAAGTCGGCAAAGATGGCGTTGTTACAGTTGAAGAAAGCAATACCTTTGGTATCGAGCTTGAATTCACTGAGGGAATGCAGTTCGACAAGGGTTACTTGTCGCCGTACTTCGTTACAGACCAAGAGCGTCAAGAAGCAGTGATCGAAGAGCCGTACATCTTGTACTACGCATCAAAGATTTCTTCAGTCCAGTCATTGTTGCCAGCTCTCGAAGCTGTCATGAAGACAGGCCGTGCGCTTCTTATCATCGCTGAAGATGTTGAAGGCGAAGCATTGGCAACTCTTGTTGTCAACAAGATCCGCGGAACTTTCAACTCAACAGCAGTGAAAGCTCCTGGTTTTGGTGATCGTCGTAAAGCAATGTTGCAAGACATGGCAGTTCTTACTGGTGGCCAAGTCATCAGCGAAGAAGTTGGCCTCAAGCTTGAGAACGTCACACTTGACTTGTTGGGACGCGCAAAGCGCATCATCATCACCAAAGACGCAACCACCATCGTTGATGGTGCTGGCGACAAGGCAGAAGTTGCTGGCCGTATCAGCCAGATCAAAGCCGAAATCGACAACACCGATTCTGATTGGGACCGTGAAAAGCTTCAAGAGCGCCTTGCCAAATTGGCCGGCGGTGTTGCAGTTATCAAGGTTGGCGCTGCTACCGAAGTAGAACTCAAAGAAAAGAAGCACCGCATTGAAGATGCAGTGTCTGCAACTCGTGCAGCAATCGAAGAAGGAGTCGTCGCCGGTGGCGGTACAGCTCTTCTTCGTACGCGTGCATCTGTTCTTAAAGTTGTTCAGAGCCTTGAAGGCGACGAAGCTACTGGTGCTCGCACTGTGTACGAAGCACTTGTTGCTCCGGCTAAGCACATTGCAGATAACGCTGGCATGGAAGGTTCCGTTGTTGTACAGCGCGTTGAATCTGAAAAAGGAAACATTGGTCTCAATGCTGCAACAGGCGAGTACGTCGACCTTGTTGCTGCAGGCATCATTGACCCTGCAAAGGTCACGCGCGCTGCATTGCAGAACGCAGCTTCCATTGCTTCATTAGTAATGACCACCGAGTGTCTTGTGGCTGATAAGCCTGACAAGAACGCCCCTGCCATGGGCGGCGGCGGAATGCCCGGTGGAATGGGAATGATGTAGTTCCCCTTTCGGAATAAAAACATTTCAGGGTGTGTTGCACCCAGAGCCTCCCGTTGATGGCCCGGACCTTTTGGTCCGGGCCATCAATATTTCTACGGCGTACTCTGTACTTCATGAAACAACGCACCAAGGGCATGTGGCTAGTACAGCTCTGTGAATATGTCATTGGTTTCGTGCTTGCCATGTCGGCCACACACTCAGTGCGACCCGCGACGCTTTCTGTCTTTGCTGTAGCCATCATCGTGAATGCCGCAATTTCTGACGGGTCTCTCGCTGCTTTTCACGTTCTCAGGCCACGCACTCATCGTGCAGTGGGCATGGGTATTTCTCTCAGTACCATCGTCGTTGCAGCCATTGCGTCGTTAGATCTCACGTCTCGCCTCACACTTGTGGCAACGGCGCTGACACAGGGCTTTGTGTCGGTACGCTTCGGGCATGGCTTTCGAACGACCAGCACCAGACCTCAATAAATTGATCACTGCATGGGATGCTTTTGAAAAAGGCGAAGAGATGCCAGGTCGCGTACTCGCCAACTTAAAGACAGCCGGACTTGCAGAAATTCTTGCTGAACTTAAATCAACCGGTTGGACTCCTGCAGCATCGTGAATCAACGACGCGGAGGTAATCAAAACATTCCGCGCCCTGATAACTGGCGTCTCGGCGAACATCCTGAATGGATGAATCGTGATTTTTCTGTATTGAACGATATGGATGAAATCAGTCGACGTCTTCACCTTCACGTTGCATCTGAACAGCCTGCAAATCTTGACTTGAATCAAGCATGGGTTGCATCGTCTCGACCATCAGCGGTTCTTATTCCATTACTCGTAACAAATGATGGCCCGTCGGTGTTACTCACACGTCGCGCGGATCACTTACGCAGTCACAAAGGTGAAATCTCTTTTCCCGGTGGCCGCATGGAAGTGAATGAAACTCCACAACAGACTGCACTGCGCGAAGCTCATGAAGAAGTGGCCTTGCCACATGACGTAGTCACCATCATCGGAACGCTTGAACCCATTGCAACTTTTGTCAGCAATAGTCACATCACACCAGTGGTGGCATTGGTCGCTGGTGAACCAGTCCTTCAGGCAGAACCCGGAGAAGTGGCGCGCATCATGACCGTGCCATTGCATAATCTTGCTCGTTCGGATACGTACCGTAACGAGTGGTGGTCAACAGAGCGTGGCGAGATCAATATTCATTTCTTTGAATTAGACGATGAAACGGTGTGGGGCGCAACGGGGCGACTGTTGCACCAACTGATTGACGCCATCACAACCGCATAAGTCACGGTGCACCGAATCGTCGTACGGTGCGAAAGAATGTTTCGGCCCAGGCAAGACATTGTGTACGTGTAATCACATCGCGAGCAGAACAACTACTTCGCATGTCTTTTCGGAATCGTTCGTCAATCCGTAACCGAAGTGCCTCAGTCCATACGCGACCGTTCTTGAAGCGACTCATATTGCGATATCCAAAATCATGGCGCCGACACGCGTCAAAGAAATCAAAACTTCGGCCAGTGCTTTGAACAATTGGCGCTGAGCAACCGTCGGTACCCCAATCAAGTCGCACATCGTGCAATGGCGAATCGGCAATGGATACAAAAGCCGGCAATGAAGTATGAAACAAGAGAGTTTCAGCAACGGTTTGTGCAGAGGGAAGAGGAGTTACCGAGAGTCCCGCGGCAACAACGAGAGAACACATGAATGCCATGCGCACCTCCTTCGCTCAGCATGTGTGCGCGTCGAAGGCTGCAATGGAATGCGAATTGTTTTAGTTGCGGATTGTTTTCAGCAGAAGTGCCATCTCCACGGCGCCAAGGGCTGCTTCGTCGCCCTTGTTGTCAATGCCTGGGCCGCTGCGGTCAATGGCTTGTTGTTCAGTGTTCAAGGTGAGCACTCCGAACATCACTGGTACGCCAGTTGACATCTGTGCATCTTGAATTCCACGAGTCGCAGCTTCACAGACATATTCAAAATGTGGGGTGTCCCCTCGAATCACTGTGCCCAAACAAATGATGACATCGACAGTTCCGGTTTCTGCGAGCACCTTTGCTGCGAGTGGTACTTCAAACGCACCAGGAACCCAATGTTCCACGATGTCGTTGTCGGCAACACCACAACGCGCAAGTCCACGTAATGCGCCATCGCGCAATGCGGTCACAATGTGATCGTTGAATCGCGCAGACACAATGCCGATGCGTAGTCCCTTGCCGTTCAGGTCGGGTGCGACGCCGCTAGATCCTGCTCGTGTCATTTTGCCTCTCCTTGCCCGTCGTGCATATCAATATGGTGACCCATGCGCTCACGCTTTGTGCGCAAGTACGCCTCATTCTCTGGCGTTGGAATGGTGTTCAGAGAAACGCGCTCTACAACGGTGAGACCGTAACCACCAAGTCCGCCGTACTTCGCTGGGTTGTTCGTCATTAGTTTGAGCTCGCGCACACCAAGATCAGCAAGTATCTGTGCACCAATGCCGTACTCGCGACTATCAACAGGTAGCCCCAGTTCAGTATTGGCATCAACTGTGTCGAAGCCTTCATCTTGCAATGAGTACGCGCGAATCTTGTGGCCGATGCCAATGCCGCGACCTTCGTGACCACGCAAGTACACAATGACGCCGGCTCCTGCTTCATCAATCATCTGCATCGCAGTCTCTAGTTGTGGTCCGCAATCGCAACGACGTGAGCCGAACACGTCACCCGTAAGGCATTCACTGTGAACGCGAACCAAGATTGGTTCTTTTCCAGTGATTGTTCCCTTGACGAATGCAAGGTGTTCGATGTTGTCGATAGTGCTCTTATACGCAACGCAGGTAAATGTTCCGAACTCAGTAGGAACCGATGCTTCACCCATGCGTTCCACAAGGCGTTCGTTGTGCCGACGGTATTCAATGAGTTGTGCAATCGATGACAACAACAGATTGTGTTCTGCACAGAACTTGCGCAGGTCTGGCAAACGCATCATGGTGCCGTCATCGTTTTGAATTTCACAAATCACTGCAGCGGGTTCACAGCCAGCCAAACGAGCCAAGTCAACGCCGGCTTCTGTATGGCCGGCGCGCTTCAGTACGCCACCATTACGTGCACGCAACGGAAAGATATGGCCAGGGCGAGCAAATGACTTGAACGACAACGTGGGGTCTGACAAGCCGCGCAACGTTGCTGCGCGATCTGCTGCACTGATGCCGGTTGTTGTTCCTTCAATAAGGTCGACGGTGTCTGTGAATGCGGTGCGCTGGCTTTCGGTGTTCTGCTCAACCATAAGTGGCAGACGCAATTCATCGCAACGCTCATCGGTCAGTGGTGCGCACACCACGCCAGTTGAGTACCGCACGATGAATGCAAGTTTCTCTGCTGAAGCAAACTCGGCAGCCATAATGAAGTCGCCTTCATTTTCACGGTCTTCGTCATCAACCATGACAACGATCTCTCCGCGAGCAATTGCTGCGATGACATCTTCAATAGGGGCTAGGGGGGAATCACTCATGATGTTCCTACTTTCTTTCGTATGGGGTCTAAAACGATTTCTATATCTGCACCAAGTGCAGTTGCTGATACCAATGTGCAGTCAGACAAGGGGAGTGAATCATCTCCAACAAACACTCCTGGTGCGCTGTCACTGCCGCTCACGATGGGTGCTACGTGAAACACATACCTATTGATAAGGTCTTGCTCGTGGAATGCAGTGGCAACTGTTGCGCCACCTTCCACCATCAATTGCAGAACGCCATCAGTTCCTAATGAATCAAGCAGGTCTTCAAGACTTCCGCTCCACACATCACATGGCTGCACTTTTGCAGTTGCAGATACTGAACCACTGCGTGACAACACGATGCGTCGGGGTGATGCGCCATCTACATGACGCACTGTAAGTTCCGGATCATCTGCAATCACAGTGCCAGAGCCCACAACTATCGCGTCACTCTCTGCTCGTAATTGGTGCACACGCACGCGAGCTTCTTCGCCGGTGATCCATCGTGGACCGTTCGGAATTGTCGTACGAGCATCAAGAGTGGTTGCCATCTTCAACATCACAAACGGACGACCAGTGCGACGATGATGCAAGTACGCAGCTAACTGTGCCGATACTTCATCAGCCAACACTTCAGTAATCACTTCAATTCCTGCTGCACGCAGCGCGGCAAAGCCAGTACCTGCAACGTGAGAATCAGGATCTGCAATCGCAACTACAACACACGCAATACCTGCAGAAATAATCGCTTCAGTACACGGGCCAGTGCGACCAGTGTGTGAACACGGCTCCAATGTGGAATACAACGTTGCACCGCGAACGTCGTTGCCGCCATCGCGCGCAGCATTCATCGCAACAATTTCAGCGTGTGGTCCGCCAGGTGGCTGAGTTGCACCTTCGTACACGGAACCATCAACACACACAACAACTGCACCGACCCATGGGTTCGGTCGCGCGTGTATGCGCGCGGTGGCAGCCATATGCATGGCACGACGCATGAGCGTCTCGTGATTGGTCATGTTGTGTCCTTGCTCCCATCCGGACTCTTACCGTCGGCCTCAGAATCACACTGAGTCGGCCCTCGCACCGAAGTACGAGGGTTCGCGGGCTATACCGCCGGTCGGGACTTTCACCCAAACCCTGCAAGGGGTGTTTTGTGTACGTGAGGGACGAATTTCCCTCGACTCAAAGGCTACGGCAGAGGGTGTTCGGCCAACAACCCGACGATGTGGCGCCACAACTTCATGACAGGAGCGACATTGTCCATGCCGGTCATTCCAAGCAATGGTCCGAAAGTATTTGCGCCAAGTCCGATCGAAATAGCCTGGATGGCTGCATCTCTGGCTATAGCTGGATCAATCTTCTCGATCTCCACATATCTGGCGGTCAAAGCTTCCAAGATGGGCATATTTCCAAATAGCCCACTGGTGTCAACGCCTTCAAGGTCAAGCCAAAGCACGAGCCGCACCATGGAAACCACATCGGGGTCAAAGAAATTTACCGCAGGGGTTCCGGGTGCGGCTAACGGCACTGCTTCTGCCAGGGCGAGTATTTGGTCTCGGACTACGGCCAGGAGAAGTTCGTTCTTCCCACCAAACCACGTATGGACAAACCCATGGTTGACATCGGCCAGAAGAGCAATGTCTCGAACCCCCACCTCGGAAAATGGCTTCTCACGAATGAGTTGTTTGGCGGCCTGGATCAGTCGTCGTTCGCCCTCAGCCCGGGATATCGGCGACCGCCGCTTCGGGGCTGCTTTCTTCTCAGTTGGCTTCTTATTCGGCACTCTTGAACCCTATTCCTATCAACGACTGTTCATGAGCTGCTCACCTGACATTCACTAAAAGTCAAAGACTGTAGCCAGTAGACTCTAGACTTTGGAATCAATCTTCAGTGGGAGAAACATAGTTGTGAAATCACTGTTGACGCGATGTGCGGTAATTGTTGCCGCGGGATTGATTCTTGTGACGCAACTGGCATTAGTCACGGGCGAAAGAGCACACGCCGTAGCACCGTGGACGCCCGCATCATTGGGCAGTTCTCTTGCGGTGTGGCTCGATGCATCGGATGCCTCGACTCTCACATCTTCTGGGGGACTAGTTTCAGAGTGGCGCGACAAGAGCGGCAATGCTCGACACGCTGTTCAAGCCACTTCAGGTTCTCGGCCAACACTCAATGGGTCTGCAATCAGTATTAGCGATTACAACAAATTTATGACTGGTGCAATGGCCGCAAACTCGCTGCCAACTTCTATTCAAGTCACTGTTGTATTTACAGCCTCTGGTAGTGGTCGGAATGGTTACCAGTCGCACCCGTTTACCCGCACAACCAATAACTACCCCACACCGTATGACGGGGGCAACAGCAACCTTCTAGTTGGGGGACCCACCGGTAATTACAACTGGTTTGATGGTTATGCAGACATCAGAAATCTGACGACCCGAACAGTGCTTTCGACATCTATGAGTGCCACAAAAGTTGAGCAATATTTGAACGGTACTTTGCAGAAATCAGACTCCGGAAGTTTTTGGTATCAAGACGTGCCTTCTATTTTCTACGTGGGCACACGTGCTGATCGGTACACACATTTCACTGGCGAAATAAATGAAATTGTTGTGACGAATGAATTGAGCAGTTCTGATCGGGCCAGTCTTGGTTCCTATCTAGGTGCGAAATGGGCTGTTTCTGGCTTCCCGTCGTCTCCGGCTGTATCCGTTGCGCCGGTTATCACTGGTACACCTCGCACTGGTGACACATTGTCGGCATCAACTGGTTCCTGGACAGGAACACCAACGTCGTATGCCTACCAGTGGCAACGCTCGTTGACTAGTGGTGGTTCGTTGATTGATATCGCTAACGCGACAAACAGCACGTATGTGGTTTCTGAATTTGATGTTGGCTATTTCATAAAGGTTTCTGTGTCAGCAACAAACGGAATTGGTACCTCTAGTGCAGCATCGTCATTAGAGACAACTGCAGTTGTAGATATTGCTCCCACAAATACAGCAGTTCCACTTATTACTGGTACTGCACGCACAGGTGCAACATTGACTGCAACAACGGGGTCGTGGACTAGTTCGCCATCGCCATCGACGACGTATACATATCAATGGAAACGCGCTAATACTTCCGGTGGTTCTTATACCGACATTACGTCTGCAGTAAACAGCACGTACGTTTTGACTGATGCTGATATCGGTAAATACATCAAGGTGGCAGTAGTTGCTACAAATACTGCAGCTCCATCTACTGCGGCATTGTCTGCAGCGACATCAGTCGTTGTTGATCTTGCCGATTCTGTTGTCCCGACTGCTACCACCCCTGTTGCAACTGCAACTGGTTTTACATTCACCATTTCGAATTACTCAGCCAGTTACACATATGCATTGACAACTACCAAGGGAACTGTCTCGCGGTTAGCTGAGGATGTAACTGTCGCTGGCCTTTCTGCGGGGGAGTCGGTAACTGTGACGATTGCTGTCACACGCACCAACTACAAGCCAGCGTCGAAGACCGTGACTGGGTCAGCAATTCCACCTGCAACAACGACAACGACAACTACAGCCGCGCCTGCATTGTCGATTGTCATTCAAGCGCCAGTTACAACAGTGGCCCAAGGTCAAGTGTCTGTGGCGACAGTTGCGCCAACGACAACTTCCACAACAATTGTGGTCCTTGGTGCAAACGGTTTGCCTGCGCCAACAACAACAACGATCGCGCCACCAAAGCCTGCTGCCACCACAACAACAATACTTCCAGCAATTGTTACTACGACAACTGTTGGTCCACCTGAAGTTGCCAAGGTTTCAGCTGGAGAAACGGCAGTACAGGTTGACGGAGTCACGACAGATGCAGTTGTTACTCGCGAAAACAATCAGATGGTCGTCACCGCTGGTTCACTAAGCGCCACATTGTCATCTCTTGACAACACTGGTAAGACTTCGCCACTTGATAGTGATGGCAATGTTCATTTAACTGCTGGTGATGTCATCAAAATTAGTGTTGGTGGATTTGAGCCTGGGTCGCAAGTTGAAGTGTGGCTATTTTCTACACCAACGAAACTGGGTTCTGCCGTAGTCGGTGCCGATGGCTCAATTAATGGGTTGTTTACGATTCCACTAGGAATCAAATCAGGGTCTCACCGCGTAGTGATTTCGGCCAAGTTGGCAAATGGTAAACCAACGACGTTTACTCTCGGAATCTTGGTTGGAAAAATTTCGAAGACTTCAACACTCACTCGTGTGTTGATCGCGATTCCGATTTCGTTCGCAGTGATTTTTGGTTTCCTACTCCCAACACAGTTGCGACGTCGTCGCAGACTCGCATAGTGGTTTAGCGCAAATGAATCTACGTTCACTTCGGTACGTTAAATCTCTAGTTAGCGCATTAGGAATTTTTGTTGCTGCAGTTGCTGTTATGCCAAAGATTGTCTCTGCTGCGGGATGTTCTCCCGTAGTGGTATCAAGTGGTTCTGAATATGTTCTGACCTTTAGTAATACATCTACATGTGATTGGGTTGTACCTGCTGGTGTTACTCGTGTTGATGTCTTGCTTATCGGTGGCGGCGCTGGCGGCGGTTTTGATATCGGTGGCGGCGGTGGCGCAGGCGGATTTCGTGAAGTTTCAAATGTGGTTACGACTCCGGGTGAGACCGCAGCAATTGTGGTTGGATCGGGCGGCAGCGGAGACACCAGTCGAGGTGTGCCGTGCGTAGGCAGTAACGGGATGCCCTCTTCAGTTGGATTTGCTTCTGGGAATCTTTCTGCGATCGGCGGCGGTGGCGGCGGTGGCCAAGATGGTGGTGGTGCCTGTGCAACTGACGGCGTTACTGGCGCTTCCGGTGGCGGCGGTGGCGTAGGAATTTCATGGCCACGTATCGGCGGCGTCGGAAGTTATGCAACTGATAGCGATGCAACAACATTTGGTAATTCGGGTGGGGTCTCTTCACCAAGTTCGTACTACGCGGGCGGTGGCGGCGGCGGTGCTGGTGGAGTTGGCGGAGCAGGATCAGCAAATGGTTCGGGTGCTGTCGGCGGTGCTGGTGGTGTTGGGAAGGTTTCAACCATCACGGGAACAAGCGTCACCTATGCAGGTGGTGGCGCTGGTGGCTTCTATCAATCGGGAACGCGAGGACTCGGTGGCGCGGGCGGCGGCGGTGCGGGCGGAACAAATGCAGTTGCTCCAGTCG
>Ga0194042_1000293_pt1 | contig 16453 bp, 11 predicted proteins | sample JunL4412m_MetaG_FD_148974 | JGI IMG/M metagenome (GOLD analysis project Ga0194042, IMG submission 148974) | Anoxic zone freshwater microbial communities from boreal shield lake in IISD Experimental Lakes Area, Ontario, Canada - Jun2016-L442-12m | ecosystem: Environmental > Aquatic > Freshwater >...
GAGGAAGCACTTGAGCATAAAATGGGAAATCTTAGTGTTCTGAATCTGCGCTGGGTTCGACGTTCGTGTACGCTCACGCCACATCGTGGCCGAGTGACGTATGCAATTTCGAAAGGTGTATGCAATTTCGAAACTGGAATACTAATGAATCTCGGAAGACCTCTGAGTTTTGGAGACGGGTCAAGATGAATGCAAAATTGGCGTTAAAATCGGTGGGCGTTTTTGTTGCCGCGATGCTGCTTGGACATGTTTTGTTCAACGGGTCTGGGCGAAACGGTGCCACACCTCAGGGTGGAGCAGACACCTCTAATGGTATCGGCTCACTCGTGAACACATTGGCCGGAACGCCTGCGAAACCTGTGATCCCCGCGTCTACGGTTCAACCGATTAGTCGCGATTTTAAGAAGGTGAACGGCGGTTACTCAAACCTCAACGGACGCATGAATACGATGCTGTCCGATCTCTACGCTGATGGCATAACGCATGAAGCGCCATACCGGAATAAAAAAGTGACGTGGAAACCGGCATCTCAGGAAGTGCGCCAAGGCACTCAGATATTGGCTGTGACCGGAGTTCCGGAAGCCTCTGAAGCGAAGTTGGTTGAACAAGACGGTGTTACGCATGTCGTCTATCACTCCACGTACAACCATACCGATGAACACCTTTATGTACGTCCAGAAGGTGGCATTGAACACGACATTATTTTGAAGAAGCAACCGGTGATTTCGAATGATTGCGGGCTGGCTTATAGCGGCTATTTGACGCTGGGTGACGGGTTGACGATGTGGGACGGAAAGAAAGAGATTACGGGGAATTATACAACGAAGAATGGGATTCATTTCAAAGACCGTAACAAGAATCCGATCTTCTATCTCCGGACCCCGATTGCATATGACGCAACGGTGACATTAAACGGTGGCGGTCTCGATAAAGAGAAGCAAGCAATTCAAGAAAATCAGCGCCGAGCCATTACGTGCGAATATCAATTGACGTTCGATGAAAAGGGCGTGAAGCTCGCAGTCGTCACGCCTGGAGCATGGCTGAGCGCATCGGAACGTGCTTATCCAGTGACGATCGATCCGAATTTTGGACCGAATGGTTTCGCGGACGGCAATCCTCCGATCTATACGGGCACTGTCGGTTCTGGCGTATTGATTCCGCTCGTAAATGGTGGAAGCAAGCTCAAGATCGATTCGACGTGCGCTGGAAGACCCGACAATGGATTCGGCCACATTCCGATGCCGTTTGATTTCACCTTCTATGGTGTGACGTATCCCGGTCCGGCTAGCCCGACAGGCTTTCCTCAGGTGAATTTCTTCGTCCATATTGATGGATGGGGCAGTTGGGATCCGCCGGGTGTTCCGCCGTTCTGCGACGAATTGATTTGCGATCCGGCTGAAAACCCCTGTCTAGATAATCCTTCTGCTGCAAATGGAAACGGTGCAATCCCAAATGGTGCTTATCCTAATGATGGTGCATTATATGTCTTGTGGAACAATTTGCGTTTCAGTAATGCAGATCCTCAATCGGCGATCTATTATCTTATCGACGGTGTCGCACCCAATCGCCGACTGATTATTGAATGGCATAGGATGCAATATGTCGCTTCCAACAATGCACAAGACGTGATCAGTTTCAATTTGATTTTATATGAGTGCCAAAGCGTGATTGAAATGATCATCGGCGATGTGACGCTGGGAAATAAATATTTCGGATTGTCGACATCGGGTATTGAGTCGCCGGGCGATACGTTGGCTGTAGTCTATGACACGTATGCGCCTCCAGCAGCGGGCCAACCGGCGACAATTGATGTGAATGGTTTGGATCTTCAATTCTCACAGTCGCCACTTGGAACGGTAACGACGGGTGCTACGAATACGACGGGGTGCATTCCGTTGCGAACGTGTTTTACATCGAGCGTCGATACGACCATTCCTCTGTGTGTACAATTAGCAGGCGGACAGACTCAACCGCCTTCGTATAGTTTCCATTGGACATTCGGAGATGGTGGCGAAGCGTTTACAGCAAATGTTTGCCATACGTATGTCTCGCCGAATGCCTATAATTCGGTTCCTAAGAGTAATAATCCGACGTTGACCGTGACCAATGAATTCGGAAATGCATCAACATTTACGAACTTGACAGTTCTGGCGTGCGACATACCACCGGTCTTTATGACGGTTTCACCCATGGGTGGTCCGGCACCGTTGCAGGTTGATGTGAGATGTGTTTCGACTACGCCGTATGTCCCGGATCGGCCTTCGCAAAACGTGAACAATATTCAACCGGTTATGATTCAGTCGATTCAGACGTTCAGTGACGCAACGACGGGTATTCAGATTGACCAATTAGGGCCTCAGAATGAGCCGGGTCAATTTACGCCTTATCAGACGATTTTGGGTGCTACAGGATCGACTGCAAATGTCGTTGTGAATAGAGTTTTAACGGCGACGCCGGTGGAAACGATCCAGTCTACAGTGTTCTTTGACACGCCTGGCATGTATCGCGTTCGCGGAATGGTCAATGGGACGAGCTTTACGCTTCCGACGACAGGGAACGGTGATGTATTTGTTGATGTGACGGATCCGAATTCTTCGACGTCGAATTTGTTGATCATAACGAATTCAACGTTTAAGATTAATTGGGCTGGGAAACTTATCAATGCGGTGGGCATTCAACCGAATCCGGCGAGTGATACGATTACGGTCAGTGGCTATTTAAATTTGACGGGCTTCGATCTCTCGATGTTGACCGGCCAGCAAATCACGTTGGCACTGAACGCGTTTAATCCGATCTTTGAAGGAGTGCTTAATGCCGACGGGACGGCAGTGCAGGGTGATGCTGTAACCGGAAAGACGGGAAGCTTTGCTATTAGTATGCCATCTGGAAAGTTTACATGTTCGGTGAAGGGTGATTTTGCTGCATCGTTGGGACTGACGGACCAAAACTTGATTTCATTGATGCCTGCTCATTATCGAGTGCAGATCGGCAATGTGTACAATACGCAGGGAACGTCGGTTTCGTATGGATATTCATCGATTGCGGGCAAACAGGCGCTAGGCAACTATGAATTCGGCAAGTTCTTCACGAAGGGTCCGTATTACAGTGGCAATGTTCCGGGTGCTCCGGGCAAACTGGGGCAACCCGGTGGCCAGGAATTGTTGATTTCGGGTGGATTCATGGTCACATCAGCATCCTTCAAGTTGCTGGGAGACACGGTAACGGCATCGATTAGCGGATTGCTGGCACGTGCGGGTGGCGATGATCTGAGACCTGCGGCGACATCGAACGTTGTTGTAAAGATTGGAAACATGTCTGAAACGTTGAACTTCTCGACGACGCCGAAGTTTAAGGCGACGGGCAAACCGCCGGCGCAGAAGTTCAGCTTTGTTAGTAAGGGTGGCACGAGCATCAAGACGTTGAGTTGGTTGAATAAGCAGGGGAATTTTGCGATTACGACGTTTGTCATGCCGAACGCTTCGGTGGGGATTAATCCACTGTTGGGTCGCCAGCCGATTTCATTGTCGTTCACGGTGACGCCGGATAACGCGACGCAATACACTGGCACGACAGTTTTTGATATTATCAAGGTTTCAGACACTGACTTTAAGCACTAGAAATTGACTGCGTTGAGTTTTGGAGAGTTAAAATGGTAGACAAGCTGCGCTATAGGTTGGAAACAACGACACGCGCCACTTCCGGTGGCGTGTTAAAAGCACTGATGGCGCTTGTCCTTGCGATGATGGGGTTGTATGGTACGGATGCTTTAGCTCAAGTCGGTGGGCGCGGTCCGGACCCGATTCCTGCGTTTACTCAAGATACAGGCGGTGGCGGTGGGGAGGGTGTACAGCCGGATGTTAATTTCGATCCGTCTACGAGCTATCTTCCGTCGCCTCCTGTCGGTCAGACGTACCAATATACAGCGATTTGGGATTTCGGTGATGGCACGCCGTTGTTGACAGTCGGTCCGACCGATGCAGTGACTGCGCTGGACATTGTCAATCACGTGTTTCCTGTACCGCCGACGAGCGCGTTTGTTGATCGCAATACGCCTGCTGGCGGTCTGTATACGATCACGTTGAAGATAAACGTAACTGTGTTTAACCAGAACAATGTTGCATCGCCGGGGCCGTCAGCGATGACGACGGGCAAAGTCCGTTCCGCGTCCGTGAATTATGGTCCGACGTGGTCCCTGGTAAATAACTCGTCACCTTCAACAGGCACATTGCCGTATCAAATCAATGTCGATTGTTCGAAGAGTTATGATGAAGACGGGTACGTGATTTGGGCTGCGATTGACTGGGGTGATGGCAGTTCGGATTTATTGACGACCTTGCCCCCGAGCACTGCTGCAATTGCATCACTTCATAATTACACGTCACCCGGTACGTACAACATCACGTTGTCTTTGATCGATAACGGACGTATGGATGTGGATACGGTTTTGGACCCGACTCCTGCGGCGAACGATCCGGCCGCAGCGTTGACGGCCATTAAGGCGTTGCAGCAGAAGTTGATTGATACGAACGTATTATTTGGTGCGCTTGATCCGAACACGGGCATTTCGATTTTCAATGCCGCCAAGTATGCACCGATCTTGCGTCAAGAGTTCCTTCAGGTACAGGTATTGGGCAATTTAACGGTTGTAAAAGGGTCGTTCGTGTTGGACTTCACGACGCCGGGTCAAGATTCGTTCGATGCGACATTCTTGTTGAATAGCGCAGTTAGCAGTGTTGCGACCGCTCAGGTGAAGATATTCTTTGGTGATCCTAATTTGCCTGGTTCGCTGGTGTTGCAGCAATTTACGACGGATTTGAAGGGCAACTATTTCAATAAGGCTCAAGGCTTGAAGTTTTCAATAGCCCCGCGACAGCATTACATGCGCTTTCAGATCAAAACTGGTGCACTTCAGGTTCCATTCAATATAACCAATGTAACAGTACACAACGGATTTGTGGACATTCCGATGACGATTCAAATTACCGGCAATGGCAGTACAACAGCGTTGTCATCACGCTTGCGGTTTGTCTATAACGCGACTGCGGGCGCGTCAGGCAAGGGCAAGAATCCGCGCTCGACACTGGTTGGAAACTAAACTGCGTTGAGCGGTTCGTCGGTTGAGGTTGCGGTAGCCATTGTCCTTTGGTATAGGGCGGTGAATTAAAGTCCGGATTTGATTTGGGTGCAAAAGCGAGGCTCACATGTCGGGACCCGATCCGCTGTCGGTGATCACTGAAGTCAAGACGTATAAAATGACCAAGCTCATCGCCGAAGGCGGCATGGGTGCCGTCTATGAAGCGCAGCAGTTTGGCGATCAGGATTTTCAAAAGACGGTCGCAATCAAAACCATTCTTGAGAGCTTCAGCACTAACGCGGAGTTCGTGCGTTTGTTTATTGGCGAAGCGAAACTCGTCGCCGATCTTGTGCATGAAAATATTGTCCAAGTGTACCATTTGGGCAAAGCGGGCAGCATTTATTACATTGCGCTGGAATTCGTCGAAGGCATTAACGTCGAACAATTGATGGAGTACCATTCCAGCCGAGGCGTTCCGATGCCGATCGAGCTCGGTGCTTTTGTTATTAGCCGAGTGTGCCGTGGGTTGGAATACGCGCACAACAAGCGCGGCCGCGATGGCGTGCCGTTGAATATCGTGCATCGCGATGTGTCCCCGAAGAACGTGATGTTGAACTACGAAGGCGTTGTTAAGCTCACCGATTTCGGAATTGCAAAAGCTGTTCGTGTCATGGAGCAACAAGAAGGTGAAGTCTTGATGGGTAAGGTGGAGTACATGTCGCCCGAGCAGGCGCAGTATCTTCCGACGGATCGCCGCTCCGATTTGTTTTCGCTTGGAATCGTGATGTATGAGTTGCTGACCGGGCACCATATTTTCGAGACCGACGATATTTATCAGACGCTTGACAATGTCAAAGAAGCGCCGATTCCGCATCCGCAGACTATGCGGCCTGAATTGCCGGACAAACTGTGCGATATTTTGATGAAGGCGCTTGAACGCGATTTGACGAAGCGCTATCAAACAGCGGGCGAGATGGGCGTCGATCTCGAGTACTACATGTACCACAAAGGCTACGGCCCGACGAATGTAACGCTCGGCAATTATTTGCGGAACGTGATTCTGAATCAAACGTCTGAAGCGCACGATGCCAAGCGAAACTTCAGGCATCGCGCGGACACGATTGTGGACGGGAAGATTACGGCTGAGCAACAGGCGTAATAATGGAAAAGGTGGCAGGATTGCCACCGCTCCTAGTCGATTAAATCCAACTTTTCCGGGACGTCTTCGAGCGAGACAGTTTCGATTTTGGCCCAACTCCAATCTTTGTCGGCGAGGCCGTTTTCGACAGCGAAACGGTGTCGCCATTTGTGCTTGAATTTCAGACCATTTTTGACCGTGAGATACGGGTAGTTGAGTGTGCCTCGGCTCGTCGTCACGTTTTCGAAGTGGTACATTTCAACGGTCGGAATGTAGCGGCAGCGGAAGCCGGCTTCGCGAAAACGGTAGCAATAGTCAATGTCTTCGAATTGAACCGGGTTGAAGATTTCGTCGAGTGGTCCGCATTGTTTTGCAATGTCAGCGCGCATCATCCATGTGGCGCTGATGAGCGTCTGACAATCGCGGGGCGAGTTGAATTCAGGAGCGGTGCGCGGATGGCCGCGACCTCGGAAGGCGACCTGGCCGCTGGGCGTCACGTCGCATCCTGCGCATTGGATGTCGTGCGGCGGGAGCGGGTAGACGAGTTTCGCGCCGACGATTCCGACGCTCGGATCGCGCTCCAATTCCGCGCGGAGTTGCTCTAGCCAGCCGCGTGTTCGGACGGAGATGTCGTTGTCGAGGAAGACCCAGTAGCGGCCGTCCATCAGTTCCATGCCGCGATTGCGTCCGACGATGGCACCGACATTGGTGTCGAGTCGCAGGCATTTCACGTCGATGTTTTCAGTCTTCGCGCGCTCGGCGAATTCAGCGAAGACCTGCGGCGTGTCGTCGGTTGAGCCGTTGTCAACGAGCACCACTTGAAACGGGCGAAGCGTGCTGTTGAAGAGCGATTGCAAGCCCCGGCGCGTGTAGGTGCTTTTGTTGCAGGCGAGAATGAGGATGGACACGTCGATCACGTTTTTGGGTGCTCCTGTCTGTAGTCTCTGTAAAATCATCGCTTCGATTGGGCCGCTTTTCCGCGTGTTCCATAATCAAACAAAAGGAGGCCGAGAGCAAGTGCAATCAGCCAGACACGCAGATCGGAGATGCCTGACGCGCCACTTTTTTCCGCAGCCCACGCGGCCAGATCGCGCGGCGATTCGATCACTCGTGCTCCTGGGCCTGCTGCTGAAATCATCCCAGCCATTGCCGCTCGATCCACTCCGAAGTTGCGGAATTCTGCGGCGCACGGCGTCCCGACAAAGCGCTCGGAAATCGTCCGACCGGCGTCAAGGACACTGAGCCGACAAACGGATGACGGCGGTGCCGGCATCGTCCCTCGATATGTTCCGGGCGCGGTTGCTTTGAGTTCAAACTCATTCACGGTCGAGACATCTTCCGTCGATTTGCGCTCAGCGGTTTGCAGGACAGTCAACATCACGCGGGGATTCAACGTGTTGTCGGGCTCGCCGGTCTTTGAATCGAGCGCTCGCAATTCGATGGACAACTCATCGGTTCCGAACGATTCAACGGAAAGCGTGACGCCGGATGTTGCCCCGGCATCGCGCGCTTCTGCCCAACTTAATACACCGGCGGGTAGAGTTCGACCAGGAGAGTTTTCACTGAGAAATGACGCTCCGTTTTCTCCGTCTAGTGATAGCGCCAGTACCGCTCGCCGAGCCAGGCCAGTGGCGGATGGACCGGAGAGAATCAACACAGGATCGGCTTTGTTTTTTGATTTTCCGCCGAGCGAAATTGCTGGACCGCTGGTGAGAATCGAGTCGGCATCGCTCTTTGATTTGACGCGATTTCGAAATTGGAGTGTTGGCCATGAGACGTTATTCGGGATGAGAGAATGCGGTTGGCTGGCACGAGGAGCGAACGGTTCGCGGCGCGTGAAGAATTCTTTTTTGCCTTGTTCGAGTGTTTTGGAAAATTGATCGCCGAAATTTAAAAAGTCGCGCGTGTACTGTCCATTTCCGACTGCGGCCAAATTCTTAAGAACCGTTTCGCCTGTGGTGTTGGCGGCTTCGGAACCGACTCCGATTCCGAAGGTCCAGAGTGTGGTTTTGCGCGTGGATTGTGTGGGCAATTTCTCGCAGAGTTTTTCGGCGGCTCGAACGATGTCGGCGCTCGGGCGACCGCTGGTGTCGACTCCGTCGCTGATGAGGATGACGAGTTTTTCGTCGGCGTCGTCGGCTTCGAGCGTCTGTTGCGCAAGTGTGAGCGCATGAAGGATGTCGGTGCGCGTGTCGGTGTGAATGGCGTGAATCGCGTTTAGGAAGGCGCTGTGAGCCGGATCATTTGAAAGGGGCGCGGAGAGTTTTGCGGTTCCGGAGAATTCGATGAGACCGACTCGATCTTGCGGGCGAAGTGCGCTGACGGCTTGAAGTTTTTCGGCGGCGAAATCCATCTTGCGGACGCGCGCACCGTTTAAGACAAGCGTGTCGTCCATCGATTTCGAGACGTCGATGATAACGAGAATGGCTCGGGCGCGGTCGTCTTCGGGTGTCATTTCGATGGGCAGGAGTTTCTCCCATTCGCCGCCGCTGCGATGGCCACCGGCTCCAAACGCGTTTTCTCCGCCGATGGCGACGAGCGCTTTGCCGCTTTCAACGGCGCGTGTCAGTGCTCGCAAGCTGGAACTTGAATCGGGAAATTCGTCGGCTGAAAAACCATCGACGAGAATGCCCGAGAAGGGGTCGTAGGCGCTGGGATCGGTGGGGAGGTGTTCGGGCAGAAATAGACTGGTTTCAACGCCGAGTGGCTTCGACGAATCGAGCGCAAGTTTGGCGAGAGTCGAGTTGGCTGGGGCGAGCACGGCCCATTTTGAGGGGCCGGAGATTCGGACGGCGGCGCTCAAAGAATTATTGAGCAGTACGTCGCCGGGGATGGGGCCGTCGGGTCCGGAGAGTGTGGCGGAATAAACGGCGACACCGGGTGTGTTGGGATGGTCGACGAGTCGGATTGTTTTTCGTATTTCGGCGGACGTGTTTGCGTTTGGAGCAGCGGCGAGCGTGACGGTTTGAGTGCCGACGAGGACGGGTTTGTCCTTTGTGGATCGACGCCAAACGTTGACGAGAACAGTGGCGGGTTGATGCGCAGCAAGTGTGATGTCGATGGGGACGTTGCGGCCGGCAGTGGCGGTGTCGGGGACGCGCAGTTCTGCGAGTTGGACATCGCTGCTGGGACCGAGGATGGATGGCGTCGCGAGGAGGTCGATTCCGGAGTCGCGCAGGAATGCGGCGGTGCGCAGTGCGTTACGATTGTCCGGGGCGGTCGTGTCGCGGAAATCACTTTGCAACACAATCGCGCGCGAACAGGTGGTCGAGGTGAACGCGGCGCGCGCGGCTTGAAGTGCGACGCTGATGTCGGTTCCGTGCGTGTTGACGACGGCGTGAAGATGTGCGAAATCGGGGAGTGAGTTACGGCGCACAGCGGGTGTTGATGCGCGTTCGTCCTGGGACGAAACGGGAGTAAGAGGAGGGAGGGGGGACATGCTGCGTTCGAGGGCGGCGGTTGCACTGAAGACGACAACAGCGGCTTCGGTTGATTCAGGATCGAGTGCTCCGAGAACTTCACGGACGCGCGCGGTCTGGGCGTTTAATTCAAAAATGCTGGGACTGACATCCGTCGCGACGACGATTTGAATCGCGCGGATGGCGTGTCGGTAGTGAAGTCCCGCGAGAGCGAGGAGGATGCAGAAGCCGGCGAGTGTTTGCAAAACGAGGGTGCGTCGCGGGGCCATGCGCTTGAGGAACGCGACCGTCGCGGCGGTAGCGAAAAGCGGGACCAGCCAGAGAACGAAAAAATATATGAATTGGAGCTTCAAGCGCACTCCGTGGTCGATAAAATAAATGCCGCAAAATGCGGTGTCGAGCGTCTTGATTGAGTACATCGACGTTATCGCGCACGTCTTGAATGCCCAGTTTGGCCGGACAGTCGGTCGAAGCGGGACATTGAAGTCATCGGACGCGCACGAATCGCACGAGAGTTCTATATCACGTGCTTTGAAAATTCCCAAGGAAATGCGCATGGCAACTGGATCGAATGACGGAAAGAAATCGGAATACGCGGAACGCTTGAAGCGGCAGCGCAAAACGTCGGCGGTGAAGTTTTACGTACTGGCGGTCGTGCTCGGCTCAGTAATTGGGCTGGCGTACATCAAGCGCGTTGAGATCATAGCGGCATACAACAGCGTGATGAATCCGCCGCCTCCGCCGACACCGATCCCGAAAGTTGAGCCGGTCGAGCCTAAGATTGCGGACAAGGTGCCGCCGGTTGAGCCGACTCGAAAGAACCAGGATGTTGTGCCCACTCCACCGAAGCCTCCGACGACAGTGACTCGCGAGGAGACGATTTCTCCGAAAGACGAAGCGAAGGCTCGGGCGTTTTTAGATGAAGGCAAGGCGAGTCTGGAGGCGTTTGATTTCGCGACGGCGTCGAAAAAATTTGACGAGGCGGCCACGATTAGAATAGGCGAAGCGCTCAAGAAAGAAGTGATGGCGTGGCAGAAGAAAAGCGTTGCGTTTCAGAATGCGACGAAGCACATCGCGATTTCGGATTACGCGTTGACAGACAAAGCCGTGGTAATCGAGACGACATCGGGCGATGAACTGCGCGGGATTAAATTGAAGGACGATGGCGAGACGCTGTATTTTCAGCAGGTCAACGATACGAACCCGGCGGCGGTAGGCATTCAGAAATTTCCGATTCCCATGAGTGAAATAAAGAAGGTAAAGCCAATTTCGATTACCCAACGCAAAGCAGATTTCAGCGAGATGATCCTGGGGTTGGAAAGCGGCACGAGCATTTCGGACAGCACGGACTATTACGACCTGGTCTATTTAAGCAAGCGGCTTGGGCTGGGCAAAGAGTGCATGATGTACTTGAACCGCGCGTACGATGGCGGGCCAGGACATGCGGCGAACCCGGATTTAGGCGACAGTTTTCGGATGGTGGTGGTCCGGCACTTTATTGGACGGGCGACGTTATTGATGACAGGAAATCGACGTGCTCAAGCGAACGATGAGCTACGGAAATTGACCACCATGCTGCCGGGATTTGGTCCAGCGGCGGACGAAATCGCGGCATTTCGCTTGCAAGTGATGGATAAGGTACTAACTGGTTTTCAGCCATCGGTTGGTATTGAAATCAAGAAGAACGAGCCGAAGAAAACGGTGGCCGTCGCGAAAGTTGACAAGCCGAAGATGACGAAACCTGAGCGAGAGGACAATGTGGAGATTAGTACCGGGCTGGTCATGAGCACGGGCGCTGCGGGCAAAATTCTCGAACGTGGGAATTCGAAGTTTGATGAAGGCATGAAAGTCATTCGGACATACACGCTGGGCGTTGGCGGAAACAAGACGGATAACAACCGTATTCTACTTCAGGCGAAGGGGCAATTGCTGGAAGCAATTGATATTTATGAAGACGCGTTGAAATTAGAGCCGGCGAACCGGGCGATCAAAGATCGGCAGCAGACGGCGAGTCAGATGGTTTATTTCTGTAACAAGAACTTGATCCTGTAGAATCGTGACTGAATTGCGGACTATGTTGCGGAGTCATTCAGTCGCTTCCAAGAGCGGAGCGCATCCGTGTCGCTTGCAATTTTAATGGAATATTAGCTTTAAAACGGGCTGAGTTCAACTGCGGATATGCAAAAGTGCGAAAGCGCTTGACGGTTTACTCAAATCCATTCTAAAAAGTGCAAATAATGTATCGAGACTGATTCTGCAATGTCTTTTGATACAAAGGGTTGTATTTGAGTGGTAAAAATATGGCATAACAATGATGAATCGGCAAACAAAAGTCTTTACTTTTTGTTATGTTCTTTCTAAAATCATGACGTGACATAGATAACGGCGAACAGACCGCCGACATTAAATCGTTATGAGGAGGTCATAAGTGATCTCAGGAATGATCAATTACTACGAAGTGCTTGAGATTCAACCGGAAGCGGATTCGGATGAAATTAAGCGCTCATTCCGTCGTTTGGCCAAGAAGTACCATCCCGATCATAATTCCTCGCGCACCAAGTGGGCTGAGGCAAAGATGCGGGTGATCTTGAAGGCGTACGACACGTTGATGAATGACTCGGAGCGCGGGGAGTATGACCGCAAGCTGCGTCCTTTCTTGAAAACGTTCCAAGATCCGTATCGTGAGAACCTGGCCAAGCGTGCAGACGATCCCGCAGCTCAGTCACGCCTGATTCTTTATAATTTGCTGAACGACGCTCCGCAAGTCGCAATTGAGATTTACGAGCGGATGAAGAAGAAGGACGAGAACTTCGAAGTCTGGCAGTTCCTTGACCAGAAGGACTATCTTGACTGCCAATTCTTGATGGGCGAAGAATACGAGCGCGAAGGCAATTGGAAAGCGGCGCTGCGCTTCTATGAGAACGTGTACAACGCCGAACGCAATTTGCCGATGCGATTCTTCCTTGAAGAAGTGAAAGACCGCATTCGCGACATCTATTGCAAGAAGGTCGCGCGCCGTTGTAAGCCGATCGAGTCGGTGAAGATTTATGAAAAAGTGATGTCGATGGGCGTCAGCAAGAAGACGGAAGCGTACTTGCACAAGAAGATCGCTGAGAGCTATTTCAAGGGCAACATTGAAAAGAAGGCGCGGATGCACTTGAAGAAGGCATTCGAGTTGGAGCCGAAGCTGAAGGGCGCTCAGAAGATTTGCGAGAAGCTTGAAGTGGATAGGTAATCGACAATGCTTGGAACCAGTACCGCACCTCTACCTGCAACGGATCGTATTGGTCGCCTCACGACCGACCAATACTTCGCTATGATTGAAACAGGAATCATAAAAGAGGGAGCACCGTATGAGTTGCTCGACGGATTACTTGTTCTAAAGGACCGAAGCAAGAAAGGGGAGCCGATTATGTCTATCGGAGATGACCATACTTTGGTCGTCGGACTGCTTTCTGTTGTCGGCTCAAAAATGACTGGGCTCGGATGCTTTATGCAAGTGCAGTGCCCTATTAAGTTGTCCTCATACCATTCACCAGAACCCGATGGCGCAATTGTTCGCGGAACCCTGCGGGATTACACGAAGCGTTCGCGTAGCGCGAGCGACGTAAGTTCGGTAATCGAAGTGGGAGATTCTACTGCAAATTCCGACCGTTTGGATAAAGGTCCGAAATATGCAGAATCAGGTATCCCTCAATTTGTTCTCATTAATTTAGATCTGCATGCTGTCGAAATCTTCGAGTCGCCCGATGTTTTGAACCGACAATATACTTCATGTCGAATTGTTCGAATTGGTGAGAGTGTCGGTTTTCTTTTGCCGAGCGGATCTCGTCTTGACGTACCTGTCAGCGATTTACTGCCCTAGACGAATCGCCTACTTCACATGCAGCGGCGAGTTCTTCGATTCATCGAGATTTAAAATCGCTTCAGCCGGCCCGATTGGAATTTCGGCGGTCATTTTCACGACCACACCTTTTTCGACATCAAACCAGACGCGCGTTTTGCCGACGTGTTCAAACAGGCCTCGGAAGGGAGCGTCCACTTCGACGATCAGGCATTCGCGGTTTTTGAAGGTACCGATGTCGATATGGTCGAGGCCGACTGCATACATACGTGTGTTCCAAACGTGGCGGTCAGAGCAGACCGGAAGCGTGATGGCGGCTTTGGTTTTGCCGGGAACGATGTTCTTTAAATTGATCGCATTGGATCGCATGAAATAAAGCGCGGCCAGAGGATCTACGGCTTTGCCTGTCATTTGAATCGTGGACGAAATCCACTTGGCGTCTTTGTCTTCGTCCTGGCGCGGGCGTTCGTAAAGGGCTGAGATCGAATCCTTGTCGTAATTAAAGGTAATACGCTCAGCGACCCGTGACTCGCCTTCGCGGCGATCCATGGAGAACACGCGCGAGAAGCCGCCTTTTGCATCGAAGATGGAACTGACGCGGTCGCGGACTTCATACATCAGTGACATCGCGCGGTTGCTTCGCGTCGTCATGGATGCTGCGAAAACCGGGACGGGATTGGTTGCTTTCCCGTATTTTTCCAAGCGCTTCAATTCGAATTCCGCTTTGCCTGCCGGAAGGCGGTTGACCGAAATGTCGTATACGAGGCGCTCGATCGTTTCGTCGGTCGAACCGGCGATCAGACGGAGGTCGAAATTCGGATACTGCTTTCCCTGCTGCGGAAGGTCTACAATCTCGTCGTCGAGTGTGTCGAATTTGGTGACTGCACGGGCTTGTTTCTTAGGAGGAACGCGATCTTTTCGTCCGGCATCGCTCTGTAATCCCGGATCGGGAACGCTGCCGATAGCCGGTGCGGATTCAGCAAACGCCGCGTGGGCGAATGTGAAGGCACAGACTGTGGCGAGCATCACGACGGACAATCTCATGCGAACGGATTCCGGTCCCTATGAAATCAACACATGCTGCGCACAAGTGCGCTGCGTGGATGTTGATTAATCTTGAATATGAGCCAACATCGTATCGACTTCCGATCCAAGGTCAAGACTTAAAGTTGCCCGACCGTTTCGAATTTCTACGATACATTTTCGACGGCCACGACCTTTCGCGAGGTGGCGATTAAACTGTCCAGTTTGACGTGCTGAACTCGACCGCCTTCAATGCAGATCGCGAACGCATTGGAGAACGGCATGTAGCTTCCGGTGTTGTACACGTCAATCCCATCGATACGCCAATGGCCGGAGCGATGGGTGTGGCCGACGACGACATGCTTGACTGGCTTGTCAAAACCCTTCGCGACAGCCAACGCTCGTCCGGGCGCTTTCATCCAGTAATCGATGATGTCGAACGGACGGCGCGGCGGATAGATCAATGACGTGGCGTATTGAAAAGCGGTCTTGGGCTTCTTGTACGGGTTTATCGACGGCATGTGGAGGCGTTGCACGGCTCGATAATTCTCGTGTAACGTTTTGAAATCCACGGGCCGTCCGCCGAGTTCGTTCCAGCGCTCGCGCAATTTCGCCATCAATTGCTGGTCCGACTTTTTGGTCGGATGCGTGCAATCCAGGATACAATCGCCGTGGAAAATCAACGTCGCAGATTCATCGTCATACGTCCAATGTGTCTTGGAAATGACGGGATCGTGATTGCCGGTGAGTAATTCGGGCGGACCGTTGCGGCTTGCGCATGTACGTTGAATGTCGGAGATGAAAGTCAACGACCGCTCGTCCGTGATCGGCGTCGTGTAACAGCGGTCGAGTGTGTCACCGTTTAGAATGACGCGATCAAAACCAGCTGCTACGCGAGCGATGTCGTCGACATGCGCGGCGGCTCGACTGGCTTTCGAACCCATATGCAGATCGGACAGGACGAGCACTTTCATCGACACGAAAACTCCGGAGCAACGAAAACGATTACGGCGAACAGCGAACGGCTTTTTAACATCGAATCTCGCGAATTGACGCGAATCCTCGCGAATATATGAGTAAGAAAAAAGAATTGAGTGAGAATCGGACGTTGACTCAATCCTTACATTATAGTTTAGCCTTTGCTGTTTTCGCGAAGATTCGCGTCAATTCGCGAGATTCGATGTTCATAGTCGTTCGCTGTTCTCACACCGCGACGAAGATTTCGTCGAATTTGACGCCGAGACCGGGCATGCCGACGGCGAAGCGGACGGGTGTGGCTTCAATGCCGATGCCAGCATACGGATCACCTTTGAGGACCATGCGGACTTTGAATTGTTCGCCAGGAAGTGTGCCGGCTTCCATTTCGAATGATGTAACCAACGCTCCTGACGGCGAGATGTTTTCCAAAACTGCGATGCCGGTATCGAAAACCGTGCCGTCAAGAAGGACAATGTCAACGGAGCAGGGAATGTCACAGGGCAAGCGGCGCGTTTCGCGCTGGTGATTGCGCAGGCGGTCTGAGAATTCGACTGATTTTGCAGCGGCGCTGAAGACGCCCGGCGTTTCATTCGCTTTACCTCGGCGAATACCGCTCAATGCGGGTGCGGGTTTTTCCATGGGTGTGTACTTGCGAAAGACTTCGGTTGGTGCTTCAACGTCGCAGTCGGTCATGGTCATGGCGGTGCTCCCCGGATGGATCGTTTGCGTCGCGCGCTACGAATAGTGTTCTTCATAGTCATCGTCATCCTCTTATTTGAGCCGAAGATGTTTCGTGAAATAATTATTTTTGAACGATTCAATTTTGAGTCCAGTGGGAAGATGTTCTGTCCGATAATTTTTATGCCGAATCAAAGTAGGCTTCAAGCAATTGGAATGGTCCATTCCAACGTAGCGATCACGTGAGCGGAGAATGAGCGATGATGAATTCGAAGGGTTACCGGTGTTTTTGGGCTTGC
>Ga0194042_1000295_pt1 | contig 16401 bp, 19 predicted proteins | sample JunL4412m_MetaG_FD_148974 | JGI IMG/M metagenome (GOLD analysis project Ga0194042, IMG submission 148974) | Anoxic zone freshwater microbial communities from boreal shield lake in IISD Experimental Lakes Area, Ontario, Canada - Jun2016-L442-12m | ecosystem: Environmental > Aquatic > Freshwater >...
CCCCGAGCGGTCAAGACGTGTGTCGAGCAGCCGCTGTTGCTGCCGCTCGACTTCATTCAGAATGGCGAGCGAGCGAAACGTGATCACTTGGCCGCATTGAGGGCACGGACCGTTTTTACCTTCCCGGTCCGGCGGCACGTCGAATTGAAGTTTGCATTTTGGATTGGGACACCGCGTCAGCATGAATGGACGGAACCTAAAGGAGTGACGATTTTTTATATACGAAACGCGCTGATTCTAAGCGATGACCGCGCACAGCACAAATCGATGCGCAACCGGTTTCGGCAATTCTTTTGTCCATTCCGCGCTCTGTGGTAAAACAATACTGTTTGAAATTCGAAATCCTTGAGGACACTATGGCCAGCGCCACCGACAAATACAAAGACAATGTTCCTGGGGCATTTTACACGGACACGCAGTGCATTGATTGCGACCTGTGCCGCCAGACAGCTCCTGATTTTTTTGACCGCAATGGCAAGGGTGGATATTCATATGTGATCAAGCAGCCGAGCACGGCAGACGAGATCGCGCTATGCCAGCAGGCGCTTGAGGAATGCCCGGTCGAAGCCATTGGTTCCGACGGAGCCGCCTAACTCATTTGTTTTACAATAACAACTATTCAACCCTTGATCGTTTAAACCCGGGAGAGACGAATTATGAAATGGGACGGCGGAGAAGAGAGCGAGAATGTTCAGGATCGCCGAGGTGGAGGCGATGATGAAGGCGCCAGCGGCGGCGGTGGTGGTGGCAGCGGCTTGACCGGCACTCATATGGGGCTGGGAACCGGCGGCCTGATCGTCGTTCTGATCGTCGGCTATTTCCTCGGCGTCGATCCATCGCAATTGGCTCAAATCGCTGGAAGCAACGGCGGATCTTCGAGCGGAACGCCGTCGCAAGTTCAACGGCCCGTAAATCCGGGAAATGCCGGGAAGAAAGTTGCGCCGCCGAATGATCGCGCCGGACATTTCATCAAGGTCGTGCTCGGCTACACGGAAAAAGTCTGGGACGAGCAGTTCAAGAAGATGGGCAAAGTATACGAAAAGCCGAAGCTGGTCATCTTCAGTGGCCAGACGCGCACCGGTTGCGGAATGGGCACCACGGCCATGGGCCCCTTCTATTGCCCCGCCGACAAGACGGTCTATATTGACCCGAATTTCTATGACGAGCTGGCGCGAGACCTCGGCGGCTCCAAAGCGGATTTTTCGAACGCCTACGTCATCGCACACGAAATCGGTCACCACGTTCAAAACTTGCTGGGATACAGCGACATCGTTGACCAGAAGCGTCAGGAATTGTCAAAGACCGAGTTCAATAAATGGTCCGTGCGGCTGGAACTTCAGGCGGATTATCTGGCTGGCGTCTGGGCGCATTACGCTGACCAAAAGTACCACATGATCGAAGCGGGCGACGCGGAGGAAGCGATCAAATCCGCGAGCGCAATCGGAGATGACACGCTACAGAAGCGCGGAGGCGGCCGCGTCTCGCCACAAAGCTACACACACGGCACATCGGCCCAGCGCGTTAAATGGTATTCGAAAGGACTGAAGAGCGGTGATTTCAGCCAGCTCGAAGCCATCTTTAAGATCCCATACGAAAGCTTGTAAGCGTTCGGACACACGTCATTAAAATCTGAATCAAGCGGGCCGACATTCGATGTCGGCCCGCTTTTTTTACACTGATTCATACGCTCCATTTCAGTCATTATGTTAGGTTGTGAGCGGCTCCCTCCACCGTCCGATAAGGTATCGAACGTCCGTTTTCGTAAAAAAATTATTAAATCCTTCAAGATGGGCTCCGTATCGTCCGATCAAGATTATAACACTCAATACATACAATGCTCTACACTGGCCAGACTCGGTGTCGCTCATTCAACTTTTTCGGTTCGTTAGACCTATGGATCGTAAATATTACGAATTCAGTGGTTTAAAGGAGAAAAATGACTTGACTTTGAAACGTAATTGACGTTTAATGTGTTTCCAGATTTTCATTCGCATCGTTCCCGAGTCGCTTTTTAGAGTTCGCGATGTTCGTTATACGAACACCAGTCGCGACTAAAAAGCAGACTCCAGCGCAAGACCACGCTGTCGACGAGGATTTCAATATGCCGCGATCCACCAAACGTTCTTCCGATAATGCCGCCGTAATTGCTCTGGCGTTAAAGAAGACCAAAGAAGCTTCGGCCCGCCTTATTGCCAAGCAGAGTGCCGAAGACAAAACATCCGAACCTGCGATGTTGCGCGCACTACCGCCTGCGCTCGAAATCGATGCCGAAATCATCGTCGAAACGCCTCAGCAACGCGAAAAGGCCCGAGTCAAAGCTGCGAAGCGAAAGCAAGAAGATGCGCTCTGGAGTGACTATCAGAAGAATCCGTGCGAAGATGCGCGCAACGCTCTCTGGGTCAATTACCAACCGCTCGTCCGCTATATTTCCGAACGCTTGAAATCCAAACTTCCTGAATGTATCGACGTCAACGATTTGATGGGCTCGGGCAACATCGGTCTTCAAGACGCAATCACAAAATTCGACACCGATATTGGCGTCCGCTTCGAAACGTACTGCGTCCCGCGTATCCGCGGCGCGATTCTCGATTCGATCCGTGCGCTCGATTGGGTCCCCCGCTTGATCCGCAACAAAGGTCACCAATACGCCCGCGCCGTCCGCGAACTTGCCTCCGAATTGCACCGCGAACCTCGCGAAGACGAAATCGCAGCGCGTATGAATTTAACGTACGACGAGTTCAATGAATTGCAGAAGGAACTGAATGTCCGCGCGCAAATTTCAGTCGAAAGTTGCTCCCGCGAAAACGCCGACGAGCGCGATTTGATGCGTCTTGAAATGCTCGAAAGCAAACGCGATTGTGAACCCACGCGTGATCTGCAACGCGATGAAATCCGCACCATCGCCGCGAAGGGTCTCAGCGACAACGAACGCTGCGTCCTTCAATGGTACTACTTCGACGGTGTCAGCATGAAGGACATCGGCAAGCGCTTGGGCCTCAGCGAATCACGCATTTGTCAGATTCATTCGCAGGTACTTGATGTGTTGCGTAAGAAATTCAAAGCTTACGAACATTCGTGTTCGCTGGAGTAGCACGACGCTGCGAAGATAGTTCGATCACTAAAAAACACCATTGCAATTGACATGACTCGAGGGGGAATTGCCACATGCCACGACTTCAATCAGCCGTAAAGTCCAACGTTGTCAAACGCTCACCCAACGACACACTGTGGGCGTCCTATTTGAAGAATCCCAGCGAACGACGTCACGAAGCGCTCTGGGCGACCTATCAGCCACTCGTCCGCCACTCCGCCGAACGGTTCAATGATAAAATGAACCATACGTTCGATGTCAGTTCGTTGATCGCCGCCGGCAACGTCGGACTGCTCGACGCCATCGCGGAATTCTCCGGACAAACAACCGCACCGTTCGAGACTCTCGCCGTCCCTATGATCCGTCAGGCGATGGCGCGCTCACTGACGGTCGAGCGCTTCAAAGCCAAGGAACATGTACTGCGGATGGAACTGGCTGAAGCGATCACGCAAGCAGACGACCCGCGCGCACCGACGTTGAAGCAGACACAGGCGCTGTTGATTTTGAATGCGGCGAAGATCGTGGCGAAGCAGTAGGAAATAGATCGTCTAAAATAAATCTTTCATCTTCAATTCAAATCCCGGGAGCACGTCTTCGCCCGGGATTATTTTTGATACGTCGCACTCCAGCACATCCCGCCCCGCCCGATACGACCGAGCTGTTTTTGTGCTGGGATCGACGACCCACACCAAGCGGACACCGGCTTCGACAAACTCTATTGCTTTTTTATCCAAATCTCTCCACGTATCCGAAGGAGACTTCACCTCGACCGCAAGGTCCGGAACAACTGGAACAAATGCCGCTGAAATTCCGTTGCTCGGAATTCGCTCTTTCGCGAGGAAACTGACGTCCGGCGCTCGGACAGTGTCCGGATCGCGTTCGATAAAAAACCCAGTTTCAGCGGCGAACACTTTCCCTAAATTTCGCGGCTTTACAAAGTCTCGAATCAGCCCAAATATCTCGCCAGCTACCATACCATGTTCGCCGCCTGCTGAACTCATAAACAAAACCTTTCCCCGAACGAGTTCACACGGCTCCCACTCGGGATGTGCCAGCACATCGTCGCCGGTCACGTATGTTTCAGGTGATATAAAAGCTGTGCCTTCCATCGTCTTGAGTCCTTGTATTTATGATAAAGCGTTGTACAGCAGTCGACGAATTTTCCGACTGATTACCATTTCAACTTTCGAAGTTCGACCACGCGTTGGCCGTTCTTTAATTCTCGAATAGTATGTTTAAACAATGGTTCGAACCAAGCTAATAAGACTGAATTGGTGCTGTTACGAATACGCAACCAGACGACCTGCGGTGCAGTCGAATTTTGCAATGCCCGCTGCACAAAATCCTCGTCTTTCGTGATTACAATCCAATTACCATTGTGGGCAAACGACCAAATTTCATTATCGTCCGCTTCACGCAATCCAACATCGCGTGCAGCTTTGGCTTCGTAACCCTGCTGATCGATAAAGCGCGCGAGTGCAGGTGGTAATTGCGCATCCACTAAAAAGCGCATCTCAAGCATGCACCAAAACAGGATGATCGAAATAAGTGGCTGCGGATGCCAGACAAGCCCGAATGTCCTCAATTTCCAAATCCGGATAGTCGGCCAAGATTTCAATTTCCGTTGCGCCTTCTGAAAGCATGTCCAAAATATCTTTCACTCGAATGCGCATCCCACGAATGCATGGGCGTCCACCGCATTGGTTGGGATTGACAGTGATGCGTTCCACAATGCCGTCCTTTCTGGTTCATGCAATTTAAAACCTTCGAGCTAATTGCTCCAACAATCGTCGTGCGGCCTCGTTTTGTGCAGCCTTAACTAATCCATACAGTTTCGGCCCCTGCAGAATGTACGCTATTGCCATTAAAAGTTACGAGCCAATTTCCACCATCGCCCGCCAATGAGCCTGCTTGACAGCCAAAGGAAATTTTCAATTCCGACTTAGAAATCCGCTTCGCGAGTAAACGATAACCATACTTTTCACCATCGTAAAAAATCTCATCGAGACTTTTCCCTGCGTCGATTTGATCATTAATCAACTTTACCGCCAACGGACGTGGTTTCCCTCGAACAGCCCGAAGAAAAGCGGTCACCTGTTCATCTGACAGAATTTGGCGTGCGGTAAAAACCGCTTGTTCTCGTTCATTCATACCAGAAACCTTTAACATTGTTTCTCTCAACTCAACCACTGCAACGCCCCACCCTCGCCGTCCGGCAGCGCGTGTTGCATCTGAGGCACTTTCTTGCTTCCGCCTGATCCGCATCCTGCGCCAGTCGTCGGCATACCGTGGTCTTCTTCGTAGCGCTTTTTCTTTGTCGCGTTCGGCCCCCAGCCGTCGTCCGGGCGGCCTTTGTTCGGAGCGCCCCAGCCCACTTGATTGCCGCGCAAATGCGGCGGTGCTTTGCCGGGATAGGCGTTCGAACCTTTGCGACCGCGCTCGGCTGGGACGAGACAATTCGGCCCGTTTCCAATCAAGTCTTCGCGCCGTGCTTCGCGCAAGGCTTCGCGGACGTCGTCGTGATAATCGGGATCGCGGAAGAAGAACATCGCGCGTTGCAAACGTTTCTCGCGCGGCGTCTTGGCGACGTAAATAATTTCGTTCGTCAACGGGTTGACGCCGCAGTGCCACATCGCCATTCCGAGCGTCAATGGCGCAGGATAGAAATCCTGCACTTGCTCGGGCGCCATGTGTTCGTTCTTCAAAAACTCAGCCAGCTCGACCATGTGTTCGAGCTTCGATCCCGGATGGCCGCTGATAAAATATTGGACCGTGTATTGATCTTTCCCAGCCGAACAACTGGCCTTCGCATACTTCTGCAAAAACTCCTTGTACTGATCCGCGCTGGGCTTCTTCATGTGATGCAAGACTTCGGGGCTGACGTGCTCGGGCGCGATCTTCAAGCGGCCCGACACGTGGTACTTCGTCAATTGATCGATGTAATCGCGACCGCCATCACTCAACGCCAAATCGAAGCGGATGCCGCTCTGAATAAACGCGTGCTTCACGCCTGGCATTTTGCGCGCGTCTTTCATCAACTCCAGCACGTCACCGTGATCGGTGTTGAGATGTTCGCAGATCGTCGGTGTCAGACAATTGCGCGCGTGGCAGCGGTAACGACCGATCTTGCAATGCGTTCCATACATGTTCGCCGTCGGCCCGCCGAGATCGCTGATCGTTCCTCGAAACGCCGGGTCGGTTGTCATGTCCTCAATTTCTTTGAGCACGTTTTCTTTCGACCGGCTCGACACCATCACGCCCTGGTGATACGTGATCGCGCAGAACGAACAATCCGCGTAACACCCGCGATGCGTCGTGATCGAATCCTTGATCATTTCATAACACGGAATCCGTGCGCTGCCATACGACGGATGCGGATGCCGCGTGAACGGCAGACCATAAATTTCATCCATCTGTTGCGTCGTCAATGTCGCTGTCGGAGGATAGACAACGACATAGCGGTCGCCATGTTTCTGAGCGACAGGCCGGCCAAAATACGGATCGCAATTGAGATGATATTTGCGGAACATCCAAGCGAAACGTTCGCGCCCGGCGTCGGTGTCGGGACTGACTTCGTTCCACGACGGCGTCTCGACGACCTTCTGAATATTGTCAATATCCTTGCGCATGATGCTCGTGCCGGGAATGCCGTCGAGGCCGCCGACACCATCTTCGCCGACCGGATTCAGCATCGCTTCGACAATTGATTTCAAGGCTTGTTCAGCTTGCCCGAAGATCAGCATGTCCGCTTTGCAATCGAGCAGAATCGGACGCTTGACTTTGTCCGACCAATAATCGTAGTAGCTCAAGCGGCGCAGACTGGCCTCGACGCCACCGATGATCAGCGGCGGACAATCTTGTTTGAACGCTTCACGCAGACGCTGGCAATACACAACGGTCGCCATGTCCGGGCGCTTACCGATGACGCCACCGGGCGTGTAATGATCTTCGCGACGAGGCCGCCGCATGACGGTCAAGCGCGCGAGCTGGCTGTCGAGATTTCCCGCCGTGACGCCGAAGAACAACTTCGGTCGGCCCAGCTTTTTGAAATCGTCCGTGTTCTTCCAATCCGGTTGAGCGATGATTCCAACGCGCAGGCCGAGATGCTCCAACCACCGGCCAATGATCCCGGCACCAAACGCGGGATGGTCGATGTAGGCATCGCCGGATACAAGGATGACATCAAATTCGTTCCAACCGTAATTGCGGCGGGCTTCGTCGAGCGACATCGGGAGCGGATATTTTGCGAGCGGCATGATTGAATTCGAACGCTGTTTCTTCTCTCGTAAAACGCAAAGGCGCAAAGGGAAAAGAAAAGCGGAGAACGTCCTTTGAGATGGGCTCATCCCCGGTCGTCCGGCGCGGCCATTTGAAAAACGGCTCAAACACGCGGGACTAGCAAGGAGTCGCGATATGAAACTGAGCAGAGAGTGTAACAGAAAGTGAGTGAGAAGTCATTTGTTACTTTGCAAAAAAGCAAAAATGGACATGATTCGGACTATCAAAATCAAAAGGAGCAACATCTTTGAAATATCTCGTTGTGGGAATTGCGATTCTCGTTGTCATTGCTGCGTTCATCGTAGTGGTGAAGAAACGGAAGAACGGGATTCGGAAACATACTATGCTCGTACATCTCCCAGTCGGTTGGACTGAAATATCGGGCCAGTCGCCACGCGCTTACAAGCGTTCAGAAAAGGGTTCGGGCATCTTGCAAATCTCTCTGTTCCCTCCTTCATCAACGGCAATAAATTCAGGAGCGGATGCCGAACTACAACTCGAACGCATGATGGAAGCGATGTCGTCATCGGAATTAGGTAACCGTATCGTGTTGACTTACGACCAGGCGAAAACCGGAATTATGGCGACCGCTTTATACAAGAACGAGAAGCAAGGCCTTTTCCAGGTTTGGCTCGTCTGTGGCGAAGTAAACATCTTTGCGACCTATACCATGGGCAGCTTGGAGACGGTTCAGACGGAGATTCAGGAAGCGGCGAAGATCGTAAAAGACATCACGCTGGATTGAATGACGACCAATCTAGTTTATTGCGTTCAATTGACTGTGGCCATCATCGTTGACGTAGTATCCGCTTGTTGTTTTCTTTAGTTCGTGTGTCTCAATCCTGGATAATTCTCCCATGATCAAACTCATCCTTATAACGACGTTGCTCATTTGCTCATGCACAGGCACCGTCGGCGCGGTCGAAGCGATTTCCATTTCCAAAGATGGAAAATCCTTCGTGCTGGCTGAGTCCGGTCGGCCGTTCGTGGCTTGGGGTTTTAACTACGACCGCGATTACAAGATGCGCCTGATCGAGGATTATTGGGAGAACGAATGGGAGACTGTAGTCGCGGATTTCCGCGCGATGAAACTGTTGGGAGCTAACGTCGTTCGAGTTCACCTTCAGTACGGAAAATTCATGGATGCGCCTGACAAGCCGAATACCGCCGCGCTTGATCGGCTGGAGAAGTTGGTCACGCTGGCTGAAGAACTCGGCATCTATCTGGATGTCACCGGCTTGGCGTGCTATCGCATGAAGGACCAACCCGCGTGGTACGCGCAGATGGATGAGAAAAATCGCTGGGCGACGCAGGCTGCTTTCTGGGAAGCGATTTCTAAACGTTGTGCTGGACGCGCTGGCGTGATGGCGTTTGATTTGGTCAACGAACCAGCAGTGGGCAGCAACCGTGCGGCGGGCGCGTGGGTGCATGAAACGGCTCTGGGTGGATTTCATTATGTGCAGTTCATCGCTCTGGATTCCGCCGGACGGGACGGTGCCGAACTCTGGCGTCAGTGGACTCACACGCTTGTCACAGCAATCCGCAAGCACGACAAAAATCGGCTGATCACGGTCGGACTTTTGCCGCTCCCGAATGCTGGGATGTTGAAAGGTGTCGGATCAGAAGTTGATTATATGAGCGTCCATCTTTATCCGAAATCTGGACACCTCGACGATCAGATAAAGACGCTCAAGCTCTACTCAATCGGAAAGCCGCTGATCATCGAGGAGACGTTTCCGATGGAATGCACTTTGCCGGAGATGCTCGAGTTCATCGAGAAATCGAAGGGAACAGCGAATGGGTGGATCAGCTTTTATTGGGGCAAACCAATGGCAGAATTAAAGCAATCCACGGCCATCGGAGATCACATATTATTGAACTGGTTAGAGCATTTTCAACAGCTTGCGCCGAGCATCCGTGGCGAACGAACAGTTTCGCCCCGCACACCGTAGCAGCAATCAGACGAAGATCCGGTGCGATCATTTTATTTGAAACTTCCAGAGCGTGCGGTGTAAAGAAGGATGTGAATATGACACGCCAGGTTCTCCACGGGTTCTCTAAGGAAAAACGCATGAAATCGACAGGGTTGGCACTGTGTGCCGCAGCAGTAATCGCGCTCGGATCAGCCATTCGCGCGGAAGACAAATTTGTGTTGCAGACGTTTGAGAAGAAAGTCGTCAGCGAACTTTTCTTTGCGGAAGGTGCGGCGATTGGCGATTTTAATCACGACGGCAAGATGGACATTGTCAGCGGACCGTTCTGGTATGAAGGACCGGATTTCAAAACGAAGCACCAGTACTTTGAAGACAAAGATTCGAAGCCGTTCGACAAGGAAAAGTATTCGCTGAATTTCTTTGAGTTCACGTACGACATCAATGGCGATGGTTGGGACGACATCATCATCTACGGATTCCCGGGAAAAGACGCGACGTGGTACGAGAACCCGAAGGGCAAAGAAGGCCCGTGGGTTAAGCACATCATGGCCGACAATGTGGACAACGAATCGCCGACATTTCTGGACATCACCGGCGATGGCAAGCCTGACATCATTTGTTCGTCGGGCGGATTCCTCGGCTATTTTACAGCCGATTGGAAAGCCCCAGAAAACAAGTGGACCTTTCATAAGATTTCGCCCAAAGGTGGCTGGCAGAAATTCACGCACGGGCTGGGCATTGGTGACGTGAATGGCGATGGCAAGACCGATCTGCTCGAAGCCAACGGTTGGTGGGAACAACCGGCTGATCTGAGCAAGGATGAAGTCTGGAAATTCCACGCGACGAAATTCGGCGGCGGCGGCGCGCAGATGATTGTGTATGACGTCAACGGCGACGGCGTGAACGATGTCGTGACCAGTCTTCAGGCGCATGGATACGGCTTGGCGTGGTTTGAAGGCAAGAAGGACGATAAAGGTGAGATGACGTTCACGCAGCACTTGATCATGGGAGCGAAGCCGGAAGAGAACAAATTCGGATTGAAATTCTCGCAGATGCACGCGGTCGATATGGTCGACATGGATGGCGATGGCATCAAGGACATCGTGACCGGCAAGCGGCATTGGGCGCACGGTTCTCACGGCGATCCGGAACCGCAGGCTCCGGCGGTGTTGTACTGGTTCAAGACGGTTCGCAATGCGGACAAGTCGGTCGATTTCATTCCGTACAAAATCGATGATGATTCTGGCGTCGGGACGGAACTGATGGTCGGCGACCTCAATGGCGACAAACTGCCGGACATCGTCATCGGCAACAAACGCGGCACGTTCGCTTTCATTCACGGTACGAAGACGGTCACAAAAGAAGAATGGGACGCGGCGCAACCGAAGCCAGTTTCGAAGTAGATCAGTGTTTTTAAAATCGAATCCATGTGACTAAAGCGGCGAGTGTTTCACTCGCCGTTTTCTTTTGGCTGGGAATCGTGTGAGTAATTTATTTTTTACACGAAATCGATTACACTCCAACGCATGAAAAATATTCTCGTTCGGGAAGTTAATTGGCTCGGCGACATCGTGATGAGTTTGCCAGCGTTACGCGCGGTGCGGAAGGCGTATCCGGACGCTCGGTTGTCGGTGCTGATCAAGAAGGAACTCGCGAGTTTTTTCGACGGGGCGACATGGATCGATGAAGTCATTCCATTCAAAGTCCGCAAAGGAATTGTGGCTGGATTTCAGGATCGCAGAGCGCTCGTTTCGGAGTTGAAAAAGCGCAACTTTGATCTGTCGATTTTGCTTCCGAACAGTTTCGATTCCGCGCTGTGGCCGGCATGGGCGGGTATCCCGGCGCGAGTGGGTTACGCACGCGATATGCGCGGAATGTTGCTGACGCACACACTCAAACCATCGCCTGAAATACTCGAAGTTCATCAAGTTCATTACTACCTTCACATGCTCAAGGAGACGTTGGGCCTTGATGGATCAAAGGATGATTTCAAGCCGGACGTGAGCGCTGCGAATCGCGCGAAAATGAGCGCGTTTTTGGACGCTCGCCGCAAACGCGTTGGGTCGCCGCTGATCGGACTCGCGGTCAAAGCCGCATACGGCCCGGCGAAGGAATGGCCTGCGGAATCGTACGCTCGATTAATCGATCTGCTTGCTGAAAAGCACGGTGCCGAATGTGTATTGATCGGCGCTCCGAACGAACGCGAGAAGTCCGAAGAGGTCATCGGGAAATCCAAGAGCGGAGCGATTCTCGCTGCGGGCGAAACGAGCGTCGGTGAAGCGCTGGCAATGTTGGATGTGTGCTCCGGTTTTGCCGGAAACGATTCGGGATCGATGCATGTTTCAGGCGCGTTGGGCAAACCGACAGTCGGCATTTATGGAAGCACACGAGCTGACCGCACCGGACCGCTCGGACCGAACACGAGGACGCTGTTCAAACAAATCGAATGCAGCCCATGCTTGAAACGGACGTGCAAGTTTGGGCATTATGATTGTTTGAAGATGATCACGGCGGAAGAAGTGGTTGGGGCGCTTGAGGAGTTGGGGACGTTTGCGGCACTTTGAAATTTGTACGCGTTTCCGTTATAGTCACCAGAATGAAAACAGCCACCCACTCCGCCTGCGCTGCCATTGTCGCCGCGCTTTCGAAAGCCACGGGACTTGATGCCGAATTGGTCGCGTCTCAATTGAGCCGCCCGCCGAATGCGGCCATGGGCGATTACGCTTTTCCGTGTTTTGCGTACGCCAAACAAAACAAGCTCCCGCCGAACGATGCCTGCGCAACGATTGCCGCTGCGCTGCATGCCGATCCGACGCTGGATAAAATCGTTGGGAAGATCGATTGCGCCGGGGCGTTTTTAAATATTTTTGTGTTCCCCGGCGCGCTGTGTAAATCAATTCTTGAAACGATTCATCATCCGATTGACGGCCCGCTGCCGTTCGGTACGTCGGACATTGGTGCCGGGAAAACGATCGTCCTCGACTACTCAGGACCGAACATCGCCAAGCCGTTTCATGTCGGCCATTTGATGAGCACGATTCTTGGCGCGTCACTCGCCCGGATTTATCGCGCGCTCGGGTACACCGTCGTTGGCGTGAATCATCTCGGCGATTGGGGCGTGCAATGCGGGTTCCAATTCCTCGCCTGGCAACGTGCAGATCCGGTCGTGCGCGAGAAGCAATTGCGCGAACGGGGCCTTGATTATTTGTGCGAGTTGTACATCGACATCAATTCGTGCGGCAAGCAAGTCGCGGTGCTCGAAGCAGAATTGAACAGCCCCGGCGTTCAATCTGATCCCGTTCAACGCGCTGATATAAAAGCGCGTTTGGATGCTGTGAAGATTGAGGCCGATGTACGTGACAAAGAAGCGCGCATCCTCTTCAAGAAACTTGAAGATGGCGATGCGGAGTTGAAGAAAATCTGGGAACTGTTCCGCACGGTGACGTTGGATGTGCTGCAAAAATCGTACGACCGGCTCGGCGTGAAATTCGAATCGGATGCGGGCGAAGGTTTCTACGAACCGATGCTCAAACCGCTGCTTGCGGATTTGAAAGCCAGCGGCGTGGCGGTTGAAAGCGAAGGCGCGTTGGTGATTCCGATGGATGATCCGGTTCCGGCGAATGCGCCAGTTAAGAAAGACGCGAAACCGAAGGAGCCGAAGCCGCCGTTTATTCTACGCAAGAGCGACGAGGCGACGATCTATGGGACGCGTGATTTGGCGGCCGCGTTGTATCGCAAAAAGACGTACGACTTTTGCAAGAATCTGTATGTCGTGGATGTGCGCCAGAGCGGACATTTTCAGATGCTGTTCAAAGCGGTTTCGAAGATGGGCCATGCGTGGAGCAAGGAGTGTGTGCACGTGTCGTTCGGCTTGATGCAAATTCGCGAAGGCGATCAGGTCATGGCGATGACGACGCGCGGCGGGCAGATGATTCCGCTCGGCGATCTGCTCGACCGCATGGTCGCGAAAGTGCGTGAGATCATCGCTGCGAAGAATCCGGAATTGAGCGACGAGAAGAAAGACAAGGCAGCTGAAGCGGTCGGCGTGGGTGCGATTGTGTTCTGGGTTCAAGCGCGACGCCGGGCGAGTAACTTCGTCTTTGATTGGACGCAGGCGACGGATCCGTCCGGCGACACGGGTGTGTATCTGCAATACACGCACGCGCGCTGCTGCGGCATTTTGAAGAAGTGCCGCGACGCAAACGGCCCGGGATTGACGCAGCGCCCGTTGGATTTGACGTTGTTGATCGAGCCTGAAGAAACTGCGGTGTGCAAAATGTTGGAAGGCTATCCCAACGCGATTTTGCAGGCGGCTGACGCGTACGAACCGTCGCTGATGGCGTCGTATCTGTTGGAGTTGTCGAGCTCGTTCGGGAATTTCCTGAACAAACATCGCGTGTTGGATTCAGCGCCGGACTTGCGGCACTCGCGCATTGCGCTGGTCGATGCAGTGCGGACGGTTTTGGAGCGCGGGTTGACGATGATCGGCGTGGCAGCTCCGACGGAGATGTAAAATTTAGGTTTCAGGTTGTCGCAGAACAGGATGATGTGATGCGAAATGATTCTGCGACAACGGTGTGGGGACGAGCGATATGGATGGGGGTGCTTGCGCTCATTCTTATGGGCGCGGCGGTGGGTTCGGAAGGACGGATTGTCGTTTCATTTGATAACATTATCCTTTTACAAAACCATTCGCAGTTGGCGCGGATTCCCATAAGAGTCGACGTTCAAGGCGTCGCCCCACAAGTTTGCACGGGTTTGAATATCCGTTGGCAATCATTAACGCCACATAATGTATGCAATACAATCAGTGAATACGATGTAATTCTTGCCCAGACAATCAGAACTCCATTTTCGAGAGACATTGACGTTCAAATCCCAAAGAAACATAACCTTCTGCGGTTGCAGATTTCGCCGCGTTTTGAAAGTGATAAGACAAAATTTGCGTCTGATTTCATGAATATCACTATTGAACACAAGCACGATCAATTACTCTATTTAATTGCATCGGTCATGGGATGCGTTGCTCTGCTTGCGGTCATTATTGTATGGAAATTTCGCGGGCGGGTAAGGCTACATCTGTCAACATGTGTTGCGATGTTAGTCGCAACCGGCATTTTATTAACTAATAATACGTCAGAGTCTTATGGGGATAAACTTATTTTTAATGGAACCGATGCAATTGCGGTTTTGTTCGGAAGTCCTGGCTGGCCCTTGCCGCTGTTTGACTCACATTCACCTTTCCATGCGAATATAAACAAGTCAGCTCTCGCTATTGATACTGGTGTATTTGTTGGAGTATTGATTTGTGTGGCGGTTGTGTCGGAATACTTGATTCGACGGAAAACTAAATCGGCAAAACGATGATGCGTTTTAGCTCGAATGTTCTTAACCGAGATGCCATGTCAACGATACTCAAAACTACGGTGACGGTGTCGTCGCTACAGGCGGGTGGTACCGGAAGCGTCTGGTGGTACGTGTCGATTAAAATCACAACATGCATCCAAATAACTGCTTGTATGTAATCGGGTGCCCCTATCTGTGCCGAATTCAAGGTAGCACTTCGTTTTACATTGATGTAATGGTGATAGACACGCATCTAATTTTTGAGATAAAGAGACCGACATGAAGCTTATTTAGATACGTGTCGATCTCTATATCCAACTCTCCACTCAATCACACTTAACGCCGAAATATCCATGCTCCAAGCGCCATGCCGACACCCAGTGCCAGTAGCACACTTTTGTACGGCTGAGCCTTGATCATGTCTTCGGTATCTTTGCAGCTATCATTGATAATCGTATGGGTGCGAGTGGCGACTGCCGAGCCCATTTCCGTGGCTCCGTCGCGCATCTTCTGAGCAGCATTTGCGATTTCGCAATTTTCGATATGGTCCGTCATGAGTGTATTCCTTTTTGAGATGGGGATTCAACATGGCGACAGCTCTGATTGAACTGCCGGAAAAACATAAGTGCCACGTTTGCGCGTGGCACTTATTACCGCGGTATTCATTTCGAACAATCAACTACTTCGTAGACGTATTCGTCTTGGTGTTCGTGTCGCTCGTGTTGCTCGGGGCGCGACCTTCCGGAACCGAGTTGCTCGTGTTGGTCGTGTTCGGATTGGTCGGGGTCGTCGCCGTGCCATCATTACGCGGTGCGTCATTCGGATTGCGGTCGCCCCGCGGTTCCTGGTTCGTGTTGTCCGTGCGTGGTCCATCGCGGCGTTCGTCGCGATTGCGGTTCATGTCGCGTTCGCGTCGTTCGCGTTCGGCGCGATCTTGATCGTAGCTGCCGCCACTGTATTGAACACGGTCGCCGCCGCCTGTGTGCATGTACGCATGACCATGGCCTGAGCCGCCTTCGCAGCCGCAATCATTGTCGTGGCAACCCGTCAGCGCCAGCATTCCCAAACCCAAAAAACAACTCAACAGTGTCAACTTCTTCATCGTGTTATTCATCGAAATAACTCCCAAGTGATGTGTAAATACAAGACAAAATGTCCTGAATTCCTGCATGTGTTTCGTTCTTACGGAGCGATTTCGATTTGATTGGTGACATTCTTTTCACCAGCAATCGCAATCGCGTGCTTCTCAACAGTTGACTTTTCTAGGTCCGTTTTAACCGGCCCTTTCAACGTGACCGCACCGTCCACGCTGATGATTTTAATGTTCTGGGCATTCGTGGTGAGGCTTTCATCTTTGATAATCAATTGACGAATCTTGGCGGTCAATTCAACATCCGCCTTATTCTGCTTTTGATTATCCGCAGTCACTTCACCCGCATCGCGGTCGCGTTTGTTGACTTTCGTATTATCTGCCTTCACCGGTGCGCTTTCTTTCACAACCTCTTCAGCTGAAGCACTTGAAAAGAGGACGGCAACTGTACAGATCATGGCCATGGCGAGCAGCCCGTTTTTTGATTCTGTAATCACGTTATACTCCTTTATTTATTTGGTAGTCTGAGGCGGTTTGTAAAATACAATTTTACGCCATACATTTTTACTATTTAAGACAGGCTGACTAACATACAGCCTGCCTTAAACATCACCGTAATTAGTGCGCACCGACCAGCATGGGTTTGCGGGCGTGGGGTTCTT
>Ga0194042_1000296_pt1 | contig 16376 bp, 15 predicted proteins | sample JunL4412m_MetaG_FD_148974 | JGI IMG/M metagenome (GOLD analysis project Ga0194042, IMG submission 148974) | Anoxic zone freshwater microbial communities from boreal shield lake in IISD Experimental Lakes Area, Ontario, Canada - Jun2016-L442-12m | ecosystem: Environmental > Aquatic > Freshwater >...
ATAGCGTCACTTGGGGTGCTTGATAAAAAGCCATTAGCTGGCAGATATGGTTGGAATGGCTCCAATGAATTGGTTCATGAAGCTCGACTATTAGGCATTTACGATACCGAAACAAAATCTGGTCCAGGCTATATTGAAGTCAAATATGCGTGTCCAGGGTGGGGATTTGGTCATATTTATACAGGCTCTAACGCGCAAGGATATGGATGGAATGGAAAGCAAATTCAGAAGACCGTATTTGAGATTGCTGTCACGTCAAATCCGCTGACTCCTGCGGAACAAGAGCATTTATTAAAATGAGGTACCGAATCGGTGACTCCGCTGACGCGGCTGGGGCGAATTTCGGGAACGTGACCGTGGCCTTGTTCGCTACGCGAACTACGACCACGGCTACTTGAACTTGTCGCCGCTCTGCGGCTGATGAGGTAGGGATGCGTGATATTTTTGGAAATAGCTTGAAAAGGCGGGTATTGTTTCGTTGTATAGTAAGGAGGCTTTCGGTTTTTGGAAAGGGCGAAGTGGAGGCGGGAGTGATATAAAAGATCATAGTTAATTTTATTTATGCACAATGTGATTGTGTGGGAATGGGAATTATAATTCGCGAGCGGCGGGTGTGGTAGGTGCGTTGGTGGAGGAGACGGGGCGGGATTGCTCTGCTGACTTGGTTAAACGCACGATGTGATTGTGTGGGAGCGGGAAGTGGCTGTCAGTTGAAGCGAATTCCGCATTTTCTACTCGCGAACGCGGCTGCGCATTTATACTGAGCGCTGTTCGTTTACGATTGCCACGATAAGGGAACTGCTATGTCAGACGCTGCTGCTGCACCCAAGCTTGGATTGAACACGATCGTTTCGCACCCGTTATTTGGGGCTGGGCGGATTGTGGGTTATGAAGGGGATTGTTACGTCACGGTTTTTAAAGGCGGCGATGTCAAGCATGTCGCGTTTACGTTTGACGCGATGACGGCGGACGAGGTTGTCGGCGATCCGCAATTTGATCTGATCAAGCAGGCTGTGCGCGAAGTCCTTGGCGATCACGGCTGGCTGGATGTGGATCTTGAAATGTCCAAGCGCTGGATCGGCGGTTCGTTGCGGCTGATCCCGGGAAAGACCGATACGCAGCCGAAAGATGTGCCGCTGGATATGTTCTTCAAAAAGATCATCGGCATCCGCGACAAGCTGCGCGTGCTCGAACAGAAGATCAACGCGCATGCAGTCTTGACGCCGGAAGAAAAGCTGGACCTTGAAGGCTACATCACGCGGTGCTACGGAAGTTTGACGACGTTCAACGTCTTGTTTCAGGCGAAAGAATCGCAGTTCCGAGGGCAGGGCGAGAAGGAATAATGCTATTTCACGTGTTTGAGTTTGTGGCCGGCCATGCGTTTTCCGGCCACGTGTTCACCGCAATCTTCGCAGGCCTGCGTCTTCGGGTAGCAATCGTCGCAGTAAAATTCGCCGCCCTTCATGTATTGCTTGATGCGGTCCTTGTCGTTCAGGCCTTTGCGCTTTTTCTCGGCGTCGAGGGGGAAATCATAGCCGCATTGCGAGCACGGGACGAATTCGCGTTCGGCGAAAATCTTTTGCAAATCCGCGCGCAGACTGCGTGGAACACTGCCCTTGCCGTTGCACACGGGACAGGGTTCCATAAGCGCGGCGAGCAGCGCTTTGCGGATGAATTCGGATTTATTCGGCAGCGTGTCGAGGAAGCCCGCGAACTCTTCTTCGAGCTTGAATGTGACGATGCGCTGTTTGGCTTTTTCATGATTCATAGTGATCGTGTTTCCGTTAGACGGTTATCGCTCCGCTGATTCCATGCGTCCGCATCAACAATAAAATCGCTTCGGCCACTTCAAGGGGCGAGCGGCCTTCGACATCCACTTCGACATGCCGGGCGTGGGCGTACGCGCCTGCGCGGGAGAGCAGGAGCTGCTTCAATTCATCGATGCCCGAATCGGCATTGGCGATTAATTTCGGACGGCTGGCGTGTGACGACGCGTCGTGCGAAATGCGCTGCCACAGCACATGCGGTTCGGCGCTGAGGTGGGCGACAAAGCCGCTGCGTTTGAGCGCGTCGGCGTTGATGGGATTGAGAATCGCGCCGCCGCCGGTCGCAATGACGGCGTTCGTTTTGGCAGCGCATTCGAGCACGACAGCGGATTCCAATTCGCGAAAGCCGGGTTCACCCACCGTCTCAAAAATCTCACGAATCGTCTTACCCGCTCGTTCTTGAACGATGCTGTCTGTATCGAAAAATTCTCGATTCAGCCTGTCGGCCAGCAATCGACCGACCGTTGATTTACCGCTTCCACGCAACCCAATCAAAACGAGGTTCATAGCCATACCGCTGCTTTCTATCAGGAGACGATGTTCAAGACAGCCGCGCGCGCCGTTTCGAAGGCGTCATCGCTCAACACGGGCGTACCGGTGGCGATCAATTCGTTTTTCAAAGGGACCCACGAATGGCAGCCCGCGTAGTCTTCGTTATACGGGACTTCGATGACCTGGGGCAACGTGTAGGCTCGGACGGTGATGACGAAATTCGGTTTTTCAGGCTTGTAGTTGATGCGCATGTCAAAGAGCGCTTGCGTCCAGCACGTGATCGATTCGAGAGCGCGGAGTTTTTCGGCGTCGGTGGTTTTGACGATGTCGACGACGCGCCCGAATCCGGCGATGGAAATCTTTCCCGAGACGCGCGCGGGTGGGCCGTAGGCGTCGAGGCGCGGATGAAATCCGGGCTTCAATTGCTCGCGGCTCTGGTGCTCCGTGTTGGGATAGAAGAAGAAGGTTTCGTGTTCAAGTTGGAAGCCCTTTTTTTGTTCGAGGATTCCGCCTTTGCGCAACAGTGCGACTTGCTTGCCTGCGAGGACTTCGTCACACACGATCGCCCATTCTTTGAACGCGATATTGCTTTTCAGTTCGACTTCACCCGCCATAGTTCAATTCTCCCATGTCATCGTTAACGCTCAGTCTAATGGCCGGGCGGACGATTTCCAGATGCGTTCGCGGGTGCGTTTGAGTGGGCGTACATGACTTTTAATGAATTCGTTTTTTGTGTTCAACGCAAATACGCTGGGGCATGAAAGTATGGACCAGGGTACTGGCCCCAACGGGTCATACTTGCGCCGCGTCATCCCGGCGTTAAAATGCGTTTCATGACTTCTATTGAAATTCACGTTCAACGTATGCTCGACAGTTACTGCCATTGGACCGGTCGCGAGTTGATCACCCGGAGCGATGACCCAGCCATCGATGCAACGAATCTGTTCGATGCACCGTTCGTGATCGTCTCGCATGGCACTGAAGCGAATCCGATTTTGAATTACGGCAACCAGACTGCCTTGGATGTGTGGGAAATGGACTGGGATCGCCTGACCCAAATGCCTTCGCGCGAAACCGCTGAACCGATGCACCGCGAAGAGCGCGAGCAATTCATGACACGTGTCAAGCGCGACGGATTTTTGTCCGGCTACGAAGGCATCCGCATTGCCAGTTCCGGAAAACGTTTCCGCATCCAAAACGCGTTGATCTGGAATATTTTGGATGAAAAAGCAAAAGTGGTCGGTCAGGCGGCCACGTTCTCGCAATGGACGCCGTTCCAACCCGAAACGCGAAACCCGTAACGCGAAACTTTTTAAGCCAGCCCGGTCTGTTCGTCTAATAGATCGCGCAGCTTCTGCAACCCGCCGTAAACCAATCCGAACACGGTCAACCCGCCTTCGGGGATGCGGTACAGATCACGCCGCCAATGCGCGGCGTATGGCCAATCAAGATAGAACGTCCCGATCGCACGATTGAGCGATTTGCGATCCAGTGCCGGACCCGCGCGCAACTGTAGCAATAGGTTGCCGCTCGGGATCACATTCTTGACGCGGTCGTTACCTTTGTATTTCGCAATCAGATGGTCGAGCAGCGCTTCAGTCAAACGACTGATTCCGTGCGCCGCCGCGTAAACATGATCGGTTTTAAAACCCGTCGCCCCCGGATCAAACGCCACGAGCGCTTGCATCAACTTGACGCCCCGGGACGGATCGAGCAGAAAATCTTCGAGTCGATTCTGCTCTGTACCCAGCAAAGCCAGTTGGGCAAGAATGTCGGCATTCGTTCTCATGGCTTCAATCATGCGGTGGATGTCCTCGTGTGGATTAGAATCACTCTATCGCTCGGATTCTACCACGAATAAGTGCGAGATTATCGCAGTTTCTGGCGCTTGAACAGATACTGTGCGAGCACTTTGTCGAACGGCGTTTCAGTGTCGATCAATTGATAATCGACGAGCATGTTCGCGCATTTCAAGCGCATGTTTTCAGTGAATTCATGCAGCGCGGATTTGTACGCCTCGCGATAAACCATCGGCGCGACTTGGACGCTTTCGCCCGTTTCGAGATCCTTGAATTCGGACAGCGCACGGTACGGAAACTCGACTTCTTTGTGATCGAGAATATGAAACAAAATCACTTCGTGTTTCTTGAAACGGATGTGCCGGATCGCTGCGAGAATCTTGTCCGGATCGTCGTACAAATCCGAGATGATCACAAACATCCCGCGCCGCTTGACCGCTTCAGCCAGATGATCCAGCGCTCCGAAAATATTGGTCGTGCTTTGCGGCTCGACGTTGGCGAGGATGCGCGTCACATCTTGAAAATGCCGCATCGACGCGCGCGGCGGGAGGTACTCCAGAATCTTGTCCGCAAACACCGCCACGCCTGCTGCGTCCTGCTGCATGATCATCAAATGCGCCATCGCCGCCGCGATGGCCTGCCCGTAACGCAGCTTCGATACTGGTTCGCCGAAGCCCATCGACGCCGAACAATCGAGCAGCACATGCGCCTGCATGTTCGTTTCAGAATGGTATTTCTTGACGTACTTGCGCTCGGATTTGGCGAGCACTTTCCAATCAAAATGCCGCAGATCATCGCCCGCCGTGTACGGACGGTACTCCGCGAATTCAATGCTGAACCCATGGTACGGAGACTTGTGCAGCCCGGAGATAAATCCTTCGACGATCCAGCGGGCAATTAAACCAAGGTTCGAAAGCCGGGCCAGCGCGGAGGGTGGGAGGAGTTCGCTGATGCTGCGCATGAAAATTTTTAACGCGGAGGAAACGTTGAGTAGGCACTGCTTCGGTGTTCGAATCGGGAAAATTCGACCAAATCCCGTTCAATCGAAATACCCAATCGGTAGTTATCGCCGACACGGACTCGATAATAAATCTTATGCCCCTTGAGTTTTTTGAGATTCGGAATTTCCGTGATGGACTTTGCTTGTTTCACGCGATCAATCACATCAAGTATTTTGTCACGAAGGTTCTTGTCCTTGATGTGCTTCAAATCTTTTTCGAATAATGGGCCGAAGGAGACGTTCATTTTTTGCCTTTCAGCAGTTTCATGATTCGTTCTTCAGGTACTCTGGGCCCCTTCAAACCCTCTTCAATTCGTTTTCCAAATTCGACATCGTCGTCCTCTTCTACTTCTTCCATCACGAGCTGGCAGACCGCCTCATCCCGCTCTTGAATGAGTTGTCGCAAAGCTTGTTTGCAGGCTTCAATGAGCTTCTTATCAACTTTTTTATGTGTCATGACACAGATCCCTTACGAACGTACGAGTTGCGCGATCAGATAGTAACATTCCGCTCCTGAGTTATGTTACTAGATGCTTCTTACTTCGGCAAATCCACGGCATTCTAAACTTCAACATGTAGTCCAAACCTACGATTCGCCCTACGCCTACAATTCACATTTCTGTATCACACCTAGCGCTTAAGATTTCTTTCTCTTGATCATTTTGCAATTTCTCCAGCTCTTTTCTAAAATATTCGTCGACGGGAGGTTGCGGACCGTCACAGTGAATTGCATTTGCCGGGCAAGAGAGCATGGCCTCCGCGCATTGCCGTTCTTCTTCTTCGGTCTCAGGTTGCTTGAAAACAAATTCATGAAGCTCATCCCGCCGAAAATTGTTCGGGGCGCTCATTTCACAACATCCATAGTCGTCACATTGCCGGCAATCAATCCAATATTTGCCAGGAGCATTTAGCGGATGAATAACTGCCATGATTCTGTTCCTTTCGTGTATGCCTTGCGAACCTCACTTCGGCAAATCCTTGGCGCTCGGCTCCTTCACCGCTTCGACCAACATTCCGATCAATTTCTCGGACGTGATGCCTTCGGCGTCGGCGTTGAAGTTGGTGAAGATGCGGTGGCGCAACACAATCGATGCGACGGCTCGGACGTCGTTGCATGACACGTTGATGCGACCATCCAACAGCGCGCGGGCTTTTGCTCCGAGCACGAGGAATTGCGCGGCGCGAGTCCCGGCGCCCCACGTCACGAAATCGTTGACGAACTTGGGCGCTTGAGGCGTCTTCGGGCGCGACGCGCGGACCAAATCCGTCGCGTACGTCGCGACGTAATCGCTGACCGGAATGTTGCGCACGAGCGTTTGCAACGAGACGATGTCGTCGCCGCTCAACACGCGCTGCGGCGTCGGCTGTTCGTTGCGCGTCGTCGCTTGGACGATGTCGATTTCAGCCGCGCGGTCCGGGTAATCGAGCTTCAACATGAACATGAAACGGTCGAGCTGGGCTTCAGGCAGCGGGTACGTGCCTTCCTGTTCAATCGGATTCTGAGTCGCGAGAACGAAGAATGGCGGCTTCAACGTGTACGTGTAACCGGCGGCGGTGACGCGTTGTTCCTGCATGGCTTCGAGCAGCGCAGCCTGCGTCTTCGGCGGCGTACGATTGATTTCGTCAGCCAGCAAAATGTTCGTGAAGATCGGGCCTTTGATGAAGCGGAAGACGCGCTCCTTTGTGTTCGGATCTTCGTCGAGCACTTCGGTGCCGGTGATGTCGGACGGCATCAAGTCGGGCGTGAATTGAACGCGTTTGAAATCCAGATCGAGTGCCGACGCGATGGTCCGGATCATCAACGTCTTCGCGAGTCCCGGCACACCGACGAGCAGCACATTTCCGCGCGCGAACAACGCGATCAGAATCTGTTCGATGACCTGTCCTTGACCGTGAATGACTTTGCTGACTTCCGCGACAATCGCATCGCGTGCCTCGCGCAGCTTCTTGATCTGAGCCGCCGCTTCGCCGGTCAATTCAATTTGAGGCGCGTGCGAAACGGGTTCCGGTGCGGCCTCTTTTTTGATGGTGGGTGTGGATGATTTCGATTCGTAATCCGCAACCGGCGGAGCCGATTCAAAGCGCAACACACACGTACCGCCAACGCGAATTTTGTCGCCTGTTTTCAACAGCCGGTGCGGACTGTTTTCACCGTTGACGTGAACGCCGTGCTTGCTGCCGGCGTCCAACAACATCCAGCCATCGCCCTGGCGTTGGATTTTTAAATGCAGTCGCGACACATCTGATTCCGGCAACCGAATCTGACACTCACGCGCCCGACCGATGCTGATTTCATTTTCATTCAGCGGATACGACGTGCCCTTGGCCTGGCCTTCGACGACGATGATTTTGTCCATTGTTTTTCTGAATCTCAAAAGTAAATACTACTCATCCAATAATTTAGTTGCGAATCTCAGGAACTGAATTTGGATACTCTGTCAATCTGATCTCCGAAAGGGAATTGTTTTGAGTTTCAGAGACCAAGGTTTCCACTTCCTCAATGTATTCGGTATTTCGATGCGTACTTCTTTTCAGCCAGAGGATTCGCCAGCTACCATTAACAAATTTACAAGGTCCGCTGATCACGAAGGGCTCTTTCAATGAATCCGTTCCGTTTGGAAAAAATTTCTCGCACCAATCGCATTCTAAGTTGGGCTGAATTGAGATTGTTGTAGAATCATCAAAAGAGTAGAAGGAACGTCGCGATGTGAAAACTTGATTGCCTTTTCCAGAAGCATCGAGCTTCCAGAAACTTAACGATGTTAATTTCAAATACGCGACTTCGTTGTTCTTGTTCTTCTGAATGTATTGAGTACGTCGATAAGGATCGCTACCACTAAAAAAATCCACACGAGAAGGCTCCGAATCAACTATGGAGACCTTGGTATCCGTTTTCAACGTTTCATTTAAAAACTCCAAATCCAACTCAAGCGAAAACAGCGTGGCCCGGATTTGGAATGCAACCTTCAAATTGCCGGATTCCTTTTCTTTCTTATAAACTCCCTTGAGATCATCAACTAACGCTTGTCGCGATTTCAGTAGTGTGGCCAGCAATTCCGACTTGCTCTTGTAAACCGAGGCGCTGAATTTTGCCCATGCTCTATCCGCCTCAGCGGGTGTTGATACTGCTTCAGCGGCTTCGCATCGTAATATCTGCAGACTGATGGATACAATGAGAATGACGATCAACTGCTTCATCGCGCTACTCTCCCAAAAAACTGGACCACACCTCGCGAAAAACTAAGTCATCTATGGCGGCATAGATTTTTAGGAGCCAAACGCCATTGCCATTTATGCCGCCCCTTTGGGGCTCTCAATTCATTTGAATTCCTAACCCAGGGCTTACGCCCTGGGCTACATTATTTCGCCCCGTCGGGGCTGAACGGCAACGACGACTTCGCGGCCGTGATTTTTAATGCGTCATCGAATACAGAATGATATTCACGCCCATCTTCAACGAATCGTTCGGCATGATTTCATACGCGTACGGACGTTCCTGCCCGTCCCAGCCGCTGCCCAGTCCGAAGCGCGAATAGATCACGCGGGTGTCTTCGCCCAACGCGATGCCTTCGAGAATCGGGGCGGTCGCGTCTTTGATGGAGGCTTTGACTTGCGCGGAATATTCGATCGTTTCGAGCTTGTGAAGCGTCGAGAAAACAGGGTGCTCTTTCGGCAGTAATTTCATCTCCGACTCAGGCAGCACCTTTTTGATTTCGCGGCGGAACGCGCGGTCGAATTCGAGGTTGCCGCAGCACGCATCAGCCAACAAGAATCCGCCGTTGTTCAGGAACTTTTTGAGGTTCGCTGTTTCGGCTTCGTTCAACGTGAATTCGCCGTGGCCGGTCAAATACAGGAACGGGTAGCTCAACAAATTCGCGTCAGTGATCGGCACTTCTTTGCGGCCGAAGTTTACTTTCGTGTTGGTCGCAGCGAGCGTCGTTTTCAACACGTTTGCGAATGCTGAGGGATGCGGATCCCACAGACCGTTGGTCTTCACTTGCGCGAAAACAAAATCGCCTTTCAGGTTGTCTTCGTCGGTGTCGAGCGCTTTGCGTTGGGATAGATAGCGTCCGAGGTTGTAATACGAAATCGTGTAGGCGCAGAGGTTGATGCCCATGCGCATCGCATCTTCGCCGACGATGCACTTGCCGCCCGCCGGGACGTGGAACGAATCCCACGCGCACGACAGATCGTACGGGAACAGGAAGACGGCGGTGCGGCAGCCGACGTACATGCCTTCCATCACCGGCGTTTCATCGAGGCGGTTGCAGGCGGGTGAGTACTTCACTTTTGTGATTTCAAACGAGCTGCGGTAGACCGGGTGATCGACAGGCAACACTGCCAACGGGCGGTCCGGGAAAATCGTTTTGATTTCAGCGCGGAATGCTTCAGCGAGGGTACTCGAGCCGGTGCACGCGTCGGCCCAAATGTAGCCCCCGTTCAAGACGAAATCGCGGAGCTTTTTACGCGTTGCATCATCGAATTGCGGCGCGCGTCGGCCTTGAATGTAGACGACCGGCACTTCGCTGGGATCCCACGAAAATGTTTTCGGATCAATGTTCACGTGGCGGTAGCGGACGTTCAACTTTTCGTTGGCGAATTTCATCAACCGCGCCATGTCCGACGGATCGGTGTTCCAATCGTCCCACGCGGCTTTGCGACCGTCCGGGAATTCGACTTCGCGGTGCTGGCCCCACATCAATTTTCCGACGAGCGTCGGCGGAGCGGGTTCGCGTTTGCGTTCGGAGCGGCGCAACGGAGTCGCGGGCAGCGGAAGCGGCGCGGTGGCTTCGCCTCCTTTAATACGCTGCGGCTTGGCTTCGGGCAGCAGCCCGCACGGCTTGTCGTCCGGTCCGGCCTTTTCGATGGCCAACGCACTTGCACCTATGAATGCCAATGCGACGCAACACGCGGCGACAACTTTTTGGAACGTCAAATTCGTCGTCTTCATTTCAACTTCTCCTTGGCTCGAACAGCCAAACTGGATTCCGGAAACTCTTTGATCACTTTCGCGTAGCATTCCTTCGACTTCGCTATGGCTTTCAATCCTTCGTACGCCGCGCCTTTGTAAAACAAGATTTCGTCACCAAACGGAGCCTTCGGATCGGCCTGGTGCGCGCGTTCGAATTCTTTGACTGCCAGAGCGTTTTGCAACTTCGCTATCAATAGCCTACCCCGCATGCAGCGCGTTTGACCGGTCAATTTTATGGAAGGCGTCTTCCACTCCCAGGAAATGATCTCGCGCATCGCCCCGTCGAATTCGCGCTGCCTCATGTATTGCGTGAAATTCAATTCGTGCGCGCCCTCGGTCACATCGATGTCGCCGGTCCACTTTTTCCATTTGTCCGACTTCTGCGCATCGTCAAATATTTTGCGCGCCTGCTCGCGATCGCCGCGCACCAAAGCATATTCGCCGGTGCGTATATAGGCCATGCGCACATGATCGGTGTTCGATTTGGCGTACGTCGCCAGCACCGTTTTGCATGTCTCCTGCGCGGCGTTGACGTTGTCCATGTAATCGAATTGAATCTCCGCTTTCAGGTTCAGCGCCATGGCAGCCACGTCGTCGCTCTTGGCGGTTTTGACCATAAAATCACAGACCCACATCGCGTCGTCGTAGCGCGCGGCGTCCCGGTACATTTCATAGAGCCGGGGAAGCCATTGGAATTCGTCCGCGTTTTTAGGCACGTAGCCTTTTTCAAACGCGGCGCGAAATCCGCGTTGAGCGCCTTCGAAGCGCTGAGCTTCGTGACAGATCAGAGCGAGTTCAAAACACGCGGACGCTGATAAACCGTCGGTCGGATAGTCGTGAATAATCGCGGCGTATTCCGAAATGCGTTTCTCATATTGCTTGCCGCGATGCCCATGAATCGGTCGAGCAAGAACTTTTTGTTCGGCCTTTTTTCCGTCGATTTCACACACGACGTTGTACACGCCGGGTTCGATGTAGACGTGAACGGGAGCGTCCATGAATGAGACGGCTCCATCACCAAAATCCCACTTCACGACTTTGCCTTTGGTCAGCGTATTGAATTGAACCGACGTGACCGCGCGGCCTTCCATTCCGAGATCGTCTGCAATGTGCCAATCGAAATCGGCGATCGGTCCGGTCTTCGTTTCGGCGGGTCCGACCTGGGCAATCAAATACCCGGCGAATGCTGCAGTCGGGATCGGCGTGAAACCTTTGTCGCCCGGCTTCTGCCAGCCGGCAAGACATGCTCCGTGAGCGTTGAAGACGTTGACGTATTGAATTTTGTGCGCACCGGCCGTGAGTTCGAGCTGGCCTGTGTTCTGTTGTTTGCGCCCTTTCGTGTTGTGCCAGCCCGGCCAATCGACAGCGAGTTTTCCATCGATCAAAATAAATGAAGCAGCCGACGCATTACTCTGAAATCCATACGTTCCCGTGACGGGAATGTCGAGTGTGGCGGACTGAATGTAGATACCTTTGTCCGGAGCGCCGAATGGATTGAAATTGACTTCGAGATGCGGCCACAATGCTCGGCCCAGCACTTTACTGTTTTGGATCAATTTCTGTGTATCGTCCCAACTTGTTGGCGCACCTTCGCCCAATTCACGAACCTCCAGCACGAGTCCCGCATCGGGTTCGAGTTTGATCGCGGGTTCTTTCGCGCTGGGATTTCCGAAATAGAGTTTGTAGACGCCTTTTGTTTGAGCCTCGAACGCGACCAGCGCGTGATCATCAAAACCGGCTGAAACCACAAGCGATTTCACTTCTTTTCCTGCATCGTTGACGACGCGAATATCCGTCGCCGCGCTGTTGCATTTCCCGAGCGTCGGGACTGTCGCATAGGCCACAGAACGTAATTTGCCGCCGCGCCCAACATCGGTGACGGTGACTGTGCGGCGCAAGGGCCAAGCGGAATTGAACCAGGTGTCGGCGGCTTGAAGAGATGAGACGATCAGCGCTAGTACGAGAACGATGTTTCGGATTTCGCGTTTCGGGTTTCGAGTTGATCGAGTTCGTGTTGCCATGTGCAATTTTACCAAAATCGGAAACCAAAAAACGCGAAACCCTGAACCCGAAACTCGAAACTAATTTTATTCAACTTCATCACCCGTATTGTCCAACCCATCCGCCCCGAGTGATTTCAGTGTGTATTCTTTGCCTTCGGTAGCGTACTTCCACGGCTTGCCCCACGGGTCTTCGCCGAGGTCCACGACATAGGGTCCGGTCCATTTCGGAACGCCGGGGTCTTTCAACAAATCTTGGAGCGTTTTGGGCAGCGCGCCGGTGTCTTCTTTGAATTGATCGACACCTTTTTTGATGTACGCTAGCCCCGAGCGCGCTTCGCGGATCACATCGTTTTTTTCTTTGTCTTTGTCGTCCTGGACAGCTTTCTTTTTCTTGGCCCAGCGCTTGGGCGCTTCGGGGTCGAGGCCGGCTTCGACCACTTTGATGTTGTCGAACCAATAATTTTGCGGAGTCCAATACGCCCAGATTTTGACACGAATCCATTTCACGTCGTCGCGCGTTCCAGTCGGACTGAACGTGACGGATGTCGTCTTCCATTGCTTGGGCGCCTGAAAATCGAAGTCGCCTTTATACGTGATGCGCCGTAGCGGCACTGTGATGGGCTTGCCTTTGTCGTCGGCAATTTCGGTCATCTGTTCCGTGTAGCCTTTGATGAAAATCTTCGGCGTGCTGCCGGTGTCGGATCGGCAATCGGCGCTGAGCGTGTATTTCATACCGGGCTTGATGTCGATGTACTCGGAATAAAACGGAACGCCATCGTTGCCGCCAACGGTCTCGTATCCCGGCGGCTTGCAGACGCGCGGTGTTTTCGGTGGCGGCGGGTTTTCGAGCTTCATTTCGTCGTAGCGTTTGAGGAATTCATTGTTGTCGATGTTCGTGTAAAGCCGAATGCACTTTCCCCCGTCCGGGCGTTGCGGGTCCTTCTCCCAAAACATTGTCAACCCGTCGGGCCGGTCCCAATGCGCGGGGTATTTGTCGCCGTCTTCGAAGCCGGGATTTTTGACGAGATTGATTTCGGCGGCGTGAAGCAAAAACATACCTAGCGCCGCATTGCAAAATATGAATCGGCGAATATCCATTGAAAACGTGCCTTTCTTATTCCGGAATTCGCTTAAATGCGCGGGAACAAATCGCCCACTCGAACCTTAAATCCCGGCACAACATCCTCCCCATCCAACTTTTCATCTTCGCCAATCAATCGCTTAGCGTTGGGCTTGCGGTAGATGCGAGCTGAACGGCTTTTGGGATAAATGACCCATACCAACTTCGTGCCGCTCGCAAAATAGTCGGCGATTTTGCCGTTCAATTGTTTTGTGCGTTCGCTGGGCGAAAAAACCTCGACCGCGAGGTCGGGAGCTCCTTTGAAAAAACCGGTCGGCAAGCGTTCCAACTTTGAAAGAGTCGCAATTGAAATGAACGAAATATCCGGCGATCTCAGATTACCGTTGGCCATCCAGAACCCGGTTTGACCTTCGGCAATGATACCGAGCTTTTTTTCCAACACATACGCGCCGAGCCGAATTGTCATGGATGCGCAGATTGTTCCGTGATCAAAATGTGCAGGTGACATAAGCACGAGATCCCCATCGACCAATTCATATTTTCCGTCTTCTTTAGGCAACCGAAGCAGTTCGCGTTCGGTCCATTTTTTTGCGAGCGTCAGCATGGGCACATCCTCCAGTTCCAAGCGCGATTATCAGCGGTAGTGATCCATAAAGCAAGATCACCGCGCAAGGACGAATCTTATTGGCTCAACGATTTGTAATACTCCTTCACCCAGTCCTTGAACTCCGACGGCACCGCTTCATCCATCGCGTTGCGCATGTCGTCGCGGCGCTGCTTGGTGAGTGGGCGCGAGGTGTCGCGGCTGACGTCGATGGAGTCGCGGACAGTCTTTTTGGCGGAGCTTAATTTCTCGCCGATGGCTTTCATTTCGCCGGTGTAATTCGCTCCGCGCACGCCGCGCAACTGGCCTTCGATGCCTTTCATTTTATCGATGGCTTTGACCAAATCCTGTGACACATAGCCGCGCTTTTGCATGGCGACGTTTGCCTTTTCCGCAGCGTTGCGCAGGTCGGCTTGGGAGTCGGCGAGGCGATCCATTTTTTCTTTGCTGGGCGGTGGCGGGACGCCGCGCAAGCCTTCTTTGTTTCCACCGCTGACTTTTCCGCCGCCTGTTGAACCGCCGGATTCTTCTTTCGATTTGTCTTCGACACGTCCGGCTTCGAAGGGGTCGGGCGTTGAGCGGGTTGGCGTCTGTTTGCCACCTTTTCCATCAGCGGTTTTTTCAGCGAATTGGCCGGAGCTTTTCCCGTTGCGGCCTTCACCGCTGCGGCCGTTGACTTCATTGTTGTTCGGCTGGACATTGCCGGTGATGCCCTTGGCGCTCATGTCCGAAATCGGGCCGTCGCTGACGCCCCAGCCCACGCCTTTGTCCATCGAGTCCAACCAGTTGCTCGTCACGTCTTGCGCTTCTTCGGCGAGCTTGTCTTCCTTGTCGATCAAGTCGCCGATGATGTCTTCCAATTCCGAGGGCAAATCCTGCATGGGAACGTCCACATCTTTGTTGTTGTCTTCCATGTTCCACTTGGCCGAATCCGGCGCGCCTGCAAGGAATTTCTCGATATTGGATTCGATGGTCTTCGCCAATTCGAGGCCGCCTTGTTCGAGTGGAATGGCGAGCTCCGTGGCTTTTTTGTCGGCCTTTTCAGCGGCTGCGTTGATCTCGCTGGCGATTTCGTTCAGCTCTTTTGATGATGTGCCGTTGGTCATGTCCTGGGGCGAAAGGCGCGACAGATCCGTCGCTTTTTCCTGGAAGAATTTGCCCCACTTCTCTTCAGTCTGCTTGATGCGGTCGAGCTTTTTCTTGTCCTCGTCGGTGTAATCTTCAGCGGCTTTGAGCTTCAAATCCATCGTCTCTTGAATGACCTTCTTCTGCTCGTTTTCGAAATCTTTAAGCCCCGCCAAAATATCCTTGGCGATTTGTTTGGGCGTTTTTTCAGCGGCTTGTTGCAGCGCTTTATCGACGCCGTCAGTCTGGCTCTTCGCGACGACACCTTCGAGCATCGAGACGATGGCTTCCAAATCAACGATGATCGCGGTCTGCGATTTCAATGCGAGCGGGATGTCGCCGCGCAATTGGCTTACCGCTGACGTGGCGGGTCCGGCGAGAACACTTTCGAGTTTCTTGCGCGCGCTCATGTGAATCAGATCCTGGTTGTCCCAGGACGAATAAATCGCTTTGAGCGTTTTGTAGATCGTCGCCTGGTCTTTGACGAGAACTTCGAGCACAGGTTTCGCGGCGAGCGTCATACCGTGGACGCGCTTCTGTTCAGCGATGACTTCTCGGATTCGCGCCGCGATGGTTTTGACTTCTTTGATCGCTTCCTGTTTGACGGTCGCATCGGCGACAACGTGGACGTAGACGCCACCGCTGGCGGCTTCCTGTCCCTTCAAATCTTTCGCGACGGCGAAGACGCCGAACGCGTCGCCGAGTTTTGCATTGATTTCTTTCATCGACAGATAGAAGGTCGTGCGGAGGCTGCGGCGTTGCGCGTCACCGATGGGGAATTCGGAGAGGATCACGGGGGCTTTGTCGCCTTTGCGCATCTTCAGCAGGACGCTGGACAATCCGAAATCGTCGCCGGCTTGGATGACGATGGAGATGCCGCCGTCGGGCTGGATGCTGACATCGCGCGTCGGTTCGAGCAGGCGGACGGTCGGCGGTTGATCCTTCAATGCCGTGATCGGATACGCCGCGCTTTTGCCTGCGAGTTTGTCTTCGTCGATCCATGAGAAGGTGTAGCTGCCGGTTTTCTTGACGTCGATCATCCACTTCTGGTCTTTGAGTTCAATCGTGTTGCCGTCCGAAATCAACGCGTTCAACGAGCTGACGATCTTGTTCGTTTTCAACGCGACACTGACGCGCGTGCCTTCGACGACGGAGACCGCGCCTGACGATGGATCGTCGCTGCGTGCGGGCAATTTCAGGTACTCGGGGAAATCGTAATGCAGCGCGAGCTTTTCGATTTTGCAGCGCTTGAGGACGGTCACGCTGAACTCCTGGCTCTGCGCGTCGCCGGCCTGGACCGTGTAGTTGAAATTGGATTCGACGTTCTGGAATTCGTGAACGAACGCGCTGCCAACGAAGCGCATGAGATGCGTGGCTTGACCGGAGAAGACGCGCGCGTCGGACGGAATGTCGCCGCTGACGTCGGCTTTGATCGCAACGGTGTCGCCTTCAACGACCGTGATGTCGCCGGGCA
>Ga0194042_1000298_pt1 | contig 16324 bp, 17 predicted proteins | sample JunL4412m_MetaG_FD_148974 | JGI IMG/M metagenome (GOLD analysis project Ga0194042, IMG submission 148974) | Anoxic zone freshwater microbial communities from boreal shield lake in IISD Experimental Lakes Area, Ontario, Canada - Jun2016-L442-12m | ecosystem: Environmental > Aquatic > Freshwater >...
CCAACGAGAAGCGCGACCTCGAGCGCCCCGGCCGCATTGACAGCGTTGTGGATGCCTGGCATTGGCAGTTCAACGGGGATTCCGCGCCACCCAAAGCGAACGGCTCTTCCAACTGTGACTGCATCGGGTGCGTCGTAGCCAACTACATCAAGGCCTTGCGAAGCCAGCTTAAGTAACTCGGGGCGATTCCAGATAACAGCGTGCTGCGACCGAGCGAGAAATGCCCTGAATGTCTCCTCAAGATCATCAATAGATGCATAGGTTGCGTGGTGATCCAACTCGCAGTTGGTGAGCACCGCGACCTCCACGCTCAGGTTCAGGAGCGAGCGATCCGACTCGTCAGCCTCGACGACGAGCCAGTCACCCGTACCCCAATAGGCGTTCGGCTGATTGCCGGGAAGAGCCGCGCCAACTACATAGCCGGGATCGAGGTCGGCACCGCGCAGAGCGGCTACCACCATCGCTGTCGTCGTCGTCTTTCCGTGCGTCCCGGTGACAGCAACTGTCTTTCGCATTGCCGTTAATTCGCCGAGAAGCTCGCTGCGATGCAACTGCCTTTGTCCGGCCTCAGCTGCCGCCACCCGCTCGACGTTCTGTTCGCCAACCGCCGAGCTGAAGACAAGATCCGCCTGCTCGGGAAGGTTGCCAGCTCTGTGCCCAACCGTAACCTCAACGCCTAGAAGCCTTAGCTGCTCAGCAACTGAGCCATCGCTGCTGTCGGACCCTGATACCTCGGCACCGAGCTCAACCGCGACCCTGGCAAGTCCGCTCATCCCGGCACCGCAAATCCCAACGAGGTGCAGCTTGCGACCTGCCCATGGCTGACGTGAATTCATATCGACTCGAGCCTAGTCGGCTTGCCCTCGGACAACTGCTGCTGAGGCGATCAGCTGATCGGCCACGTCTCTAGCCGCATTCGGCCTCGCTAGGGCAGCACTGGCCGCAGACATCGCCTTCAACCTAGCCGGATCCGAAACGATCTCATCAACCTGCCTCGCGAGTAGCTCTGGAGTTAAATCAGCGTCAGAAATAACTCGGGCAGCGCCGGCCTGCTCCATCCAGCGGGCATTACCGGTCTGATGATCCCCGGCCGCGTACGGATAGGGAATGAGTAGAGCAGGGCATCCATGAGCTGCCAACTCAAAGACTGACCCGCCTGCCCGAGCTACAGCAAGATCACAGGCAAGAACCGCCTCACCAAAGCGGTCAACATAACCCTCGAGGTGGTAAGCGTCGCGAGGCGCCGCAAGTGAATCAAGGTCGCGAATGCCCGCAAGGTGGAGGACTTCGAAATCAGCATCCTTGAAGGCCACGACTGCCGCCTCATTGATCGACCGCGCACCCAGCGAACCTCCAGTGACTAAAACGCAGAGCGAATCATTGGCGATTCCAAACCGCTTGCGAGCAGAACTGCGATCAGTTGCTGCTGCCGGAACCGGCCGCCCAGTTACGACGTACCTATCGCTGCCCCTTCCCTCAATCGGAAAGGCGAGACAAACGCGGCTCGCGAAACGGGCAAGGATCCGGTTCGAGAGACCCATGTGACTGTCAGCCTCAGTAAGGACAACCGGAAAATACGCTTACTGATCCCTGCGATACCGCCAATCCCTCCCATGTAGCCACCGCCTCCGAGGACGACATCGGGTTTGAACTCGCGCACAACGCGGCGTGCGGATCGGACCGCGGGCAAAGTCTTGAGCGCTGCCTTGAATGCCGCAATTCGGCTGGTTCGACTCAATCCGCTCGCGTTAATTTGGTGCAATCGATAACCGGCTGCCGGTACAAGCTGCGCCTCGGCCCGGTCACCACCAAGGAATCTGCGCCTCGGCCCGGTCACCACCAAGGAATTCAACTTCGCAGCCGCTCTCACGCAGCGCGTCGGCGACGCTAAGTGCCGGAACGATGTGACCGGCGGTCCCGCCGGTCGCTATCAACACGCGTATTGCGCGCATCAGCACCCTCCTGACGATGGTCGCCACCGTCCAATGCCTTGAGGCTCAGCTGGCCTCCGTTTGCAACATTTAGCAGCAGCCCAGTAGCCGCAAGTGTGACTACAAGACTGGTCGGGCCATAGGAGATGAACGGCAGCGGCACTCCTGTCAACGGGGCTATTCCCAAAACAACCCAGATATTGAGCAAGGCCTGGCAGATAATCAATGAGGTGGCGCCTGCGGCGATCAGCTTCGCATAGGGGTCACGGGCAAGCTCAGCCACTCGCATACCCGTCTTTAAGAGCACCCCGTAGAGAGCTAGCAGTACCGCCAGCCCTGCGAAACCGAGCTCCTCCCCAATCACAGAGAGGATGAAATCGGTGTGAGCCTCTGGCAGGTAAAAGATCTTTTGAACCGATTCGCCGAGACCAACCCCAAACAAGCCTCCTGATCCAATCGCGATCTGGCCTTGAACCGATTGGAAGCCAGACCCATTGCGATTCGTCCACGGGTCAACGAAGGACGTTAGGCGGGCCAATCGATAAGGCTCAATTACCGCCAGAGCGAGAATCATCAGAGCACCGGCACCGAGAACCAAAAGCAGCAGTCGTATGGGCATTCCAGCAATCAGCAGAACGATCACAACGCTCGCCATGCAGACCATTGCTGTACCGAGGTCGGGTTCGAGAACTATCAGAGCGGCCGCGACAAGTGTTGGTGCTAGCCCGGCCTTAAGCAGCCCGTCAAAAGTCCCAAGCTGCCGTTTGTGCTTAATCGCCTGCGACGCAGCGAATAAGACCAGCGCTACCTTCGCCACCTCTGACGGCTGGAAGGTGAACGGGCCAAATCCAATCCAGCGCCTTGCCCCGTTTACTGAGTTGCCAAGCCCCGGGATAAGTACCTCGCTGTGCGAGAAACATTACTATCAGCCCGGGAATCACGCCGAAGAAGACCGTCCGCAGCAGCATCCCCGGGCCGACTCCACCGCCCGACATCAAATTGCGTGCGGAGGTCGCACTGAAGATCATCACGGCCCCAAATGCGATCAGCAAGAGTACGACCGTCATGATCGTCTGATGTTCGCGAGTTGACTGACCTCGAGCGGAAGATTTGAACCGCGAAAGCAGGCCGCTTGGCTCTCTGCTCATGACGCCCTCCCTCCAACTAACTCTCTAAAGCTGTCGCCACGAGCCTCAAAGTCAGCGAACTGATCGAAGCTTGCGCAGGCAGGAGCAAGCAGGACAACTTCACCGGCGCTGGCTGTCGATGCACATGACTGGACAGCGGATTCAAGTGTTCCGTCGATCGATGTCGGAACCGAGGCCGTCGCCAACAGCTCTGCAAGCTGGTCAGCAGAGTCACCAATCAGATGGACGCTTGCGCAGTGGTCCTCTATTGGTCCAATAAGCGGAGCGAAATCCTGACCTTTGCCCTCTCCACCGGCGATCAGGTGAACGGGCGAATCAAAGACTCGCAAGGCGGTGATTGCCGCCTCAACGTTTGTTGCCTTTGAATCATTAACCCAACGCACGTCGCGATCAACGGCGACCGTCTCTAGCCGATGAGCGACTCCCTCAAAACTCAGAAGCGCGGTGGAAACAAGCTCGGGCCCGACGCCATGTAGCAGGCAGGCCGCGGCGCTTGCCTGAGCATTGAGCTGGTTGTGCTGACCTGGTAGCTGGAGTGATCCGGCCTTGATCAGCTGCTCGCCATGCCAACAGATGTAGCCGTCAATTTCACTTATGTCAGATTCCGGACCACCGAATCGAACCGTTTGCGCGGCAATCGACCCTCCCGCTTCAAAGCGATCAGGAAGGACGGCATAGTCTGATCGCGACTGGTTGGCGAGTATCCGAAGTTTCGCATCACGGTACGCCTCAACCGAACCGTGACGATCAATGTGATCAGCCGTGATGTTCAAGATCACAGCGATCTCAGGCGCGAATGCTCTTGAATCCTCGAGCTGAAAGGACGAGGCTTCAAGGACAAGACTGCCAGAGGCCTGGGGTGTTCCAACTAGACCTGTCAGTGGCGTACCGACATTGCCGGCAACCGTTGAGTCAACCCCCGCTGACCTGAGGATGTGGCCGATCATCTCGCAGCAGGTGGTCTTGCCATTCGTTCCCGTAACCGCGATTACAGGGCCATCGGTGAGAATCCAGCCAAGCTCGAACTCGCCGATCACGCCGATCTTTGCGTCGCGCGCAGCTGCCACGACAGGTGCCGATTGCGGAACTCCGGGACTCTTGACGAGCGTCTCAATCCCGTTCAGCAGATCGAGACCGGAACTGTCGAGATGCACCTCGACCCCAAAATCAGCTAGCGCCGAGGCACCCTCGGGGCTAGCGGCGTCAACCGCAACAACTCGGTGACCGAGCGCCGCAAGAGCTTTAGCTGCGGCCTGACCTGAACGGGCTAGCCCACAGACAAGAAAGGGTCCGCCCGGCATCGTTGTTCCAGTCCTAGTCATCCGATTCGTGACTGATAGAGGGTGAATCCGATTGCGCTACAGCCGAGCGCAACGATCCAAAAGCGAAGGATGATTTTCGTCTCAGACCACTGCATCAACTCAAAGTGGTGATGGATTGGAGCCATCAGAAAGACCCGCCGCCTGAATAGACGGAATGAAACGACCTGAATGAGAACTGACAGCGCTTCGACAACGAATATTCCTCCGAGCAGAATCAGCAGAATCTCCGTGTGGGTCATCACGGCAACTCCAGCCAATGCGCCGCCTAGCCCAAGCGACCCTGTATCGCCCATAAAGATGCTCGCTGGGAAACTGTTGAACCAGAGGAAGCCAACGCATGCACCAGCCAGGCAACCACTCAGCAGCGCCAGTTCCTTCTGCCCATAGGCAATTGTTATTCCGACATAGGCGAGCAGCACAATCGCTGCGCAGCCGGCCGCTAGGCCATCGAGTCCGTCGGTCAGGTTAACCGCGCTGGTTGTTCCGGCTACGACGAGGAAGATAAACAGCGGGTACAGCCATCCGAGATAGATCTCAGCGTCGATGAACCGCAGACGAACAGTTTCGGGCAACCCTGCCTTACGAGTCGCAATCCACCAAAGACCGATTGAGATCAGCGCCGTCGCAGCTAGCTTGGTCCGTGCGCGAAGGCCCAACGAGCGTTGGCGGACGATCTTCACGTAGTCATCTGCAAAGCCAAGAAGCGCACAGGCGATTGCCGTCGCAAAGACACCTACTTCCTCCCACCCGCCCCCCCCCGCCCGAAGTGAGAATCAGGAATGGGACTGCTATTGCTGCGAAAATGATGATTCCACCCATCGTTGGCGTTCCCGCCTTCGACTGATGACCGGATGGTCCCTCCGCCCTTATCTGCTGGCCAAACTCACGCCTTCGCAGGAAGGCAATGAACTTAGGAGCAAGGAACAGACAGATCAAAAGTGATGCTGTCCCCGCAATTAGCACGCGTCCCATAGCTAGAGCCTGACCTCAAGGTCGGCTGCGACCACTTCAAGACCAACCCCACGCGACGCCTTCACGAGGATCGTGTCGCCCGGCTGAAGCAGATCTGCGAGCAGGAGTGCAGCATCCGCACCAGTGTCAACCTGCCTCGCAGTCGGCCCAAATGCGCCAGCGATGTCTACGGCTAGCGGCCCGACAGTGATCAACTCGTCAACGCTCAGCTCGAGTGCCGCTAGTCCAACCTGCCGATGCAGTTCCGGGCCCTCGTCCCCTAGCTCAAGCATGTCTCCAAGCACGGCAACGCTCCGTCCATCGCGGCGCGCCGCCTCGCCGGCGAGGTCATCAAGCGCTGCCCGCATTGACATCGGATTTGCGTTGTAGCAGTCGTCGATGACGACGATCCCTCTCGGCAGAACCCTGCGTTCGCCCCTTAGCGCGGAAAAGCCGACAGTGAGACGGCGTGGCGGAGCGACACCGATTGCTGATGCCGCAGCTATCGCTGCTAGAAGGTTTAGCCGGTTGTGAGGCTGGTCGAAATCAACCTCGATCTCGAATCTGTCGCCGGAAACGTCGACGACTAGGTTGCGGCCATTTTCCTCCGCTAGCCGCACATCACCACCGGGTCCGAAGCTGAGTGTTTTGAGGTCACTGCGAATATGCGGCTCAATCAGCGCATCAAAAGCTGGAACGACACTCACAGATTCGGCAGGCAACTCACGAATCAACTCTGTTTTGGCTACAGCAATAGCCTCAATCGACCCAAGTAGTTCAAGGTGCACGGGTCCGACATTTACAATCACTCCAACATCGGGCTCAGCAATAGTCGCCAACTCGGCAATCTGGCCGAGTCCACGCATTGCCGCCTCAAGCACCATGACCTCAGTCCCGTCCGGTGCCGCCAGAATTTCGAGAGGCATGCCGATCTCGGTATTTCGGTTCTCATGGCTGGCGAACGTTTTGCGGCTAGCGGAAATAATGGCCGCTGTTATGTCCTTCGTCGAAGTCTTCCCTGTTGAGCCGGTGATCATTACGACCTTGCAACCGAGGTCATGGCGTCTCTGACTCGCCATCCGTGCCAGCGCTTCGACCGGACTGGGATGCTCTAGCAAAGCTCCCTCTGTTGTCAGTTCTGCCGCAGTGCTGCAGTCACGAGCGATCACACCCCAGGCGCCAGCAGCGAGCGCTTGAGCTCCAAACGATCCGCCATCGACTCGTTCCCCCGGAATCCCAATCAGAAGCTGGCCAGGCGTAATTTCGCGCGAGTCAATTGTGTATCCGGATGCGCAGCCCTCAGCATCCCTTAGCAACGTTGCACCAGTCAGCTCAGCTAACCGACTCGCGGTCCAGCCACTCATAGCCGATCACCGACTAGCTTCCGAAGCGCTGTCCGAACAACATCCCGGTCATCGAATGGGACAACCTCTCGATTCGCAAACTCCTGTCCACTCTCATGCCCTTTGCCGGCAACCACTACGACATCGCCAGGCTGAGCAGCAGATAGGGCGGCTTCGATCGCTTCCGCACGGTCTGGCTCAACGCTGTACTCGCCGGCAATACCGGCGACGATCTGATCGATGATTTGGCTCGGATCCTCGGAGCGCGGATTGTCCGAGGTAACCCATGTCAGGTCGGCAAGTCGACCGCTAATTTCCCCCATCAGCGGCCGTTTAGAGCTATCCCGGTCACCTCCACAACCGACGACGCAAATCACTTTTCCGTCGGCGATCAGTCTGGCAGCGGACAACACATTCTCAAGCGAATCAGGAGTGTGCGCATAGTCAACAACCGCAGCGAAGGCCTGCCCCTCTTCGATCGCTTCAAATCTTCCCGGCACCTGACCGGCTGACCTTAGGGCGGCGACGATCGCATCAAGTGAGACGCCGACCGCGGCGCAACAAGCTGCAGCGACCAAAATGTTTTGAGCATTGAATCGGCCGGTCAATGGTGTTTCGACATGGGCAGTTCCAATCGGTGAATGGATCTCAAAGCTTGAGCCTCTGAGCCCTGTCGCGAGTGCAGTGATAGTCCAGTCTGCTTTGCCATCAATCGAACAGGTGACTGGGTTTGGAGCACTCTCAGCCAACTGCACTCCATGCGGATCGTCGATGTTGATGACCGACATCTGCGGGTCAAGTTCGGTGAAGAGCCTCGCCTTTGCCTGCCAATAGCGTTCAAACGTCTCGTGGAAATCAAGGTGGTCTTGGGTCAGGTTGGTAAAGGCCGCAACCCTAAATGTGGTTCCGTCAACCCTGCCGAGCTCGAGCGCGTGCGAGGAAACCTCGATCGCCGCGGCTTGGTCTCCAGCGTCGGCCATCGTCCGGAATAGGCGCTGCAGATCAATCGCCTCTGGGGTCGTCCGAAGCGCGCTCTGTTGCTCGCCACCGACAATCGTTTCGACAGTTCCGACCAGTCCACAACCAATCCCGATCGACTCGAGAATTGTTCTAATCAGGAATGCCGTAGTCGTCTTGCCATTTGTACCGGTGATGCCAATCACATCGATGTCTCCGGAAGGATGCGAGTAGAAACGGTCAGCAAGTGGGCCCATGCTCCGCCGCACGCTTTCGACGACGACCTCCGGGACACCCAGACCTAGCACCCGCTCGACCACTAGTGCCGCCGCACCCTGCTCGACCGCGTCAGCAGCGAAATCGTGCGAATCACGCGAGTAACCTTGAACACAGAAGAACAGGCTTCCGGGCACAACCTGCCTGTCATCAAAGGCCAGCGAGCGAATCTCGACATCCTCTTGCAACTCGACATCGGGGATAAGTTCGCTGAGCAGCACTCGCAACCGACCTACTGTGGGTTGATTCCGAGGTACGGTAGTGCCCAAGCCATAATCCGTGAGAATGCGGGCGCAGCGACTTGGCCGCCGTAGATCTCTCCGGTCGGCTCATCAACTACAACTGCGACTAGTAGCTTCGGCTTCGAAGCGGGTGCAAAGCCGATGAATGAGGCGATGTACTTACTGTCCGAGTACGTCCCGGTCTGTGGGTCAACCTTCTGGGCCGTTCCGGTCTTGCCAGCAAGGTCAAAGCCTGGAATCGCAGCTGAAGATGCCGTGCCACCCTCGCCAAGCACGCCCTTGAGCATTTCGCGAACGCTCGCAGCCGTTTGCGGACTTATTACACGGTGCCCACCAGAGTTATCTAATTGCTTGCCGCCCACCTCAGAAACTTGCTTGCCGCCCACCTCAGATACGAGCCGCGGCGGCTTGAGGATTCCACCATTTGCTATTGCTCCGTAGGCCTGAATCATTTGCAGCGGAGTTACCGCAAGGCCCTGACCCATTGCCATATTGCCGAGCGTTGCATCGGAATAGTGCTCTGGGGTAAGTACGATCCCGGCTTCCTCTCCGGGCAGTCCTGAGCCAGTCGGCGAGCCAAAGCCAAACTCCCTAACCCAGTGGTCAAAGCGCTTCGCTCCTGTCCTCATTCCGATCTTTGCGGCACCGACATTGCTTGACTTCGACAGAATCTCCTTAACCGGCAGAGTTTCAGGACCTCTGTCTTCAGCGTCGTGGATCGTCTTGTCACCGACCTGCAGTTCAACCGGCAGGTCGAACTGGGTATCAGGTGTTACAACCCGGTCCTGAAGTGCTCCCGAGATCGTGAACGACTTGAATGTTGATCCCGGTTCATAGGTGAATCCACTCGCCCGATTGAGCTGCGCATAGGCAGAGGCTGAGCCAACATCATTTGCATTGACAGCTGGCCAGTTGGCGAGTGCGAGAATGTCACCTGTACGCGGGTCAACAGCGACCGCGGTCGCCCCTTTCGGCTGATAGACGCGCCCTACACCTTCCAGTACACGCTCAACCTCATCCTGAAGTGGGGCATCAATCGTCAGCCGAATGTCCCTTCCCTTCTGGACCATGGCGTTATCGGCGACATTGATCGGCCGTCCGAGTGCATCTGAGACCGTTGTTCGCTGGCCGTCGGTGCCCTGGAGTTCGCTATTCCAGGCGTACTCAAGACCGGACAGTCCCTTTCCCTCATTGCCGACAAAGCCGAGCAGCTGGCCGGCCTGCTGGCCGCGGGGGTAGCTGCGTCGCATTGTCTGCTCAAGCGAAAGGCCCGTCTGATGCATCGCTTTAATTCGATCGCCAACCTCAGCTGGCATTCGCCGCGCGATGTAGACAAATCCCCGCGAACGATCCGAGAGCTTAGGGAGTAGCTCCTCGGGCTGGGAACCCAGCAGCGGGGCAAGCTTTGCGGCTAGATCGGCTGGACTCTTAATGATCATTGGGGGGATATCGCCACGTGGAGCGGGAACCTTCGATGTGATCGCTTGCTGGCTTGAGGCCTCAGTGCCTAGTGCATCCGCTCGAACCGTTCCGAGGTAACCGGCCCGTGCGCCTGCGAACACAAATAGAGCAGCCAGTGCGACGAAAATGGTCCGAATGCGTGTGTCTAGCCGGCGCACTCGGCTAACCGCCTAACCGATCCCGGGGTTGACGCTTGCGCTGCCCTGCGTGACCGAAACTGGAGTTGCTCCCGATTTGAGGCTACGCAGTACCGGACCATCAGGGCCACCGGCGGCTGGCACAACAGCAGTGGCTGCTCGCTCGGCGTCACCGCTGGTTACGGAGGTGAAGCGACTTGAGCCAACCGGAGGTTCAACAAAGCCCATTCTCTGAGCCTCCGCGACGATCCGTCGATCAGAGCCCAGCGAGGAGACTTCACTCCGCAGTTCTGCGTTGTCGCGCTGCAGCTGAGTCACGGCACCGATGTCGCGACCAATGCCTGAGTTCATGTCTAGAAGCATCACCTGTAGGAATACGATGCCGATCAGAGCGGCGGCGAGCAGTCCAATCCACGTCCTCCCCTTCGCAATCCGGTGCGTAATTGCCAAATCGGGCGCGTTTCTAACGACAACGGCAAGCTTGCGTCCAATCGGCGCCCCCGCCGGTAAGCGAACTGGATTAGGAATTGACTCCGGGATGTATGCAACCGCCGCCTGGGCGCTACCTACAGCAGCTCGGCCAGCTGCTGCCGGCCCTGAGATGCGCCGCTGCATGCGTCGCGCGCCAGTCGCCTGCCGCATTGGCTTGGTCTCCGTGTACTGCCCGACTGCTGACGCATCACGGCGATTCGCGCCCAGCGAAGCTTGGCTGGAACGCCTTGCCGAGCGTTCACTTCGGGCGGCTGCCGGTGATGGCATCGATGCGGTAAGTCGCCCTGCTGCTGTTGAAGCTCGTGGTGGAGTCATTGTTCCTCCCCGAGCTTCAAGACGCCGCGGAGATGAGCTGAGCGAGCCCGAGGGTTCGCATCAACCTCAGCTGCACCCGCTGAAACCGCACGTCGATTGAGAAGCTGCCCTTCAGGCAGGAGTCCACAGCCACAGACAGGTAAGTCTGGCGGGCAGATACATCCGCGCGCCTTCCCAGTCATGAACTGTTTTACGCGTCGGTCCTCAAGCGATTGGAAGGAGATAGCAGCCAAGCGTCCGCCACTCGCGAGGACTCCCCAGGCCGTCGGCAGAGCCGAATCGATCTGTGCAAGTTCGTCATTGACGGCTATGCGAATAGCTTGGAAGCTGCGCTTCGCAGGGTGACCGCCAGCAAACCTTGCCGGTGTCGGAATTGCTCGCTCGATGCAGGCAACGAGTTGTGAGGTGGTCCTGATCGGTGCTGCCTCACGACTTCGCACGATCTCTCTAGCAATAGCGCTGGCATGTCGCTCCTCGCCGTACTGCTTAAGTACGCGAGCGATTTCAGAGGCATCGCTCTCGGCGATGAAGTCGGCTGCGCTGAACGCCTGCTCAGTGTCCATACGCATGTCAAGTGGAGCATCACTGGCGTAGGCAAAGCCGCGCTCGCGATTATCAATTTGGATCGAACTCATCCCAAGATCGAGGTAGACGACATCGGCAGTGAGCCCTTCTGCTGCCAGCATTTCGAGTGCATCTGCGAATGACTGCCTCACAAAGCGGGTCTGACAGACGGCTTGCTGATCGAATTCCGCAAACCGCTCTGATGCCGCAGGGTCCCGATCGATTGCGATCAGCAACCCCTCTGAGCCAATTCGATCAGCAAACAGCTGGGCATGACCACCAGCACCGAATGTGCAGTCAATGACGGTATCTCCAGTCAATGACGGTATCTCCGGGCAGTGGTGCTGCGAGGTCGAGCAGTTCGTCGGCGAGGACGGGAATGTGCTCGGTTGACATCTCAAGCATTGGTGCCAATTGAATTGGTCATTGGGACGATTTCAGGAGCGATCCTCGTGTCCCACTCGTTCCAGAGTTCTCGATCCCATACTTCAAATGAATCGACATTGCCGATCACGGTTACATCACGTGTGATCGTTGCGTGCTCGATCAGGCGAGGCGGCAGCATGATCCTCCCCGCAGCGTCAAGGTCGGTCTCGAAGGCGCTCGCTGACACCGCACGGCGGAAATCGCGTCCCTGCTGAGAGAGCCGACCGAGCGCATCGATCATCTCCCCCGTCCAGTCTTCGAATCCCTCAGGAGTCCAGACCGTGACGCAGCTCTCAATACCTCGAGCGACGATCAGACCGTCACCGAGCGGAACTCGGAACTTGACTGGAACGGTCAGTCGGTTCTTTACGTCAAGTGTGTGGTCGTAGGTTCCGCGGAATGGCATGGTCTTGTCTGAATTAGGCCGGAGCGTCGAGGCGGGAGGAGCCTCGACGCCCCGGCATTTGTTTCAGCGGTTGGGACAATACCCACTTTCTCCCACAATGCAACCCCCGCATCACATTTCTTCCCACTTGGCCTCTCAAATGCCCATTTTCTGGGCAAAACAACCCACTTCAGCGTGCAAGATGGGCGACCACAACGGCGGCGATCAGCAATAGCACCGACGGAACAAGCCCCAAGGCGACTACCAACTGAATCATCGGAGCAGCCCTCAACTGAATCATCGGAGCAGCCCTTGCCGAACGCTCAACCTCACGTCGGCGAGCGGTTGCGCGGGCAGCGCGAGCTAGCGCCGACACCCGCTCCCGGGCATCACCACCCCGCCTGCGGGCCGCAACCAACTCGGCTGTCAACGATCCGACCCTTGGATCGCCAAACCCTTCTGCGACGACAGCCAAAGCCTGCTCAAGCGGTTCACCATGCCGAATCCGCTCACAGGCAATCGCGAATTGCTGACTGAGTGGATCATCGCGATGGCGCGTCGCAGCCGACAGGGCATCAAGTGGGTCCAGTCCAATCGAGATACCCGACGCAATTGCTGCCATCAAACCCGGGAGCGCCGCAGCCACTGCGCGTTGACGCACTAACCGAGCCCGCAGGACTAACAGCTCAGGCACCAACCATCCACCGACAGTTGCAAGCGCGAGAAGTAGCGTCGGCCGTGGGATGAAGCCGTTCCGATTAGACGACTCGTATAGCGCCGCACTTGCTACCAAGCTAATCGAGGAAGCAATCTTAATAATCACAAGCGAATCGACCGTCAAGACCTGTGCGAGGCCGGCAGCCTCCAGCCTCCGCTGAGCCCTCCGATCCCGGTCAGCACCAGCTCCAAGTCGGCTGCCGCGCCTCAAAACGGTCGCAATTAGCTTTGGCCATGGAGCTAAAACCAACGCCAGCGACAGCAATACCCCAGCCGCCGCAGCCTCCACGACCGCACGCGTCATTGCGATTGTGTTGAACTAGCACTCAACCTTCGGATCAAAAGCAGCGAACCAACCTGGAGCAGCAAAGCCAAAAGCGCGATGACCGCCGCTAGCGGCTGACTAACGATGCCGATGACAGAACCAGGTACGAGCAACTCACCTGTAGCGGCGGCCAGCAACGGCAGCGCACAGACAATCGATCCCGTGAATCTCGCTTGGGCAGTCGACGCACGGACCGCATCACGGTCGCGAGATGTCTGCTCGAATGATGTTGCCAGCGCATTTAGTGAAGCCGGCAGATCCCCACCTGCACGGCGATGAAGCTCCAGCACAGTTATCACCGCCGGCCACTGTCGGCCGTGAGCTGCCGAAGCCATCCTCGAAGCCGCCTCATCAAAGCGAGCGCCTCGCTGTTGGGCGCTCGACAAGATCGAAAGCTCCTTTGCCGCACCTGTGGCTGCTTCATTGCCTAAATCCGCAATCGCTTGACTAATCGGCCGTCCAGCGGCAGTTGCATCAGACAGCGTTCGCAACATGACTGGCATCGAACCATCGACAGAACGTCGAATTCGGCTGCTTCGAAGCGCCGCCGCTCTGATCACCAGCACAGGCAAGGCCAACCCCACAAGCAGTGCTTCAAGAGTGCCGATGCAGATCAACGTGATCAGGCACGCCGCTGCCGTGGCGACCGCTAACTCGCGTCCACCAGCACGAGCAGCGTGATAGTCGCCGTCGCGTACAGCAATTGCGAGCGGCGCTGTGAGCCTTACCGACAGCCGAGCCAGCTTGGAGTTCGCCAACGCATCCGCTGCCACCCAGAGCGCAGGCAACGCAGTGGCACCGGAACCAAACCCAAGCAGCGTTGCGTTCATCCGAACCTTAGGCGGGCAAACCGTTCCGCCTTCGGAAGCACTCGCCAGCGAACGGCACCATTCTGCGAGCGAAATATGTCGCAGGCCCTTGGCCCAGCGTCCATCTGCTCGACAACTGCAACCCGCTCGACAGAGCGACTGCCGTCAGCCCTGCGAACCTGATGAACAACCATGTCGATGGCAGCACCAACCCGTTCGGCAATTGCTTCATGTGGGAGACCAAGCTCAGCCTGATGAGCAAGACTGGCGATTCGTCGCAAGGCTCCACTTGGTGATCCAGCATGGACAGTTGACAGTGAGCCGGCATGGCCAGTTGCCATCGCATCGAGCATGTCAATCGATTCGCCGCCGCGAACCTCACCAACAACAATGCGATCAGGGCGCATCCTCAACGCATTTCGAACTAGGTCGCGAATTAGCACTTCACCAGCCCCGCTGGCGCCTCGTGGCCGCGCCTCAAGCCTTACGACGTGAGGATGATCTAAGTGAAGCTCGGCAGCATCTTCAATTGTCACTACACGTTCTGAAACCGGTATCTCGCCAGCCAGCGCCGCGAGTGTTGTGGTCTTGCCGCAGCCCGTTGCCCCACTAACGACGACATTCAGACGATCAATTACAGCCGCAGCGAGCAATGCTCCGAGCCGTTCGTCAATCGTTCCGAGCCTGACGAGATCATCCAATGAATATCCACCTGGCCGGAATCTCCTAATCGTCATAGTTGGACCGTTGACTGCCAGTGGCGGAAGGATGACATTCACTCGAGACCCATCGGCGAGGCGTGCATCGGCGATCGGCGAAAGGGTGTCAACGCGCCGACCCGCGGACCCGAGCAGCCGGTCGATTGCGTCCCGCAGCGCCTCAACTGAGTCGAACCGGACATCGGTCCGCTCAAGCCTTCCGGCGCGTTCGACCCAGATCTCATCATGACCGTTGACCATCACCTCATCAACACGCCTATCTGCGAGTAGCCGCTCAATCGGGCCATAGCCAGCAGCATCGGCAACCAACCGCCGCACGAGTAGAGATCTATCGCTCGAACCAAGCATTGGAAGCTCGCGCTCAACGACCCTTGAAGCGACCGACGTAAGGTCCTCACCTGGCTGCTGAGCGTCGCAGTCAAGCAATGCCGTCCTCAGCGAGGCGAGCAGCAGTTGATCCTCGGCCTCCATCAACTCTCACCGATCGGAAGTAGACGGAGTTCCGCACCCTCCGCGGCAGCGGCTGCGAGGTCTAGTGCGCCATGGAGATCCGTGCGCAAATCAACTTCAACACGACTCGCTGACCCTGCATCGCTTTCAGCTATCCGTCGCCAGGCAATTACTCCCGCATCTTTGACCACAAGTCGTGGGCGAGCTCCCTCGGCGGCGGCAAGGACATCCACCCCGATGCCGACCTGAAGCGCGTCGAGCGGAGCGAGAGCACTCACCGTCGTCGCCCGCTCACCGGATGCGAGCTGCTCGGCAACTGAGCCGGCATCGCGGAACGCCCCCGGGCCAAGAACGGCTCCACGTGGAAGGTCAACGGCAGCAACTAGTCGCCGCCCTGCGGTGATCCTCGTCAGCGACCCGGCTGGCATCCAGCGTTGAGGAATCATCCTGAGCGCCAATTGACGCGCGTCGAGATAGCGACCGGCCTTGACTGAGATGGCAGTTACGACAATCGGAACCAGCGGCGCGATCTTCGCTGCTAACGCCGACTCCCTTATCAGCGACAGCGGCCCCGCCAAGCATCAGGCTCAACATGCCGAGCAGCAGCGCTTTACGAACTGCTGTCATTGAGGCCCTTCAGCTGACGGCAATTCGATCCCATAGCCACCGGCCACACCAAGACCACGGGTAACCCGCCCACCGTTGCGCTTTGCAGCGCTCGAGCTGATGCGCAATCCAGCCCCTCTTCGCTGGCCCTTCCCCAATCTCTGCTGTGCGGAAGTTCGACTCGATCCAGCATCGGTCACACGGATTTCGTGAAGCCCGAGGTTCGACACAACCGAAATGGCTATCGGACCACTGCCGTGTTCGATCGAGTTGGCAATCAGATTGGCACCTGCCTGACCGATGCCGTTTCTATCCGCTTCAACAAGAGCACTCGCGCCTTTGATCAACTCAATCTTGCGTCCGGCCGCAGCCGCAGCCGGCGTCCACGCCGCGGCGAGATCAGCTGCTAATGCTGCGAGCGAAAACCTCTCACTGTTGGACTCGCTGGCGAGACCGGCGGACACACCAAGTTCGTCCAGCGAGCTCGCCGCGCGAACCAACTCACTATCAAGCGATGTGAGGATCCCTAGCGGCGCTCCAGGGTGGCGGGCGGCGGCCGCTATCCCTAGCCGAATCGCGGAGAGTGGCCTGCGAATCTCATGAATTGCATCGGCGACATCTCGTCGCCACCTCCGCCTGCAAGTCACTATTCCAGCGAGCGCACTTACAAACGCGACTGCCTGAATCGCTACGAGAACAATCATGCCGCTACCGGACCATCTACAAGTCGGTAGCCAACACCCCAAAA
>Ga0194042_1000299_pt1 | contig 16281 bp, 5 predicted proteins | sample JunL4412m_MetaG_FD_148974 | JGI IMG/M metagenome (GOLD analysis project Ga0194042, IMG submission 148974) | Anoxic zone freshwater microbial communities from boreal shield lake in IISD Experimental Lakes Area, Ontario, Canada - Jun2016-L442-12m | ecosystem: Environmental > Aquatic > Freshwater >...
CTTGCCTCGGCGGTTGACATGGTCGACGAACACAAGCTCGCCCCGGTACGACAGCGCCTTGTCCAGAGGCGGAAACTTACCCGTCTCGGGCCGGAATGGCTGATCGGCAGTTGTGATAGCGCTGGCGGCGTTTGCAAGCTGGGAGAAGCCGAGGCCCAGTCCGATGACTAGGGCTGCGAGACAGTTGAGATTTGAGAAGCGGTTCATACGTCGATCACCTTATTGCTATCGCCAAACCTGTCGGTCTCCACGCCCATGCGCTGGGCCATCAGGAGCAGCAGGTTGCTCATGTGGGCGTCTGAGTTCGCGGGACGACTGCAGAGCGAATAGTGCTCGCCGGGTTTGTCGAGCGCGTAGCCTTTGAAGTGGCCCTGGTTGAAGTCGAGATGGCTGCCGTGCTTCAAGCCGATGCCTGAACCACCCGCAAGCACCAGCGGAAGATTCGCGTTGCCGTGGCTGTGGCCGTAAGACATGCCGCTGCCGAAGAGGGACATTGTGGTGTCCAGGAGCGGCTTGCCGCCAAGGTCCTTGGTCTCAGCGAGCCGCGTCAGGAAGTAGCTGTACTGTTCAATGGCGAAGGTGTCGTAATTCGTAAGCTTTTCCATGTAACCCACATCACCGCCATGATGGCTGAGCTGATGGCGCGATTCGGTGATGCCGATCTCGGGAATGGCGATGGCGTCACCTTCGCCGCCCAAACTGAACGTAGCCACGCGTGTCACATCCGTCTGAAACGCGAGGACGATGAGGTCATAGACCGTGCGGAAATAGTCGCCCGCTTTTGTGTTGGCGATGTCGCGGTTGGTACGTTTGCGATCGTCGTCCGAGACGGCGGGCAACGGCGTATCGAGCCACTCGTCGGCTCGCTTAGTTCGAATCTCCGTCTCTCGGACCGACGTGAGATATTGTTCCATGCGTCCTTTGTCCGCCGTCCCCATTTTTTGCTCGAGTCGACGCACTTCTTCAAGGTTGGCGTCCAGCACGCTTCCTTTGCGGCGCAAGGCGCGCCGTTGGGCCGTCTTTCCGCCTTTCGGCTCTTCAAACATAGACGCAAAGATCTCACTACACCGACGCATCGCGGGCAAACGCACGCCATCCGCCGTCCAAGCGAGAGAATCTTGCGTGATAGCCACTTCCATCGACGGGTACCGCGTGTGCTTCGCGGTGATTTCAGCCATCTTTTGATCGACGGAAATGGTGTTGCGATCCGACGGACCAAGCTTGCCTGCGGTCAGCCAGACCGAGATACAATTGTGGTGATGGCTGATGGCTCCCGGGTTATGCAGGCCGCTGATAGGCGTGATGTTCTGGCGGTGCTTTTCCAAAGGCTTAAGCGAGCGCGAAAATTCGTAATCCTTGCCCGGTTTGGTGATCTGATAATTGAGCGAATGGACGCCATTCGCGAGATAGATGAAGGCACTGCGCCGGGGCGTCGCGGCGGGCTTGTCGTCCGCCCAAAGTGGATTCATGCACTCAAGCAAGGGTAAGGCTATTAGGCCGCCCATGGCGCGCAGGGCGTGTCGGCGGTCCATCAGCCAGGCTTGCGATAGATAGTTACTCACGGAGAATCTCCTCGTGCTGTTAACGCTTGCTCATCAGATTGGACAATGCCACGGCGCGAACAATGTCCTTGATACCGTAATTATTTTTCTTCGCCTCAACTTCAATGGCTTTGAGATCATCCTGATCATCGACTGTGAGTACTCGACGCAGCGTGTACGTGCAAAGATGTTCGATGAACGCCCGCGCGACCTTTTCGCGATCTTTGATCAGTAATTGTTTGAACTGGACTGAATCCTTGAACGCACTGCCGTCGGGCAGCACGCCGGAGGGATCGATCAACGGGTCCTCGCCGCGGCCCGTTGCCACTTTTTCACGTGTGCGCCATTGCCCGATGGCATCGTAATTATCCCACGCGAGTCCCAAGGGATCGATTTTCGCATGACATGCCGCGCAATTCGGGTTGTTGCGGTGCGCTTCGATTTTTTGGCGAAGCGTTGCCTTGGGACTTTCAGGCGTAGGAGGTTCAATGGCCGCGACGTTTGCCGGTGGCGGTGGCGGCGTCTTATTGAAGATCGTTTCGCTGACCCAGACACCGCGATGAACCGGACGATGGCGAGTGCCATCGGAGGTCAGCCCAAGCACCGCGCCCATCGTCAGCAGACCGCCGCGATGATCCTCGGGCTTGAGCGACACGCGCTCGAAGCCACCGGCCTTCGTCTCCGGAAGCTTGTAGAAATCGCACAGTCGCGCGTTGGCCAAGGTCCAGTCAGAATCGATGAGGCCATCGATCGGCAGGTTCTTCGTGAACATCTCGCGGAAATACTCAATGGGCTCGTTGCGCATACTCGCTTCGAGCCACGCGTCGTAGCCGGGGTAAAGCTTCTTATCTGGCGGGAACATGCCGACGCGATGCAGTTGGAGCCACTGCCGCGCGAAGTCGTCAATGAAGTGTTTCGTTTTACTGTCCGCCAAAAGACGGTCCACTTCCTTCTTTAAGCCGTCACCTTTAAGCGTGCCACTTTTGGCCGCAGTGAACAAGCCGTCGTCGGGCATCGAACTCCACAGGAAATACGAAAGCCTCGAAGCGAGTTCGTAGTCCGTCAATCGTTCGCGAGGTACCGCATCGCCCTCGACGAGATAGATGAAATGTCGAGAGGTCAGCACACCCTGCATCGCCACGCGGTAGGCGTCGGCCATCTTCTCGCCGGCCTTGCGCTCAGCATTGTAGGATTGCAGATACTGCGCCAACTCTTCTTTTCCAACAGGTCGCCGCCACGCTCGTTCAGCCAAGCGCTGCAGATGCTCCGCGACGATTTCGGGTGTCGCGTCATCCGGCGGCACAAGCCCCTTTCGCCGGGACAATTCCGCCTCCGTGACCAGCGGCCCTTCCCATTCGATCCAATCGAGGAGCACGATAGAGAAAAGGCTATGGCCTTTGTCATCGAACATCTGCGGGGCGTTCGGATTCAGGAGCATCGTCTCGCTGCTGTGCGTGAAAATATAACCGCCGCCGGAGAGCGCACCTCGGAAGGCTGCGCCTTGTCGCCGGTCAACCACATCCGTCGCCACCACGCAGAATTCCAGCGACATGGGCATCTCGAGAAAAACCGCGAACTCAAAAACCTGCGGTTTGTCCTCCGGCGCCGTGATGTCAAACTCAATGAGACCCTCGACGGTCTCCTCACCCGTTACTTTGCCAATACTCAAGTGCGCGGGCTGGCCGCCAATCGGGCGGATGCCACTGGCTTGGAGGCGCAAGCGGTAGAGCCCGCTGTGCTCCGGACCCGTCTTTCCGAGCCAGTTGGGCGAGAACGCATTCGTGACATGCCCCGGAAAGAGTAGGTGACGCAGAGGTCGCTTAATGCCAAAGCGATCCAGCGCATCCTGCTGCGCCTTCCCGCCGTTGTAACGCAAATCGGTAGCGGTCTTTTTGACCTTGCGTGTTTCGTTGGGGATCACAGGGAAAGCACGATCGAGAACCCGTTCCGCAGCACGGTAATAACGATCAACGTGCGACGGTGAAAGCGTGAGCTCCGAACCAATGCGCTCGTAACCGTGCCACAAGGTGTCCGCGTTCAACTCGCCAGGCTTGGTCGGATCGTATCGCACACCAAGCAGATCGTAGACCGTGTTCTGATACTCTTTTCGGCTCAGACGATAATGCGAAACGGATGGCCGGGCTGCCATTCGCGCCGCGCGGCCTTCTTTAAGTTTCGCGTCGAGATCGGTGACGAACGCCGTGATCTCCGCCTGCGTCGGTCGCTTCACTTCTTTCGCCGGAGGCATCTCGCCGGAATTAACCTTTTCGATCGCCTCCGCCCAATGATGACTGTCCGCGCCCAGCTTGAAATCGCGCGAGAGCTGGTCGAGCCGCAGATCACCCTTCTGCTTCTCCGGCCCATGACAGCGGTTGCAATGCGCCTGAAGAAACGTCTCAAACGGTTCCGCTCCATGGACGGCAACCGCCATGCCCAAGCTCGCGGCGATGAACATGTGAATGAATGGACTCAATGGCTTCATAGTTTCTCTGGCGTCAAATCCTGAACCGTGTTTTACTTCTTCCTAACTCACTACACCGAAGCAACGATGCGGCTCCTGTGGCGATGCAAAGTTTGTGAATAAATTTAGAGCAACGGACAACCCCCCCCCGCGCCAAGATGCGCCGCACCGGGCAAGCGGGACGAGAAAAATTCGCGCGGCGTATTTGGAGACTACGCCAAGCAAGTTTTTCGAAGTACCGCGCATCCCGCCGCAAGCAAGGGTCGCCGCGAATTTGTCGCGCCCTTCTTTGCGAATCGCGATCACACGATCCTCTGTTGGACGCACTCTTCACAACCGTTTATTTCAGTCCAAACTTTCCCGATATCGTTTTGCTTGACGTCTTGAATGTGACAACGTCGACGTAACTGAACGTTTTAGCATTGAACCCAAACACGATTCCGATTCGGGTTGGCAGACCGTTGCTGTCTAACGCCACTCCCTGACCGATCAGATTTTTGAAACCCGTGCCGCTGAGCGTGACTTGAAGCGCCGCCAATTGGTCGGATATGACGTCACTTTTGCTTTTTACAGTCAACTTCGCCTTGGAGGCCGGAGCATTCACCGCCACACCTTTATTATCGAAATTGAATGTTTGAGTGATACCGCCGATGGTAACGGTCATCGGCAGTGTCGTCAGGTTGCCGCCCATCGGGAAGGGGATCGCGGCTTTGAAAACGATCGAATCCGTGGCTCCGCCTAACTTGACTTGGCCACTTGTCACACGCACGGCGATAGTATTCGGTAATGCGTTGCCGCTGCTGACCGTCACGGTGAGGGTCGTAGTCGTTTTCACGTGCGACTGCGGATCTTCGAGACTGACTGTCACAGTATAACTTCCTGCTGCGGAGTAAATGTGCTGCACCGCCGTCCCGGAAACGTCAGAGCTGCCGTCACCGAAATTCCACGACATGATCGAATCCGATGGATTTGCGGAAGCTGAAAACGTCACAATCAATCCTGCGACAGTGGTTCCTGCTGAAAATGACGGACTGCTTGAGAATGTCGGAGCCGCAATCGTGGCGTTCGACGTAAATGTAATACCCACGGCCACCGTGTCGTTTGGCGTAACTTCCAGCGTGATCACGTCGCCCGCATCGCCGTTTCCAGCGACGCTCGCATCGAAACTGTCCGTCAACGTGTACGTCGACAAGTTGCGCTTTTTGATGGCACCATTCACTTTCCAAACATAATTGAGCAACACGGCATCGCCGTCAGCATCACTGGCCGCAACCGTCGCGACAAGCGTGTCATCCGATTGAAGCAATAGCGCCTCGCTCGGGTTACCACTAGCCGGCGCGTGTTTCACAATGGTAAACTGGACGCCGGTCACCGCAGGCGTGGTGTTCCCCACTGTCGCTGCCGCGCTCGCAATGACGCCATCGATGGTGCCGTCGTTGGGTGTCACTTCGACAGTAATCGTATCGAATTTAGTGCCATTGCCGGTGATACTCAAATCGAACACGTCCGTGACACTCGCCGTCTTCGTCACGGTGCGCTTGGTTACGCCATTCACCTTCCAAACATAGGTCAATACGACGGGATCGTTGTCCGGATCGCTTGGCGTCACTGTTGCCGTCAGAATATCATTGGAATTCGGCACGTTCGTATTCAACAACACACTTGCAGACGGCGGCAAGTCCACCAGGAACGTGGCGCTGGGGCCTGCGGCGTCAGCGACATTCCCGCCGCCATCGGATGCTGTTCCCGCGGCCAACGAAATGCCCAATGTACCGGCGCCCGTGATATTGATCAGCGTCACGGTGTAATGCGCGTTGTCTAGTTGCGAAACTTGAATATCAGCGTTCGCATTGACGGACGCATTGAGCGAAATCGCGTTCTGGATACTGGCAGCACCCGCCGTCGTAAATCCACTGGGGCCACTGTACGTGAGTGTATAATTCACCGGTCCGGTTTTCGAAGCGGTCACCGACGGCGCACTGATGACGACGCCCAATTGCGTTGTAACCACTGAAAATGTCGCGCGGCGTTCAATGCAACCAGCACCGTGTCGAACGCAAACCGCGACATAGCCTCCAACAGAATCTGAGGATCATGGTGGCCCGTGAGTCCGAGAAAACGAACTCTGCCTTCAGCGCGCGCCTGGACAAGAGCTTCGAGCGCGCCGCCCTTTCCGAAGATTTCTTTGAGGTGTCATAGCTTCGCAGATCGTGAAGTTGCCATAGATCGAGATGATCCGTTCGCAACCGCTTCAGACTGTCGTCGAGCAGTTTCAATGAACCGTCGCGTGTACGGATGTGGGTCTTTGATGCCTGGAATATTTCTTTACGGCGCTCGCCCAGAGCAGCACCGTAATAGTCCATGCTGCTGGCATAGGCGGGAGCAGTGTCACCGTAATTCACGCCCTGGTCAGGCGCCCGATTGATCACCCGTGCTACTGCTTTGGCTTCGCCGTGCGTGCGCAGGATGCCCTCACCGCCAAGGCTAAATAATGTGACCAGTACTCGGGTCCTTGCTGGTTGGTGCTTGATTGTCAAGCGAATTGAAGACCTACCAACAAAGAGTTCCTCATTTTGCAATGAAAAATGAGGAATTTCGCGGTCAGTTTGCTATACTGCTTCGCACGATTGATTGCTTTGGAAATTTTGGGCGAAGGCACGCCCAATCCGCATGACAAGGGTTTGTTCATGTTGTTACGCACCGCACGATGGGGCTTCCTGCTGCATGCCGTCATAACGCTGGCGTCGTGCGCTTCGGCGGTTGATATCCTGACGTTCCACAACGACACGCTGCGAACGGGTTCCAACACCACTGAAACCATTTTGACCCCGGCGAATATCAATTTCGCTCAATTCGGCAAACTCTACACCCGCCCGGTGGATGGTTTCATTTATGCGCAGCCTTTGTACGTATCCGGGGTAACGATCGGCGGCGGAACGCGTAATATTGTCTTCGTGGCAACGATGCATAACTCCGTTTACGCCTTCGATGCCGACAACCCGAATCAAGCTGCTTACTGGCAGAAGAGCATGGGTGCCGCCGTTCCCTTCGCTGAAGTTTATACCAATGGCGATCAGAACATGTACCCGGAGATAGGAATCGTCTCGACTCCGACAATCGACAAGGGCACGAACACCCTTTATCTGGTCGCGATGACCAAGGATGGCACGAACACCTACGCGCACCGCGTCCACGCGCTGGACTTGGCCACCGGAAATGAGAAGTTTGGCGGGCCGGTCGTTGTCACCGCGCCCCCGGTCAGCGGGTCGAGCGCGGTCTTCAATTCCTTTCGCCAAGGGCAGCGTCCGGCGCTGTTGCAGGCCAACGGTTCAATCTACGTCAGTTTCGCCTCGTTCGGCGATTTGCCGCCCTATTGGGGCTGGACCATGAGGTATAACGCTGCGACACTGGTCCAACAGAACGTATTCAATGCCAACCCGGCGAACGTCACTGCCGCCGGTTCCGGGATTTGGCAGAGCGGCTGTGGCGCGGCGGCTGATGCGTTGGGCAATATCTACCTTATAACAGGCAACGGCTCCCAAGGTGCCGGGCGTCTTGGAGTCTTGACGGGCAATTATTCTGAAACCGCGCTGAAATTCGGTCCGACCGGTTTGGCCGTCGCCGATTATTTCACACCGTCTGATGTGGACAGCATCGACGCGACCGATTCGGACTTTGGCGGTGGCGGCCACGTGCTGCTTCCGGACCAGCCGGGGACAAAACCACACGTCATGGTCTGCGCGGGCAAGAACGGGCAACTCTACGTCATCGACCGCGACAACATGACTCATTACCTCGCCGACAACGACGCGCGAATCCTTCAGAAAATCGCCATCGGCTCCAACAAGAGCACACCGGTTTATTGGAACGGCCCGAACGGGGCACATGTTTACGTGCAGAATGAAAATTCAGGCGGAATATTGTCCTTCCGCGTGGCAGTGGATTCAGTCAAAGGGTATGTGCAGTTGACGCAGGACGGGCAAACGCCTTACGGTTTTCAGATGCATCAACTGACGGTGTCCAGCAACGGCAACAAGGCTGGCAGTGGAATCATTTGGGCGATCGGTGGAACCGGTGGCGACGTGGTTCACCAAACCGTTCCTTACGCCGGAACCCTGCATGCGTTCAACGCCGAGAACATGCAGCTCGTTTACAACAGCGGAATTGCAGGCAATGGCCGCGACACGCTGGGCGGTTTCGCCAAGTACAACACACCCACTGTCGCCAACGGCAGGGTCTATGTGCCGTCATCGGGGAACCCTTCCAGCGCCAGCCAGCTTGTGGTTTATGGTCCGTTTGTGGATGTCACGCCGCCCACTATCGCAAGCGTCAACGCGGTCAACAGCAATACGAAAGTCACTGTCGTTTTCTCGGAGTTCATGGATCCGGTTTCAGCGACGAACGCTGCCAATTATAAGCTTGATCGAAACGTGACGATCTCCAGCGCCGCATTGGCTGCGGATCAAGTCACGGTGACGTTGACCACATCCACGCTGAGCGCGGGCCTTACCTACACGTTGACGGTGAACAACGTAAAAGACAAAGCCCCGATCCCCAACGCCATTGCCGCGAACTCGCAGAAGACGTTTGCGTTCCAGGTTGCGCCGCCAACTGTGTCCATTACTGCGCCTGTGGCGGGTGCAACGTTTGTCGCGCCGGCAGTCCTATCCATCAATGCAACTGCAGCCGCCGCAACCGGCGCATCGATCGCCAAAGTTGATTTCTTTTTAAATGGCACCGCTTCAGGAACGGCAACAAGCGCGCCGTACGCGATTACCGCCACAAACGTCGCGGCTGGAACGTATGCTTTGACGGCCAAAGCAACCGACAACAATGGTTTCACCACGACCTCGGCGGCGGTCAACATTACCGTCAACGCCGGCAATGCAACGTACGGATTGACATTGCGCAACCCGGTTGGTCCGTATCTGAACAACAAATTGCCGCCTCTCGCCACCGGCACACTTCCGGCAACGCTCTCGGTCACTGGAGCATTCTCTTCGGTGTCAACCATGGCTCCAGCATCGGGTCTGATTCGTTACGGTGTCAATTCGCCGCTCTGGTCGGACAGCGCACAAAAATCGCGCTGGATGTCCATTCCCTACTCCGGTGGAGCGGCCACGCCTAGCCAGCAAATCGGCTTTGCGCCCACTGGCGAATGGACATTTCCAAACGGGTCGGTCTTCGTCAAGCACTTTGACCTGGCGGTCGACGATACAAACCCCAACGTCAAAAAACGCATCGAAACGCGCCTGCTGGTGCGAAGTTCCGACGGCAACGTATACGGCGTCACCTACAAGTGGCGGGCGGACAACTCCGACGCCGACCTCGAACCGACCGCTGGCGAGGACCAGACCATCACCATCAAGACTGCAACCGGAACGCGACAGCAGGTTTGGCATTACCCCAGCCGCCTGGAATGTCTGACCTGCCACAGCATCCCCTCCGGTGGAGTGCTGGGTCTCAAGACGAGGCAACTCAATGGCCTTTATACCTATCCCAACGGAGTAACGGATAACCAACTGCGGGCGTTGAACCATGTCGGCATGTTTAATCCGGTGCTACAGGAAACGGCGATAGCCGGATACACAAAAGTCGTCCATGTGACCGACACCAGTGCCGCGATCGACGTCCGCGCCCGGTCCTACATTGACGCGAATTGCTCCTTCTGTCACCGCCCCGGCGGTACCAATGCCGCCTTTGACACGCGTTACGATACGCCTCTAGCCAGCCAGAATATCATTTATGGGCCGGTGCTGAACAACTTGGGAATCACTGGCGCAAAGGTCGTTGTGCCCAAGGACCGTTCACGCTCGCTCCTGTATCAGCGCCCGAATGTATTGAGCGTCACCAAGATGCCGCCGCTGGGCCACAACCTGATCGACACCAGTGCCGTCGCGACGATCGGCCTTTGGATCGACAGCCTGTCGGCCGGCAACACCCTTGTTCCGAAACAGGGTGTGACTATTGGCGGCAATACGGTCACGATTACAGGCACGGGCTTTGGATCAACGACAACGGTGAAATTCGGCGCCAACCTGGCGACGAACGTACTGGTTTCCAGCGCGACGACCTTGACGTGCACCGTCCCCCCCAGCACGAACGCGGCGCTTGGCGCGGTAGACGTGGTGGTCAGCGACGGTGCCGCAACGCCGAATATCGTCACGACACCAGGCGGTTATAGCTACATTGCCCGCCCACCGGAATTTGCGGATGCCACCGGAAAGACGCAGGGCGTCTGTGCGAAATTTTACTACAACGGCCTGCCCACCATTTCAACGACGGGACCCGGCACGTTTGACGCACTGCCGCCGTATCAGGGGAAGATTGTCAAAACGAACGCAATGGTCGGTCCGGCGGCAAGTCCGGCACCGGGCACTATCCTGAGTCTGACGGCTGCAAACTCCACCAACTACTACGCGAAGATATCCGGTTATCTGAAGATCGTTACACCCGGTGCCTATACGTTGTATACGGCCTCCGATGACGCCTCGATTTTCTATTTTGGCAATACGCCCGCGACAACTTCGCTGATCGTCAACAACAATTTCGCTCAGGGCGTCGTGGAACGCAGTGGGCAAATCTACCTTGCTGCAGGGCTGCACCAATTCACGATACTCTACGGTCAAGGCACGGGCAGTTACGGGTTTTCGGCGCATATTCTGGGACCGGACACATCGAACGCTTTGGCGGTCATTCCGGACAGTGCGTTGTTCGTCGATGCCCCTCCAGTCATTACGGTCGCGAGCCCTAACACGGGTGGGGTCGGACTGAATACGCCGGTCACTTTATCCGGTTCGGGATTCGCGCCGGGAGCGTCGGTCTACATTGATGCAGCACCTGCCACGGGAGTCACTGTCACGAGCCCCATGTCGCTCACATTTCAAAGCCCCGGAGGCGCGCCGGGAACTTCCAACATCGTGGTCGTCAACCCCAATGGATCTGCCGATTCGACGCCGTTTACATTTGATGGAAACATTGCCCGCCCGGCCGACAATCCCGCCAATGCCGTGCCGGGATCCTTCTTCCGGTTCTACACCAGCGGCGTATCCGGGTTGGCTCCCGGCGGCCCGGTGCTGCCGAATTTCCCCGGGTATATACCTTTCCGCTCCGGTGTGGCGTCTAGCGCGGCTTACCTGACTCAAACGACCGTTGCCTACCCGCTGACAGGAACCGATGGATTCAGTTTGCAACACACTGGCTTCCTCCAGATACCCTCGGACGGGACGTATAATTTTTACACGGCGTCCGACGACGCTTCGCGCATGTACATTGGCGGCACACTGGTTGTGGACAACAACTTCGCGCAGGGAGTCACCTGTCGCACCACCCGGCCTATCAAGTTGAAAGCGGGTCTGCACAAGTACACGGTGCAGTTTGGACAGGGCGGTAACGATTTCGTAAATTACTTGGGCTGGGGCAGCGCGGACGCCGTTCCTGCGATCGCGCTCGATACCGCAACACCGCACGCGGGTCCACCCACGACTCAAATCCCATTGAGTGCGTATTATTACGTTCCGCCTACGTGGACCGGCACCGGCGTTTCGAATTGGAGCACCGCGGCCAATTGGAACACGGACGCTGGCTTGGGCGCATTCTCGCCCATTTCGACGGACGGAGTATACGACTCCCACGTATCGCAGGTGCTTCGCTTTCCCGCTGTTGGAGCCGCGCCATACACGGCCAACAACGATGCGCCTAACTCCACTCCAATTAACGTGCTTGAATTATCAAGCGGCATTAATGGAAACGTTATTTCCGGCACTCAACTGCAGTTCGCCGGGACCGCCGGTTATCAATACAATGGCATCGCGCAACCCAGCATCCTTCAACTTGGAAGCGGATCGGTCACTATTTCCGCACCCGTATATGTGCGCGATACGATGAACCTGGCGGGCGACGGAACCGGGATCGTCACCTTAAGCGGCGCTCTGACCAATTACACGGGCGGCGGTGTGGAGTACAAGAATCTGGTAAAGAACAACATGAGCACCTACTCGATCACCGGAAGCGGTGCCGGCTTCAGCGTAGGATCCATCTACATTACCGGTGGAACGCTGGGCGTGAACAGTCCGGTCAACGCGGCGGGCGTGACGGTCTATCCTGCGGGTACTCTGCGCGGAACTGGAACGCTTCCCGGATTGGTTTCGGTGCGGGGATTGCTTTTCCCCGGCGACGTATCGAGCGTTTTGAACACCGCGCCCAAAGGAACTCTGAGCGTGGGCGGCGCGGACTTTTCCGCGAATGCTGGAACACTGGCGGCTCGCGTCTGGTTGACCGACGCCACGCACGTAGAAGCGGACAACCTGACCATCACCTCCGCCGCCCTAAACGCGTTCAAGGCGGACGCGACTTCCACGCTCAACCTGCGGGTGCAGATTCCAACGGGCGTCGTCGTCGTCAGCAACTTGGACGTGGAGATCGTTCACGGTGGCGACATGGTGAACAATACCTACTCCTCCGGATTTGGAAACCTGCAGGTCGCGTTCAGCGGCGGCTCGACAAACTTGACGGTATTGTATGTGAACAAGAACTTCACGCCGAACTCCGGCGATACGGCCAATATCGTCGCGTCGCAGCTCCCCAACCAGGCACCGAATCCGCCCATTGCTCCCAACAGCTACAACCGCATCTTCGTGCGCTTCAACAACAGCGTCATGCTGGCGCGCGTCGTCAACTTCAACGCGAAAATGGCTGGTGCGGGAATATTCCTGGATTGGACATTGACTTCCGAACACGAAAACGCCGGATTTAACGTCTGGCGGAGAGACACCGGCGTCCCATCAAATCAGTGGAAGAAGATCAACCCGGCCCTTATCCCCGGACGAATCACGCACTCCGACCCAAAGACCTATCGCCTGTACGACTGGGACGGAAATGAAGCATCCGAATATCGATTGGAATGCGTCGATATGAAGGGCATGGGGGAATATTTCTCAACGACTCATCCCGTAGATTGGGCCAGTGCGCCTTCAGCTCTTCACGACGACGAATTGGCTGCTGCTCTTGCCAGCGTGCAAACCGAGAAGTCGGTCACGCGCGCAGCGGATTTGACGCGTGCGTTTGTCGACGCCGAACGGGCATTGTCGCAAACAGCGGACAATCCGAAGGACGAACCCAACCTGCAACGAAGTCTATCAAAGCAGCAGGCGCTGGCCGCGCGAATCGTCAGAGTTGACAGCAACACCGATGTATCGTTGTTGGAAAAACTAGGCATCTCCGGGGCGTCGAATCGAAACGCTTCGGATGATACCGCCACCGGTTTGAATGACGCGCCTCGCATGTTGAGTTCGGTCAGATCCGCCGCAAGCACGACGACTGGCGAGACGGCCAAGGTAGTGTATCAAAACGCTGGAGTGTTGAGGGTGCCGCAAAGTTCATTGCCGCCGGGATTCGTGGTCGGCAAATTGACTGCCACTCGCGAGGGCAGGACGCTGACCGCGCTGGCCATCACCAACGATGCACTGTTCCTGTACGCGCCGGGATATTCTGACGAGTATACGGATAAAGACGCAATTTTCCTGACGCGATCCAACAAGGCCACTCCGGTTGTTAAGACATCCACGGCAGCCGGCCTGTTCGACAATCCAACGGTGCCGGTTTCAACCACGCGCGCGTCTGTTACGTCGGAGTACCACGACGTGTATTTTGACTGGGCGCTACGACCCTTCAGCTATCCGCCTTGGTTCTCCAATCAGTACCTGACAGAGGGTGTAGCCAATCGGTTCTCGGTCGCCGCGCCGGGCGCGGTTGGGAGCGCGGCGACGATGGTTATCAACGTGTGGAGTTTGTCGAACGGCGGCGCGGCTTCGCCCGATCACAACATCCAGGCCTTTGTCAACAGCGTGCCCGTGGGGGGTGCCTCGTGGAGCGGTGGCGGTATGGCTTTGGCGCTGTCATTCAACATCGCCGACGGCATCCTGAAAGACGGCGACAATGTCATTGAATTCGTGACTCCTTCGATCGCCAACGTCACCACGCAAGTGGTGCTGGTTCATGCCATCACGTTGCAATACGACCGCACGTTACGTGCGGCCACGCTGCTTGAAATCACGCCAACGTCGGCTTCGTCACAACTGTACGAAGTTTCGGGATTGCCTGCTTCACGTGTTTGGATTGTCGACAATAGGACGCCGGACCAACCGCTCCTTATTCCTTATCAGACTCAACTCCAAAACGACGGGACATATAAAGCCCGGTTCAACGCCGCGTCCGGCGGAACGGTAAAATACCTGATTGTGCCAGCGGGATCTGAAATCGCGCCCGTTTCAGTGACGCGGCGGATACTCAAACCGGTTCCAACAAAAACGGCGTATCTGGCTGTCGGTCCGGCCAAATTTGCGACGGCTCTGGAGCCTCTTATTGCGGCGCGCATCAAAGATGGTCTTCAGAGCGCGTTTGTCGATCAGGAGGATATTTTTGATTATTACGGTTACGGGAGATACGGGCCCATTCCGATTCAAAAAGTAGTGCGCGCTTTGCATCCGGGCTACCTCTTGTTGGCCGGGCGGACAACCGCCGACTACCACAACTATTCCGGCAACCATGTTGACCCGCTTTGCCCCACATTCCTGGTCTCAACCAGCTTCTGGAGCCAAGCCGCCAGCGACGCGTTGTTTGGAGACTGGGGCAAAGGATATCCCGAGACCGCAGTGGGTCGCTTCCCGGTGGGCACGGTCGATGAACTGGCCGTGTTAGTTCAACGAACGCTCGACTACAAGGGCGCTGGTGAATCGGTGTGGCGTGGTCATCTCGTTTCTGACGAACACGACGCCGACTCCGGTGATTTCCCGGTCTTGGCCGATGCCTTTGCGCAGACAGTCAACAGCATTGAATGGAGCAAGAATTATTTAAAGACGCCCGCGAACAACGATCAGGCGGCGGTCAATGCGACGCTAACAAGGACGGCGAACGGTGGAGCCGATTTGATTGTGTACCTGGGGCATGGAAATTCGATGCAACTGGGCAAATCGGCACCCTACATACTCGATACGAATTCAGTTCAAAGTTGGTCCGGAAACGTGGTATTTCTCCAGAGCACTTGCACGGCGAATGGGTTCGCCAAAAATCAGTTGAATGATCAGAACATTGCCATCCGGGCGTTGACGCAGCGTCAAGGTGGGATCGCGGCGTCGATCGCGACGACGACGTATTGCACGGCCGCCCCGGCACTGGATTTCATGCAGAATTTGCTTTTGCAGGCGAACTCGCCAAAACTGCGCTGGGGCGATGCGTTGATGAAAGCGCAGCAGTATGCGGTTCAGCAAAGTCTGCTGGCGGCCCCAACCAGCAGGCCTTGGTACTCTGACTTGGGCAAGACCGAATGCCTGTTGGGAGACCCAGCATTGAACATTCGGGCTCAGAGCGGCACCGGGGTTGGGAGCAAGTCGACGGACAAGTTCTAGGAACAGGACAGTCCTGTCAAAAGCTTCTATTGGGCTCGAATGAAGCCGGGCAATAAATTGAAAGCCGGGTTCGGAGGCGATAAATCGAACCTCGAAATGGGAAGTTCGCGCGTCTGTTGCTGGCACGCAATGGCCATCTCAATTATTCCGGGCACAGATTCATGTCGTCAGAATTTGCCGGGATTTTCAGCCATGGTCTTTTTCGCCCCGATCTTGTCGCGAAGGGGAAGCGCCGGGTCTCCCAGCAAACATTCCGTTTGTGTCAGATCGCGGTACCATTGCGCGTCCGGGTCAGGAGCGGCCTGTCCCCGTCCAGATGAATATTTCAAGGCCTGAAGCTGTACGTCTCCCAAGCGGTTGGTTTGCTTCGCTGGTTTTTGTTTGGATGTGTTTTTCAGCAGATTCGTAAGGATATCAACGGCGGGCGCGGCGGTGCAGAAGGTTGTGTTGCCTATCGACAGCGCGATGCCCCCTGCGGTTGCTACAGCGCTTTGATCGCAATGCTCTGATAGTCCGTAAGATCTTTGACGATCGAATTCGCCATGCACGTGCCCTGCAACAGGACCACATCATACCGCAAGAACTGCGAGTGAGGTCGCAAAGCGGGTGCCGATGGAAACCTAATTTACCCATCAGGATTCAACATTCGTTTGACCTGATCGGGAACAAGTCTCGGCGCCAAGCGAGGCATTGGCCCCGGTTTTCTGGTTCACGACAGTCACCTGTTCGATGGAGTTGACGGTCGCCAAGTCATTAGCCCAACTTCCGCAGCACGTAGTGCAAAAAATAAATCTTTCGCTCCAAATCGCTGCAAGTCCTTTCGCATCGGTTCAAAAATGCGATTTCTTTTCAAAAAGGCCGTGTAGTGAAAACC
>Ga0194042_1000301_pt1 | contig 16231 bp, 12 predicted proteins | sample JunL4412m_MetaG_FD_148974 | JGI IMG/M metagenome (GOLD analysis project Ga0194042, IMG submission 148974) | Anoxic zone freshwater microbial communities from boreal shield lake in IISD Experimental Lakes Area, Ontario, Canada - Jun2016-L442-12m | ecosystem: Environmental > Aquatic > Freshwater >...
GGCAAGAAGCAAAGGGTGGGTTCGTCGTCTATAATTTCAACGCAAACTTCACGCCGCAGGCCGATCCTCCCGAAAAACTATCGTGGAAAATGGCCGTGAAAATTCAAGTCCCGGTCAAGATCGGCGAAAAGCGTTTCGACAATTTGCCCGACATTGTCGGGAAAACAGAAGACTTTTTTGGCGGATCATTCACGCTCCAAAAATTCGAACGCAATACGGCGAACGGATGGAAGCTGAGTTACAAAGCGACAGGCTCTTTAATGGAAATCGTCTCAGGCACCCGTCGCTCCCGAGTTCGCGACGGCAGTGAATCACTTTCTGGGGGCAACCCGGAATTTGCCGCAGGCATGGTCGTTCTGGGCGCGCAAGGCAAACCCCTCGACAGCAACAGTTCGCGCGGCAGCGGCAGCAACACTAGCTATGTGTATGATCTTGAATTCTCCGAGGAACCGCGTTCCATCGTCTTCAAAAAACCCGGCAGCACCGAAACGCGTGAATTCGAATTGGAAATTGCCAACGTCCCGCTGCCGTAATATCGCAGGTCGTCACTCACTTTTTCTTCGCCAATTCATCGGCAAGGCGGCGCACGGATTTGGCAAAGTCATTCAGCACCCGCTCATTCTCCATGTTCTCAAATACCAGCTTAGTTCGGATGTCGAGAGCACTCTTAAATGACTCCACCGCTTCATCAACCTGATTGAATCGGGAATGCGCAACACCGATTTTTTCATTCACGTCCGCCTGATCGATCCGCCACTGAATGTTTTCTTTGTCGTCGTCCGAATCCAAAAGCTCTTGCAACGTACTGCGTGACATCTCGTATTCTTCAAACCCTTCCGCCTGTTTTTCCAACAGGAAATAAGCATCACCCAACCCTGTGTGTGACTTCACCAAATCAACTTTTGCTTCCTTGCTTTGAGGGTCTTGCTGCGCTAAATCCTGCCTGATTTTGTACGCTTCCGAGTACGCAACCAACGCCCGTGCACCGTCCTTTTTTTGCAAATACACGCTGCCTTTGTTCAACTTCGCACTCGCCAAATGCCGACGCGGCTGGATGCGCATTCCATCCAAATCAACAAGTCGCTGCAATGCCAATTCCGCTTTTTCAAACGCAGCCAAGCCGCCATCCGAATCGCCATGCTTGATCTTGATCCTACCGTCTGCGGTGTACGTGCGCGACAACTCGTGCATTATATCGGAATCGTTTTCGCCTCCGGTCGAACTCAGCTCTAAAAATAGTTTCATCGCCCGGTCTGTCAGCAACCGCGCCTGATCCAGTTTTCGGCCACTTTTTGCCAGCGCGTAGGCGATCGTCCGACACGATTCTGCTACTTCAAATTTCGACACGCGTATCTCGGCACTTCGGGATGAGTCCATATTATTCAAAACTGTTTCACGCAATTGCAGTGCTTGATTCTCGTCGGCCAACCCCAATTCTCTATGGCCCGAGCTTACCATCATATACCCGCGCCGCATCAGAATCGTTGCCATGCGACGCATGAATTCCTCATTTTTGGGATTGGTTTTCAAAACATTTTCACAGATGACCAACGCACTATCGAAATTCATCTTCGCGGTCGTCTCATTCCCTTTGCGCGATAGAATCTCACCCATCTTGCTGTAGCTCTCAGCCAGCGCGCTCAAGGCCGTCACATCACCAGGCATCGCTCCAGCAATTTCCTGGCGTATTTTTAGCGCCACTGTAACGCAATCAGCGGCCTCTTTTGTTTCACCGATTTCCAACGCGATCTGCCCGAGTTTTGAAAACGAATTCGCCACGTCACGCTTTGCTTCCATTGTGTCCGGAAGATAATTTAACATCTGCTGAAAACCGCTGATCGCTTTGCCCAGCAGTTTCTTTTTGACGTCTTGCAGTCCGGGAAGATTGAAGATCACTTGCAAATCTTCCATCTGATTGTCGAGCGTCGTCATCATTACGCCCGCGCGCTTCTCGGCTACAACGTGCCGCGCCCGTGCGTTGAAATACGCCACTGTCACGCCGATCAACACCAGAGCAGCCAAACCCATTGCCGCCCATTTTGTCAGGCGCACGATCTGCTGCTTCTGCTTCAACTGCCCCTGCACGATTTCACGCCGTGCGCGATAGTCCTTGTTGTCCGGCCACAGTGCAAGCGCTTCGTCATACAGCACCAGTGCCCGAGCCAGATCCGGAATATCTCCGCCCGCCGCTTCGCTTTCTGCCTTGCTCGCGACCATTGCCGCTTGATGATGCTTCGCAAACGCCTGCATGACGCCCTGAAACATCGCAGCGTCCGGATAGCGCTCGCGCGGATTGCGAGCCATCGCTTTTTTGCAAATCGCTATCAACTCTGGCGGAGTCGTCTCCGGTAATTCAGGCGGGTTGCACAGCGCTACTTTCAAACACACGTCACGCAACGTTGACCCCAAAAACGGCGGATGTCCCGCGAGCAATTCATACAAAATTGCGCCCAATTGAAACACATCCGTCCACGTGTTCAGATCGTCTGGAACGTATTGCCCTTCCGCGTTGAACTCGCATTGCTCCGGCGCCATATACGCCGGCGATCCGCCCATGCCACATTCCGTTCGTGACGGAACGCGCCGCTCCGGGCTGTTCAATGCCGGCGGATTTTCAGAAACATCAACTGCCAATCCCCAATCCATCACCAGCACTTCGCCATACGACCCGACCATGATATTCTCGGGCTTCAAATCACGGTGGATGACCTTCTTTGAATGCGCAAACGCAATCGCGTTGCAGACTGAATCGAAGATGCGCAGATTGTCAGACAGATGCTCGAGTCGCCGCACGGGGTCTTTGATATACAAGCACTCGGCCATCGCCTTGCTCTGAGCGATAGGGTCCTTGCAATACTCGGGATGCAAAAGCGACCGCCACTCGGTGCCACGTACCATCTTCATCGAAAAGAACCACTTCCCATCCTGATCGCGTCCCAACGAATAAACCGGAACGATGTTGGGATGGTCCAGAAATCCCATCGCGAGCGCTTCGCAAATAAACGCTTGCTCGGCCGCTTTTGCATTTTCGGCTTCGAGTTGCTCCGGCTTGATTTTTTTGATTGCCACTTCGCGACGCAGTGCGTTCTGCCCGGCCACGTACACTTCGCCCATTCCGCCTTTTCCGACCAGCGAATGGACCGTGTATTCCGATGCCCGCGACAACGTGATCGTTCCCGGCGAAATGCTGGTCGGCGCTTTGACTCCAATGGTTTTGTTCGATACAACCGTCGCTGAAACGGTCGGAAACGAGGTATGAATAATCGGCTTCGTTTCCTGCCGGATGGTTGCGCCGACGTCCGCGTCGTCGAAAATTTTCGTGCCGACATGAGCGCGCATCGTGGCCAAAAACTCCTGCCGCGTTTCGTCGCCTATTTTTGGTTCGTCAGCCATCCGATGCGTACTCCGGGTGAATCACTACTTCTTGAATTGTCGCTCCGCAAACGTCGCGTATTGATCCCAATCATAGTCCGTCATCGCATGCTTGCCTGACCGAATATGATACACGACGGAATCGCCGACAGGATGATGCACCACCGGAAATTCCGTCGCCGAGTCGATGCCTTTTTTGTCGAACAGAGCGTACACAACTCCCGCATGTTTCGCCGACAAAAACTCCCCGCGTGGATCGGCCCACGTGTCCTCTTCCGCACTCGCCACATAAAGCGGACGCGGCGCGACGAGCGCCAATAATTCGTGCTGATCCATCGGCATCTTCGCTTCGTTCCCGGCGTATTGTTTGAAATTACCACAGAACCAATGCGGGAAATTCTTGTTGATCACGGCCGTCGTTTCGCCAAACCAGCGCCGAGCCAGCGCCGCTCCACCTTCACCGGAGTTGTTCGAAATCACCAAGGCAAAGCGCTGATCGCTCGCCCCAGCCCACAACGACGCTTTGCCCATTCGCGAATGTCCAACGACCGCCACATGCTTCGCATCAATCGCCGCATCCGTTTCGAGATAATCGAGCGCCCGGCTCAAACTCCAACCCCACGCCGCAATCGCACCCCAATCATCCGCCGCGAATTCTGCCTTACCAGACTGCTTCAAAAAGTATCCACGAATGCCATGCTTCCATCCGTCCGCATAATCCGGCTCAACATCCGCACGTGGAATTGACGCGACCGCGAAGCCGCGCTTGATCAACATTTCAACCGGCCACGTCCCCGCACCATTGGGCTTCGTCGGCGGTTTCGCGAGCACACTTTTCAACTCTTTATTATCCCACGTCCACTGCTCGTGAACTGTGATGCCAGGATCCGCGCAGACCGTGTGGTTGCCTTCGAAGTTCACACCGATAAATGCAGCCGACGGTTTGGTCGCGCTGTTCGGAATGTACAGAAGGAGGTGAATCACCGGGCCATCTTTTTCGCCTGAAACCAGTATCGAAATTTCCTTCCGCGTTGCCAGACCATTCAACGCTTTCGCGTCCGTAGACGTGACCACGAATTTCAATCCTGCCGGTTTCGTCGTGCTGCGTCCGTGCATGTTCGTCTGAAAAATATCGACGAGTTCAGGACGCCGTTTCTCAAACCACATCTTCGCGTCGGTCACCTTCGTCCCGTCCAAGCACGTCAGTGGGTCGGGCAACGTGTATGGCAGCACCTTGCTCTCGTCGCTGTTTGTCCCAGGACGATCCGCCGCTTCACAATCGGCGACTGATATGGACACGATCGAGAAAATCGACAGCAGTAAATTCACTACATTTTTAAACACGCTATAGCCCTCGAAAAAATACGCCTGCAAATCGGTTAGGTAGTCCGTACTGAATACAATGCTCGCTCACTCATATCTGATTAAAATTCGCAGTTCGGCTCAAATCAACCACCGTCGTTGACGCAATGACGCGATCAACACTTTCTCTATCGACGTTGCGCTCGGAGCGAATACGTAATTTCCACCGCGCTTTCGGACGATCGCTTCAACCATCGCGCGGTGCTTCTCCAGTTCTTCGGCATAGCGACTCTGCATCGCATTTCCGAACCAGAGATCTGCCGTCGCACCGTCTTCAATCGAACTGACCCTCAACTCCCCTTGCCCGCCCGGCTCGATTTCTTCTTCCGCCAGCGTGTGCAGCGCCGACACATCAAAACCCGCCTGAGTCAATCGTGAAACACTTTCCGCGATCTCGCTCTCGTCTTGCCAAAAATCGCCGACGATCAACACCCCGCCACGCGCCGGACTGCGCTTCAAGAAATCGCCCACTGCGCCGCGCAAAACATGCGAATTCGGAGACATCCCGGTCTCGCCGTCAACGTCGCGTTGATCGACGGTCACGCTCTGTAAAAAAGCAAGACACGCTTGAGTCGTCGTCTTCGATTTGCGCGTCGGAAAATGCTCGAGCTGATTTGATCCTTTGAAAATTTGAAAATGAACCGAGTCATTGCTCGACAACGCGACATGCGCAAACAGCGCCGCAACTCGGGCCGCAAAAATCCATTTCGATGGCGCACCCAAACGCATCGAAGCCGATGCATCAATCATAATATGCAACACGCCGGACTCTTCGCGCGCGAACTCCTTGATGTAAGGCCGGTCCAAGCGCGCGAACGAATTCCAATCCAGATAGCGCAATTCATCGCCGGGCGAATAATCGCGGTGCCCATGAAATTCGAGTTGCCCACCTTTATAAGCACCCAACCGATGCCCTTCATGCAACCCGCCGCCCAACGCTTTTAACGCCGCAACTCGCAAGCGCTCCAGTTGGGACAAGAAGTCCGCACTAAATGCCAACTCCTCCACTGGAGCCGCCGCGCGCTTCAGCGGATTGATCACGCGCTCCCACATCGTCATCGCTGGATTCTTTATCATCGCTCCGCCGCGCATCGCTGATCCAAATAAACGCCAAAATACCGTGACGATTTTTACACTCAGGTGTATTATCAACAACTGCACGGCATGGCAAATACCCATTTGTGCAATTCAGGAGAATCGTATGAAATCCACCATCCTCATCGCTGCACTCGCCTCGACACTCGCGTTCGACATGATCGCGGGCGAAACCGATCAACCACCTGTTAAACCCAAAGTCAAAGTCGTGACCAGCAAAGCCACGGGCCAGAAGGTCCGAGTCATTCAACCCGAAGAACCCGTAGACCCTGCAGCAGCAGCAGCACCTGGAGCCGCAGCTGCTGCTCCGGCAGCTGCTCCCGGCAAAGCCGCCGCACGAGATACCACCAAAAAAGGTCCGGCCCCTAAAGGCGGAGCAGGCAAGGCTAAAGGTAAAGACAAGGATAAGGAAGTCGATCCCGAAGCGCAAACCGCTGCTGCCGAAGCCGCTGTCAAAGAAGCTGACAACGACAACATCGAAATGATCACCGGCGATCTCATTTACGGCAAGATCCACAAAGAACTGCCTGACTATGTGATCATGTTGTTACGCGACGACCAAGCGCGTATCAATGTCCCGCGTGCCAAGATCAAGTCGCTCAACTACAGCATGCAGACACGTCTCAATTCGCTCGAAAAAGACGACATGGAAGGCCGCTATAAAGTCGGCCTGTGGGCGATGGAACGTAACATGTACCCCGAAGCCATCGAGCTTTTTGAGTTCATCAAGAAGCAGACGATTGACGACAAAATTGAAGGTGCCGGCCCGGATCTATTGAAGCAGCTCGCCATCGCCTACGACAAGCGCGGGCAGTTCGACAAAGCGTTTCCGAATTACGTAGCCTATCTGGAAGGCCACAAAGACGACGCCGAAGCTCTCGAAGCCTTCAAGCGTATTGAGCCGCTCGTGAAGCCCAAAGAAGTCGCCGCAGTCGAAACGCCGAAGATCGTGGACGGTCTCGAAGCGGATGGCAAGTGGCAAGCTGAAGTGTGGCAAAACGCGAACCCCTGTACCGTCGGAATCACAGCCGACAAACTCGGCAACAAAATGGTGGCACTGGTCTCGACCGGCGGCACACAAGACAAAGTGGCTTTCAGCCGCTACGGTCAGCCGCTGATGTTGAGCGAAAGCAGCGAGATGGTTTTCAAAGTCTTTAACGACGGCGACAAGCCCATCAATCTCGCCTGCGCCTTCGTCAATGCAGAAGGCGATTTTCACGAAAGCCACTTCATCCGTATCATGCCCAAAACATGGTGCAAGGAATCGTTGAAGATCGATTCGAAAACATTCAAGTCGAACCGCAATGACTTCAAAGAATACAATCAGGAAATCAAAGGCCGCGAACACGTCGCCCGCATGACCTTCATGGTCTACGATCAGCGCCCGGTCAAATTGTTCCTCGATAGCCTGTTCTTTAAATAATGCTGAAAACAGGCAAACCACTGGCAACATCTCGATCACTCATTATCGTGTTCGACATGCTTTCGAAACCGGAACACTTTACTCGTGGAGCCACCGCTTGAGACCGGCCATTAATACTTTTGCACTTGCCCTGTTTCTGGCCGCCTTGGGTTTCTCCTACGCGATTGCCACTCACTCTGATTTGACCGCATCAGCAGCCGCGTCAGCCACCTCGCGTGGCATCAAGCCGCGCAGCGTTGGGATGCCTCTCGCCTTCACCAATCCTTACCTCGCAGCCGGAAGCGATCCCGGATTTCCTAACGGTGGCAACACCGGCATCGAACCCGAAGGCTACGATCTCGGCGACGCCATTTCAAACCAGCCCGTTGAGCGCTTCCTGTCCGCTACCGGGGGGGCTTTCCCCTATACGTTCAAAACACAACCCAATCTTGATGTCTTCAGTGGAAACCAGTCCATCCCCATCCTTCCACCCGTCGTCCCAACGCTAGGTTCAAACGGTCGGATTTCGCACGCTTTCCAAACGACAGGCCCGTTCATACAAGCCGCGCGATTCGACGCCGTTGTCTCCGATTACATTGGCACGAGTGTCACCGGCACGTTCCGCATCAACGTCTATCCCGCCGCACCCCCGCCGTTGTTTCGCTTCGCACAAGACAAGCTCCCGACCGCAAAACTCGGCTGCAACTATTACACGAAACTGGAAACCGTTGGAGCCAGCAGCACGCCTGCCTTCTCGATCGTCCCCGGCTCGATCAAGAGCGGAGGAACTACCTACGCGATTCTTGAGCTACTTGGACTTTCCCTCTCGGGTGATGGAACGCTGTTTGGCCGCCCGGTGTTCGCGCGACCCACCACGAACTCAACCACGACGATTCAATTCAAAGTTCGCGCTGGGGACAATTCCGGCTTAGCCACCGCTCGAAATGGCGCGAGCCAAGATCAGCTTTACACTCTCTCTGTCGAGGACAACGACCAAGCGACGTCGGAAGTGCTGGCGACTCGCTGCACGCTGACCGCCTACCATACCACTCCCGTCTTGGATTCCTTCACCTATTCGGGCGTCTTTGACCCCAAAGGCATGACTGTGAATTCTCTGGCCGGCTCGCAATTCACACTGCGCATCAATGGCGCGAAAATGACTGGAACGTTTGACGAAAATGGCGTGATTAAAAATCAGAACGGTCTCAGCGTCACAATCTCGCCGACCCGTTCGACGATTCAAATTAAGTGCTTTGGTGCGGAACTCAATAACGCGGGAAATCTACGCTTTCTCCAGTCATCTCGCGATAAAGCTGCTGCTGCAAAAACGACGATTGTAACGCAGGTTATTTTCTCAATGGAATTCAAGCACTACATCACGTGCGACGCCATCGCAATGGACCTGCGCTCCAAACCCGACGTGGAATATCTCACCTACACGCTCGGATCCGGGCGCGGCAACTCCATGTCCGGCGGCATGCAGATTCTCGGAACGCACGGCCAGGACCTGAAATTCTTCGACGGCACCAAAGGCGATCCCGGCGTCGAAGGCGATGCCTGGTACGTGCGCTTCATGGCCGTCCCGCGCTACGGTATTGACTCCAAAGCCACCACCGCTTTCCCCGTTCGCAACCCAGCCCAAGGCCAAACTCAAACCGGTAGTGTTTCCGCCACTATCACCATTGGAGACGACGATCTCGGCCCCGTCAGTGCGAAGATCAACAGCGTCAGGTGCAAATACAAATCAGACGTCAACACCGCCGGCATTTTAGAACTGTACCTCGACGGCGAACGGTTTGTTCACAGCGTTCAAACCAATTCCATCCCACCCGCCGACACTGGAATTCCGCAAGCGATCTTCTCGAAAGATCCGACGGTCCTGCGCTTCGGTTTGAGCGTAACCGGCTTCAGCGGCGGCACCGGTCGCATCATCGCGCCCAACAATTTTCTGTGGCAAGCACGGTAATTTTGAAAGGTCAGACCATGATCTCCGCACCGACTTCCGTGCAACGCTTTCCACGCCCCAACGCAATGGCCAGACGCATAGCAAACTCCATCGGAACCTCCGCGCGATTTTTGCTTCCGACGGCGCCTGCCGTTTTCCGCTCCATCGTTTGGGAAGCAGAATTTTCGGACGCTAAATTGAAGCGTCTTTCGCTGCTGCCTGACTCCGTTTCATCGAACGAATCAACGCCGCAACCGTCACTTTCGTCTCAGCAAACAGCCCGTTTGAAAGCCATCAAAAGCGCACTGCTTAGCCGCTTGAAAGGCGGACGCGACGACGTGAATTGGGACGACTTCGACCTCTCCTCCTACACCGGCGATTTTCACCGCCGCGTCTGGAAAGCCATGAGCCAAATTCCCTTCGGCGAAACCGCCACATACGCCGAAGTTGCGAGCAATGCAGGCTCCCCGCTCGCCTTCCGAGCCTGCGGACAAGCCTGCGGAGCCAACCCCATCATCGTCTTCATTCCCTGCCACCGCGTCGTCTCATCCACCGGCCTCGGCGGCTTCGGCTGCGGCCTCGAATGGAAGAAACACTTCCTCGCGATGGAGCAAAAATAGCGCTCTTAAATAAACGAATGCGCCATATCACCCGCACCTTCAACCGGCCCCGTCAGCGCGTTGATTGAAATCTGCGCCGCCAATTTCGCCGCCGCATTCATGAACGCTTTCGACGCTTCCGAATCCGGATGCGATATCAAAATCGGCACACCGCAATCGCCGCTCAAACTGATCTCCGGATCCAGCGGAATCGATCCCAAAAACGGAATCCCCATCTGCTCCGCCGCCGTTTCGCCGCCACCTTTTGAAAACAAATCCAGACGCTTCCCCGTCGCCGGGTCCGTGTACCCCGACATGTTCTCAATCATCCCCAACACCGGCACCTTCACCTGCTTGAACATCGTCCGAGCGCGAACCACATCCGCAATCGCCACGCGTTGCGGCGTCGTGACCAGCACCGCGCCCGTCAGCGGACACGTCTGCGCCAGCGACAGCGCCACGTCGCCTGTTCCCGGCGGTAAATCAATCACCAGATAATCCGCCGCGCTCCAAATGACATCGCGCAAAAACTGCACGACAATCCCGTCCAAAATCGGCCCGCGCCAAATCATCGCCTGGTTGAATTCGACGAGCAGCCCCATGCTCATCACTTCCATCCCGTGGGCGATCATCGGATAAATCTTGCTCTCGCCAGCCAGCTTCGGTTTCTCTTTTAATCCCGTCATGATCGGAATCGACGGCCCGTACAAATCGCAATCCAGTAGCGCCGCTTTCGCTCCGAGCTTCTGCAACGCCAACGCGAGATTCAACGCGCACGTCGATTTCCCAACGCCGCCTTTCCCCGCACCCACCGCGATCACGTGCTTGATCTGCGGCAGCAAATTCACCGCGTCCGTATTCGACGGCATGTGCGATCCGCGCACCTTCGCCGACATGTTCACCACCAGCGATGTCACCTCCGGCATTTGCGCCCCGATGGTATCGCGAATATCTTTCTCGATCTGCGCTTTGACCGGACACGCCGGCGTCGTCAACTCGCACGTCAAACTCATCGCGCCGCCATCGAACACAATATCTTTAATCATCCCCATCGACACGATCGACGACCCCATGTCGGGATCTTTAACCGCTTCGAGAACAAGCAATACACGTGATTCAATGGCTGATGACATTCGACTTTTTTCCTGGTTTCATGAACTCTAGGACTTCACCGTCTCTGGTGCCCCGGAACAGTACTCTGCTCCGAGCCCTCATTCAACTCCGCTCACAGATCAAATTTCGTTTACCGCAAAACCATCTTCCTTCGCGCCGCTTCCGCTTTAAGCGTCGAAAAAATATACCGATCCACACCCGCCATCCCCACGCGAATGTCAGGCGTCAAATGCGGCCCATGAAAATCACTTCCGCCCGAAATCGCGCGCTCATAGCGCCGCGCCAGTCCCGTATAAAAGCGTCGCAAGACATCGGAATGCGACCGGTACAACGCCTCAACACCGTCCATCCCGCGATGAAACAACGGCGCGATCATCTCATCGTGAGGCATGCGCCCTGGGTGAGCCAGAATCGACAATCCGCCCGCCGCGCGTACAACCGAAAACGCCGTCTCCGGTGTCAGCCGATGCTTCGGAACATACCCGATGCCCCCCGGCTGCAAATACTTCAACATCGCTTCGTGAGGCGTCCGAGCATACCCGCGCTTCACCAGCGCATCCGCGACATGCGGTCGGCCAATCGAATCCGAATCTCCAGCCGCTTCGATCACGTCCGCTTCTTCAATGGCCACGTTCGACGCCTTCATCTTCGCGATCATCGACAACGCGCGAAACCGTCGGTGCTGCTGCATCTGTTTCAAGAACGCCTGAAACGCGCCCGTCGGAGAAATATCGATGAACAGCGCCAATAAATGCAGCTCTATATTTCCTTCGTAAATCGTCAGTTCGCATCCCGGAACAACTTCAATGCCGATCTTTTTCCCGTACGCCATCGCTGCTTCAACCGACCCGATGGTGTCATGATCCGTGACTGCCATCGCCCCCAGTCCCGCTTTCGCAGCCTCGTCCACTAATGCCTCAGCGGTCAATTCGCCGTCCGATGCCAGCGTATGAAGATGAAGGTCTGCGAAGATGTCCGTGTTCGGCATAGATGTACTTTTCAATGGCGGTGATTTACTCAATTCAGATCGCGATCAATAACGTCGTCCAAAATTATAGCAAACTCCCCCAAGCGACGTTCAAACATTTTCCGATTGTGCGTCCAAGCACGCCGCAATCGCGCCAAACATCGGAGCGCGATCTCCCAACTCCGCCGGAAGTATCGCCACTTTTCCACTCATGAATTTAGGCAAATAAACCGCCACCGCCTCGCGCAAAGGACCGAACAACGCCTCACCCGCCAACGCCACACCGCCGCCCACCACGACACGCTCCACATCATACGCACACACCGTGGCCGCAATTCCACGCGCCAAATGCCCAACACATGTCCGCCGCGTCTCAACCGCCCACGCCTCTCCCAACTCTGCCGCATCAAACAAAACTTTAGCACTCAACGCCTCAGGCACATCCCGCCCCGCCCGACGCAACGCCTCGCGGCCCTCGCGCTCCATCGCCGGGCCACTCGCCAAAGCCTCCAACGCCCCCGGTTTGCCAGCCGCATAAAAAGGAGCGTTCGGATCCCCGTCCATAATCATGTGCCCGAATTCTCCGGCCATGCCATGCGCCCCGCGCCGCAACGAACCGTTGAGAATCACGCCGCCGCCGATGCCCGTGCTCACCGTAAAATAAAGCATGTCCAAACATCCACGCCCGGCCCCGTATCGACTCTCGCCCAGCGCCCCAGCGTTCGCATCGTTTTCAGCGAACACATGCGTCCGCGCGAGCCCAAATTCAGAAGCAATGCGCCCCACCAAATCCACCGCGTCCCAACCACTCACATGCATGGATTGAATTGAACCATCCGGACTCACCGGCCCACCAAACGAAACTGCAGCAAAACGAGGCTGACGTGTACATACGTCTTTCGCACAAGCCATCAATCGATCCAGCCACTCCGGCCCATGCTCATCCACACCTCGACGCAGCGCTTTGACCTGAGTCAATTCAAACGCCGCCCCCGACGAAACCCGAGCCACCCCGCACCGCCCCTGAGTCCCACCAATATCAAACGCCACGATGTCAAACGAGTCTTCGCCCATGCTCATCCCTAATTGCGATGAACACTTAAACATAACGAAAGAATTGTTCATGCGGTAGTTATTAAAATGAAGTTCTATGGAAATTTAATAATGTATTAAATTTGCAACGGGCGGAAGTTGGGTCCAGTGTTCGTCAATCATTTGAGCAAACTCGGCTCGAACAACCTTCGCTCGTTGGGTCAACCATACGGGTCCGTCTTGACGTAGATAAATACCCTCCATTGGACCATCATAAAAAAATGACTGCCCTATTAATTTCGGCACCATTTGGAGACTAAACAACCCCTCAGTCACTCGAGGGACAACAGTTAAATTCAATTTTAAAAACATCTCATTACGTCGGCACACATTCAGAAATTTTAAATACTGCTTGTCAAATATATCAAACGCGAGGAAATAGCTCGGTAGCCGTGTATAGTGAATGGAGTGCCGCGCGTAACACCATTCCCCAAATAGGATGAAACGATCTTCAAGGACGTCAAATAAATCTGACTCTATAGAAGCCAACCACGCCCATATCAGAGAGAATTGATCTTTCTTGCCACGAAGCAGGCGAGTTCCTCGATTTTGAGCAACTAAGTTTCCATCAAGATCGAAGGATATCCCTAGATTGGCACCGTCCACTTTTTCTTCGACAGTCACCAGTTGGCGTAAAAAAAGATCGGCATCATTAGGTGAAAAAATTTTATCCCCCCGCAATGCTCCGTTTCCAAGCCAAAGCAAATGAGGAGTGGTTGGAAATTTATCAAATCGATCTTTCATTTTTTAGACCGTGCTAGTTTTCGTTTACGAACGCTCTTCAATTCATCGCAGCAAATAAATTCAATCGAGATACCATGAGCATAAAGCCGTTCCTCCCATCCTAGCCATTTACTATCCGCTGCCTGTAAAATTGTAGGCTTGTCCGGATGTACGTTGGCCACTGCGATAAATTTTCGGTCGGCTGGATCAAACTCAGTTTCCAATTCGCGGTCATCCGGAAATTCTTTAAAATACTTGCCTCCCGCACCTGTTTTCGTGATTGAAACTTGTGTAACGAATTTCGGATTTGCCAGATTTTGAAGTATCCATTTAACGAATTTTTCACCAGGCAAACTATCGCGATTAGGTTCTAATTTGTTTTTGTATTCCCCGAGAATTAGCCACCCATCGTCGATTATCACATGCCCATTTCGCTTAATCGACTCCAATCGCAGCGTACAAATGTCCTTGCACTCGCCACTCACATGGGACGCTTTCCCGTCTGCGATGAGCACTACGTTGGTATCGACCACTCGTTTATTCAATGCGAGCCTTCTTTCTGCTTGGCACATTTCCGTCTCTTTGCCGCAGCTTTCGACATTTCAAACAGATCGCCCATACTATCTCCAAAAAATTTATCAGGCCAATTCTTGATATTTCCGTACTCGTCTACATCAAGCATTTGCAATTTTGATTCTGTACCCGTAGTGTGCGCAAAATATGCAGCTACGTCACCGGGGGAAATCGGCCACGCGTCATCATTCTCGGCAATGCGCCTTTGAAGCCGATTGAGAAAATGCTCCGAATGCGTCTCTATGATCAATTGAATACCGCGCTCTTTACCATCAATCCGAGATGCCAATACATCGATAAATAAATCGGCAAGATGAGCTTGTGCTTGCGGATGCAAGTGTAACTCGGGCTGTTCGATAAAAAGAATTGAACCTGGCGGCGCATAAAAGCACTCAACAATTACCGGTAACACCTGAGACAGTCCAAATCCAACATCTGGAAGATCAACAGCGGAAGGTGAGCCAGGCGTTTTAACCTTGACTTCATAATCTTTATGACTAGGTGATATTTGTTTTACATAAAAGCTTTCTATTAATTCTAACTGCTGCAATTTTTCAGCCACTAGTTGTTGAAAAACTCTCTTCCGTCCGCTTTTTCTAAGATTTAACTCGCGGTCTTTAGCTGAAAGGAGTGCGCTTATTGTAGTCTCACCAGAGAAACCCACACTTTCTGGCTCACCCCCCGCCCAATTATATAGTCTTTGACCCTTTGACCGAAGCGGACCCAAGTATCTAATTGATCGAAGTAATTGCTCTAATTGCAAACTAAAATCTTTTACGAAATCTGCATTTTGATAGTATGCAGAGATTTCATCAGGAAAACCGTAGAATTTTGTTGGGGATCCCAGAGGCCATGCACGCATTTTATTTCTAGTCAGCGCGTAGGGAGAAGCACTTAGGTTATATTCCCCCTTCTCACTTACTTTTCGTTCAACCCATACTTTCATGGAACTATCTCCAGAAGCTTTTAAGAGATAGTACTCCATCAATTCAACTGCGAGTTTTGGATGCTTTCCCCCGGCCATGCCGACTACGCCGTTGAAGCGCATGCTTTTCCCGGAGTAACTTACATCTGATTTCCGGTCAGTTATCGCGAGCGGTTCGGGCAATTGCCAAGTAAAATTAAACTCGAGTTTATTCTCTGGTATTCGTCCGTAAACCAATTCCTCGTACGAACCAAGATTTACAGGCGTCGTCAAGTCGCCCGGAAAGATGACGACCTTTCGATCCGACGAATCCATGGTCTGTTTAAGCATCAATAGAAATTGCTCGATGCTACTCTTGCCAGAGCTATTTGTGCCAAAAAATACGGTGAGTGGTGCCATTTTGATTGGCCCCGTGTCTCTCCAGCTTTTAAAATTCTTTAGACGCAGTTCGGTTAGCATTGTCTTTAAGCTTCCTTATTTCAATCCTTGGCTAAAGCATATATCTTAGAAGCAACCACATTTTCCACATTACTGATGCTTCGAATCCTCCGCCTTCGGCTTCTCCGGTTCCGTCTTCTGATTCGCCAAATACTCCACCAAATCCCGCAGCTCATTCTTCGTCAGTTGCTTGAAAATGTCCGCAGGCATCGGAGACTGCCCCGTCTTGCGCGTGTCGATATTATCTTTCTGAATCGTGATCAACCCATTGCCATCAGCCAACACCAACACCTTGTCATCGTCCTTCTTCACGACGCCCGTCAACCGCTGGCCATCCTTCGTCTTCACAAACGCGCTCTCAAATCCCGGCGCGATAACTTTGTTCGGATCGATGATCGATTCCAAAATATACTCACGCTTCTGCCGCAACCCAATGTCCGACAAATTCGGCCCCACGTCGCCGCCCTTGTTCCCAATCTTATGGCAGCGAATACACGACGCTTCAGCCTTCTCAAAGAACACCTTCCGCCCCGCACCACCATCGCCACCAAACAAACATTCCTTATACTGATCCAAAATCGGCCCGTTCAATCGAGCGAATTCAAACTTCTCCAACATGTTCCCC
>Ga0194042_1000307_pt1 | contig 16063 bp, 18 predicted proteins | sample JunL4412m_MetaG_FD_148974 | JGI IMG/M metagenome (GOLD analysis project Ga0194042, IMG submission 148974) | Anoxic zone freshwater microbial communities from boreal shield lake in IISD Experimental Lakes Area, Ontario, Canada - Jun2016-L442-12m | ecosystem: Environmental > Aquatic > Freshwater >...
ATACGCATCCGTGTCCACAGTGCACGCCACCGAATAAAATCCAGGAAAACACGCCGACGCCGAGCAGGGAACGCATCCATCGGCTGCATTGCGCAGGTAGTATCCGTCGGCGCATACGAATTCGCATTCCCGAGTCCAGTTTAAGGGTCCGTTTACAGGCGGCGCGCATTCGAGGCATGTGGTGTCGGCCGAATCAGAGCACACGGATGAATGGAATCCAGGACTGCACTCCAACTCACTGCACTGGATACAGAGAGTGCCGTTCACGCGATGAAACCCACTGGAACATGCATATTCGCATTCCCTGCTCCATTCGAACACCCCGACAGCCGGTCCGTTGAGACAGGGCAAACACACGGCGTCTCGTGTGGAACCTGCAATGCATCCACTCGAATAATACCCTGGCACGCACGACAGCAGAGCGCATAAAACACACTCCATGTCGACACCCGCTGGGTTGATAGTTTGTATACACTGTTCCCGTGAACATACCAAAACGCCTCAAATTTACTTGGCTGAGTGAGTGCCCATAATATACGGTGTAAGCATCATGAAATACAGCAGCTGTCGGATTGTGAACTTAAACCGAGCTTGCCGAGGGCTTCTCTGACATTGGACTCTACGATTACACCTTTTTCCACTAATTGTATGGTTCCTATCTCTTCTCGTGCTCCACTCATAAATGTAGTTTCGGTTGTTATGTCATAGGTACATACAAATGTGTTTAAGTCGATTTTCAAATTTCCACTCAATGTCTTGTCGACACCAGATTCTCGATCAAGATCTATTATATATAATGCACCATCATCGGTGTGTGTTAACCCCACCCGATTAAATTCGACCATTGCATTGTTGAGCAAGGAAACCAACTTACTCTTAACAGTTGAGAGCTCGGCCCCCAGGATCACTGTACCCAATACAGATGAAATCAACTTCAGACTGGAGGTGATAGGCCATCGATCATTGTGCTGGTTGATTTGTTCCGAACCATACATGATTGATTGATTGATTGCTGATATCATTTATACGCATAGTGCATACACCAACACACACAATAACAGTCAAATATTTTTTTAAATTCAATAAATCCAGGCCTTGGCCATACATACCCGGTTGCATGAAGAGACAGCAAAAAAAATAATAAGACCAACACCAACCTCCGTGCCACACCATCCAACCATGAGCGGCACGCATGAGGTTTGCAACGCACCAACCCTGATTTCATTCCGATAATACACTGACACCATCTGCAGGACCCACCGCCAAGCGAGGCATGCGCCAATCATCTATGCAACCAGTTCCGACTACAGCATCGAAACATCACGAACCAACGAAACGAGCTGGAGAAAGAACTCGAGAAGGCGCGCCGCCAGCACACCATGCTCTACAATCAAGTGGTCACGCGGGGCGAGGCATCGATGGCACGCGAAGCAGCTACGGGCGAAAGCGGGGTTCGCCTGCCAAACGGCGAGCTGATGACACCAGAAAAATTCATGAGCAAGACCAAGATGCTCAATCAATGCACCGAAAGCTTGCACACATCAGAAAAGAAATCGAGGCTACTTGCAGAGGAGAACACAAATCTGAAGAAGGAGCGCGACTCGCTTTACACCAACATGCGGAAGTTTGAAAATATGCTAATGGGATTTGAGCGGGCGAGGCACTACGATGCATTCACCGATGAGTCACACAAAGCGGCTCTGGAAGAGAACTCCAGGCTGGTAGACCAGATCGAAGAATTACAAAGGAACGAACGAGAGAAAAGCGAAGAAAACTCAGCACTTCGACGCCGGGTCGCGTACTACAAGCAGAGCCACAAACGAGACCCACGACGCAGCGCCGCCCTGCCAGACAAACGCCACGACGAAGACGAGGAACAGGAGCCAGACGCAGCGATCCCCAGAAAGCGCAGCCATCACATGTCTCGTGAGCGAAGGCAGATGATAGGATCGGATGATGAAGACGACCCAGCCATTGAGGCAGGAAAAGAGTAAAAGTCCCGACGCACCAATATATAAACGTACTGCATCCCATCATAGCAGTGCACACCTAAACCATGCTCCTCTCCCACACCCGAGCAACGACCCTGGCGTTCAATGTCTTCAAGCACAAGGCGGCCACGGGTGAATTGGAAGGGATGGATTACACTGTCAAATACGATGGATTCCACATTATCGGGATAAACTCCGCATACGGCGCGGTGAATTACTTCACAAAACAAGGCATTCCACTCGACGGATGCACGAGCAGGATGCTCAAGGCGATCAACACATACCTGCACGGTCTGTCGGATGAGGATCGCGTTGACCCCATGCGAATCAAACGAGACGATATACGCAAACCAGCTCGCCAGGTTCATTTCGAATTTGGATGCATGCGCAAGGGGGACTCAATCGGCATCGCCACTGAGTGGGAAGAAGGCGCCGCGGAGTCACTGCAAGACCTCTTTCAGAGAAAGTGCCTCGCCGCAGACGGTAGCCTCGACACCGAGAATTACGTGTACCCGATCAAGATTTTCGATGCGTTGTTCACGACGAATGCGCCGGCGTTTGCCAGAATCGAGGCCGCTATGAACTACTACGGCCCAGAAATGACAGCGACGCAGATCTACAACTCCGCGGACCTCGTCCATTTCCTCAACGGATGCGAAGGCGTTGTAGCGCACATGGGCAGGTCGGGAAAAGAGAAGGCCTTCAAAATCAAAGTCCCGTGCCCCGTTCGCGCGAAGATCGTCGGTGTGCAGAACACAATCGGCGAGTCCTTCGCCGGATGGGATAAGATCCTCGTATGCGTCGAGAGGGACGGCGGCGATCAGCGCAGGCGTTTCATCGCCGTGAGTGAGATCAATCTGAACGAGATCTTCACCGACCACACGCGCCCGGCCAAAGGGAAGGTCTACGCCAACCCGAAATGCGTCAAGCGCAGCCAGGCCAAAGGCACCGTCGTGTACGAGCTTGCAAACGGAGGGGAGTCCACCTCGGCGATCGTCCCCATGCTCAACGCATTGTATGGACTGATTGGTAAGGCGGATCTCTACACCCCAGTCGACTCCACCAGCACTGTGGCGACGATACCGCCTGGGCCACAGCAGCAGGACTATGGCACCCCGGCCACAGTCCTGTGCGGCAGCAATCGGACGTTCAATCTGACCGGATACACGTACCTGTTCAAGCCCATCGACGTCGTCATGGGGGTGAACGACATCTGGCTCATCGCCAACAACCAGTTCCACCTCCAGGCACCCAGCGTCCTATGCCTCCCCGGCGCCGGATTTGGGCCCGCCGAGTTCATGGACATGCCCCCAACCAACGAGCACACCCTGCGCACGGCTGCAGAGCAGAGGCTCTGCCGGGATCGGAACCAGTACTACACGCTCGTGGGGATGCCGCACAGCCCGTTCCATGACCTCCCAGCGATGAAAAACGCCCTGTTCTGCGCCTACTGAACAAGTGCCAAGTCGGCACGCGGCGATGTATCATGCCATCAACTGCAGGCGGTATACATAAATGCCCGGTTTCATCCGATCCATTGTATGCTCACCACACACCTCAGCACACTCGAAGCGAAGTTGGACGCGCTGATTCGTACGCATCGCGGCACCGTGACGCTTATAGGACCCCCCGCACCATTCACACAGGCAGAGAAAAAAGAATGGATTCTGGACGCAGGCTATAATGATCCGCCGAAACTCGCGCAATGGCAGCCTCCTGCATGGATAGAGCGAGCGAATGGTGGGGAGGGATTCATGCTCAACGACCAAACAGCATGTTTTCAAAGAGGGCATTGTCCTCCAGAGGTTTATGACCAAATACTCCCTGTAATTGCAATTGGGTTTAAGCACGACGTGAAACAGGTCAAACGCGCACTGAAGGGTCTGGCATACGACTTCATCATAGCCATACGCAATCACACCACCCACGAAATCGCGGCAGCATGCATGGTCGAGATCAGATGCGCGTGCGATGACCCAAAGCAGATACCCTATCTGTATGTGTTCGAACTGACAACCAATCCAAAGTTTGGACACCACGGCCTCGCCCAGCAGCTGGTACACGCCACGGACGCGCTCGCATACTTGCTGAGGAATGATGTCGATCCTGGCAATATATGGTACAGAACATTGCATGATAAGCGACTCTTCATGGGACTGACTGTCGAAAAAGCTCAGACAGAGACGTGTGTAAGCAGCCTGATCAGACTATACTCACGCGGAGGTCTGGCGCAGCGAACGACGAACACTCCGCAGTTCAATTACACCGCATTTTCAACGTACTGTGTACCGGACTGGAAGATAGATGAAAATACCGCCCACTACATCGCCATGTGGAAAGAAATTATGCCATGCGCAATATACAGCGACGACCGAGTCACCATATTCAAAGAAGGGCTGTGTGCTGATGGTGGGGGAAACGGGTCCCGCCGTTTCTATCACTCATTTCCAGCCGACAAACTGCATTGTGTCAGAACACATGGGATAGTACACCCAAAACACAGATGTTTGCATGGGGATGAGATCACATACGAGGCGCCTGGAAGTGCTATTGTCTTTTCTAGTCAACCCCCAAGTGACACGACGCCTTTTTTGGTCATTATGGCCACGTGTGACCAGGATGAATTCGAAATACATACGTCCGTTCCTTTCTGGTATGCAACCTTCATACAAGATGGCACCAAAACACACAGACAGTCAAGTTCTTTGCTGAATTGATGCATATTATAATTGTATTCGCACACCATGAAACACTCCTGCAGAGGTGTCATTTTTGTTAATGAAGAAGGCGCCATCTACTCGATACCCGGATGAATCAAGAGCTCTCCCCGTTTCAAGCAAGGGGGCCTGTTCTGCTGTCGCTTGATTGCTCGAAATCAACGCCGCTTTTGTATGACTGGAATCAATGAAAAATAAAAGTATATGACATAGCACAAAGAAAACAAGCGCTAGATGCTCCGTCACCCATGCATCAGATCTCTGCAAAAGCGCACATATGATGAAATGTAAACCAAGGCACATGGAGACAACCAACGCCATAACAAACAAGACAGACTCGGAAATAACACAGTAGGTATACTGATCACGAGAAAAGAGCGTGGACACGTTATATGAGAGCATAATCACATAGGCCAGACTGCAAACAACAAACACACCCACTCCCGACGCATGAACCACTGACATCCCTTCCATGCCATCCTGATTGGTATACTTTGCACACAACACAGTCCAACCCACCCACGCACACACAAAAAGAAGCATTTCCACGCCAAACATGACAGACCCTTCCAATAACTTGATCCGCAGACGCGTGACGAATACAGCACACACACCCAACTGAAGAGCCACGAAAAAGGTCATCACAGAGCGATACACAGAATCCGAGAAGAGCAGATCAGAAATGAATTTGTCCTTGTGCTCTGTTCCAGTGGTATGTTCACCCGAAACATGCCACTGCATGAGGGGTATGTAGTAGTACAGTATGAACACCACCTGCCCTATCCCCACACCAAACGAAATCCAATGCAACCAATCCATCATATCAAAAGCCATAAAATACAGCCGAAAGAACCATACAACACCAACAACAACAACCACTGCCACCACAGGTGGGAGCAGAACATACCACTCAACCATTGGCATTACATCCTCACACAGAAACGTTCCTTATCAACACACAAGACACCAAAGACACATTTTTCACCAATTCAACCATCCATCAACAAGCGCCAGCTGTTGCATAAGCCCTCAAGTGTTTGGACATGAAGAAAGTGAAATTCTGTCCAGTGCGCGTTTTATTCTTGTAAGGATTACATTTTCCTGTGCTTGACATGTTTCATCAATCATTGGAATAAACTCCACTTCGATGCATTTGCACAGCGCTTCCATTTCCTTGACAGACATCTCTTGTTTGTTCATCATTTCGTTCACTGCTCTCAGTCTTTCCCTGGTCGTGTGAAGTGCATTCATTTCTTTCACCGCTTCTGACACCGTTCCATTTCGTGCTTTCAAACTGGCCTGCTGATCCCTGTTCTCGGTCCAGCGCCGTTCCAATTTTCGGTCAAGCGTTCTCAGTCGTTCCCTTGCTGCTCGTAATGCATCGTTAGTCTCATCTCGGCTGTTTATCACGGTGTAGACTTCCATTAATACACCCTCACACAGAAACGTTCCTTATCAACACACAAGACACCAAAGACATGTTTTTTTCAGCAATTCAACCATCCATCAACAAACGCCAACTGCCAATAGGGCTGCACGCGTATTAAAGGTGTACACGCATCCAACTGAATGCTCGATGTCATCGAAAGGATAGTCGATTTATTAACATCAAATGCAGATAGAGGCGATGAAGAAGCAAAAAAAGCCACAGCAGAATATGCACTGACAACCCTGCACGGAGAACAGTTACCTGCATCACTCAATAAAAACACAATCCACAAAATAACTGACACCAATGGCGACTACACAATTGAATACTCGATACCTGAAAACAATAATCGTTTCACAATTATTCTTACAGCCATCCCAGATAAAACCAAACCACAAAAGTATGTCAGTAAAGATCCTTCACAGAACTTCGTTTTAATCAAGACAAGAAGTGATCTCGTATCATTCATGAAGAGCACAAAGTAGCCAATTCAACCATCCATCAACAAGCGCCAACTGCCAATAGGGCTGCACACAACAACCGGAAGGCACAGCGGCAAGAGGTCGCATCCAAGCACAGCCAACGCAGAAGACTGGCCCAACCGCGGATGCAGGGCCATGGCAACAGCCAACCCGATCTCGCGCTCCGACTCCACAAGAGCATCCAATCGCAGGATCAGCTCATTCAGGTACGCAACACCCCGCTTTTTCAACACGCACACATCCCTGAACGCGACGGCCATCTGCCGCATCCGACCCACCAATCCCACACTGCAGGCGAACCGGCACAGCCCCAGCGGAGAGTACGTGGTCTGGCGATTGCACCGGATATCCTCCAGCTGCGCCTTCAACCGAAGGAATACAGTATCCATCCCACGGATTTCCTCGATCTGTGCCAAAACGCGAATGACACAGACGCGGTAGTTGCTAATACCACTGCACTGGTACCCCTCCACCCGGCTCCAAAAACGCCGTTTTCTGGCAAACAGCCGCGAATAAATGCTCTCGCCTCCCATCGCAACACTCTCAACCACGCGCGACACGTCCACGCACGACGAAGCAGACGGATGGCGGCACTCCTTGCCCAGATTGGAGACCAGCACACACATCTCGAGAAACATGACTCGCAGCGAGCGCGACTCATCCATGAAACCGAAGCACTGTGCACCGACAGGTGGATGCAACACCCACGAAGACGGAAACGCCACGGGAAACATTTGGCTGAGAGAAAGCAGGAAGGGTTGGAGCAGTGATAATGAGAAGCGTTTTAACTGGTCGACGGGAAGCGAACGCGTAAGCTTGGCCACGCGCCTGCACAACCGCTTGTCGTCGCACAGAGGGCACTTGCATTTCGAAGTGGAATGGGACATCGTTGAGTGATACAGAGAAAAAGCAAGACATGAATAAACGGCCGGAAATTAAAAAAAACAATAGAAAACAACCACAAACCAACCCAAACGAAACACGTGTCCCAACCCTGCCCCAACCATCCACGCATGCCCTCGATGATGAGCGCGTCCAACACGGCGCTGGTGAGGATGAAAGAACACATAGACCCATGCATCCTATCCAAGTACATGGAAGCGGACCGCATCCTTCAGAAGCGCATAAGCGATAGCGAATGGCTTGTGGTACTGGATTTCGGAGAAAATCAGAAAACATACGAAGAGCTTGAGAGGTCCATGAAAGCGATGGAGGCCAACCCGATCGCCGACGAAACACGCCCGATACCACCAACCACCTCTGCATCCGACCTCTTCATGCCTTTGTTCGACGACGGGGGGATGACAAACGGAAAAATAATGCTCCAACCCTCCTTCTCCCAAGAATTCATCCCTGACATCACATGGAAGGCGGAATCCGCAGCGCTGGTCACCCCCCCGAAGGACGACGCCACGACCATGCTGATACCAAGCCTCCGTCGCCTGAGCAACCAACTGCGAGTGGATTTCACATCCAACGTACACGGGGCCGAAGGCAAGCGCAGGCGCGAGCCTACACGGTCCATATACGAAGAGGCGGCTGACAGTTTGAGGAAGAAGAAACAGGCGCGCGCCTTCAAGCAAACGATGAAGGCGAATAAGAAGAGCCATAAATCGGACACGGGCATCACCAAAGCACTCCGCTATGACACATCCGCAGAAATCTCGGAGATGGAGGACGAGGCGTACACTCCCGTCGGCGACGACAAACACCCAGCTCGCCCTGAAAAAAATGACAGCGGGACCATGGAAACCATGATGCGCGCAGCCGCTTCGCTGGCTCAACTCAGTACTCGTGCGGCATCGGCACACCCAGCAACGATTACTGAAAAAATGATCGAAACCATCGCCAAGGCACACACCGACACGATAGCAGTCAAGGACGAGATGATCCGCTCCATCAACGCCACACTCGTCACCAAGGATGAGCTCGTTCGCACGCAGGCCATGCTCATCGCTCTGATGCAGCAATGCGCCGCGGCGCGGGATGCCAGTGCTTGAAGCGCATAGAGTGAGGGGTTGATGGAAATTTTTATGGACTCTATTATTAAAATGGCACCCCAACAAAAACCAGTATAAAACCCGAACACCCACGCCCCTCCAACCAAACCCAATGGACATTCTCCCCGGCCTCCCCCGCACCCAACGCAACGCCATTGTCGCGCGCGCGTTCAAACGCTTCGGAGACATGCCGGTGGAGAACAGGGACACCGAGTTCAGCCACATGATAGAGGGCAACCTCTACGTGCTCACATTCCGCTTCACGCGCGGCTTCGTCCCAGAAAACCCCCAGCGCAGGGATGTCATGACCGCTTTTGGCGGCGGGTACGCCCAGGAGCACATCCTTGTCTCGGTCGTCAAGATCGTCCGCAAGCGTTCGGATGACACGAAGGAAATACAGCTCGAAACGCAGACGAACATGAGCTACCGCAACGGCACGACCGCGCTCTCCGACCGGTTTGTGCTCCACAAGGATGGGCACGTCATGTACTTCAATGAGGGGGAGAGCGAGCCCCTTGATTGGAGCAGCTACCAGCCCAAGTGGGAGTTCACCCGCTACCCGGTGCTGCCAATGGTCGTCGAGGGGGTCGACGAGGCGGAAGCCGCGGGTTCCGCTGCGAAGCGCGCCCGCGATGACTGATGCCATGGCATTGGCTGTGTGTGATACCTCCGAATATTTGCCCACCCGACGCTGCGTTCCATCGCGAGAAGGGTAGGACTGATTTTGTTGAGATAAATCATTTGCGCCTTTTTTTAGTCGGCCCGTTGGTGTCACACATTCGGGTAAAAAACACATATAAATAAACACGTAGATAACCGTAGATAACCCGTAAATGTATCTATCGTGGATGCAGGTTTGCGCCATCGTTCAAGCGTTTGCCATCGCACAGAACTGCCACGTATCAATCAATGACGAGAGGCAGCAGATTCTGCTGTACAGGGATGGTAGGGTCGTGTTTCAGCTTCCCAGGCTCGTGATCTCACCCGCAAGGCTGAACCAAGGAGCTTGGACGATTCACGTTGTCCAGGGATACATACTCCCCAGGCTGGCGTTCACGCCAGCTTATTCTGAGCTACGATTCAATCAAACGCTGCTTGAAGCGTGGGCTGTCGAAGTCGACGGCCATGATGAGCTGTGACTGTTTTGAACCATATTGTAAAAAACCACAACAATGATTCTGTGGAAGTGGGGTGTGATTCTTATAAGTGACATATTAGGGGCGCATGTCAGTAGGGAGTTTAGGATATCTATCATACAGTGTATGAACAACTCCTCCAGTTTCACCAGCTGGTGGTCTAAGTGCACCAGTACCATTAAAAGGACTCAATACGACTGCAGCAACATCCCGAGTGTTAACCGGCCTGCTTACATCGACTGCAGCAACATCCCGAGTGTCAACCGGCCTTCTTACACCGACGGTGAGAGCACGATAAGCTGACTGATCACGGAGAAATTGACGCAAAGCCACCGCCAAACAAAACAAACCGATCGCAGGAATCGAAAATTCCCATACACACGACAGGCCCATCAAAACAAGATACACACAAATAAACACACAAGAACTATAGCAGCAACCAGGTTCTGGGTCTGGACCATTCTCTTGATTATAGTTGTTTCGCCATTTAACCATCCAAAAAGAAACAAATACACTGACTACCCACAATATATTGACAGCAATATCTCTACCCCTGATCCAATCACAGTCGTAAATACCAAGCTTGGTATACATTGCCTCTGAAATACTAATCGTAGCTCCACATGTAAAAGGAACTGGACCAGGAGGACAGGGATACTCAATCTTACAAATTTCAGAATGATCCCCAACACAGTGAGGAAGAGAATAACCACTCGAAACATTCGTAGGAATAGAGACATTTATGCCCTCAATCACACTGCACGCTGATGCGTTCGTACAGTTTGTTGAATACATGCATTTAGACCCCAGAGCCCGAGACATTCCAAAGAAACCGTTTCTCACCCCGCCAAACACATCAACTTGAACAGGGACAGAACACACGGCAGGAGAAATGCTGATGATAGTAGAATTGCTAGAATCCAGTTTGGTGATGCAATCGGGAACTGTCAACCCACCAAGCACACATTGGTAGTTTACTATACCACACGCAGACACGCATCGCTCACCAAGCATGAATGCATATTCAGTCCACTGCCGACAGTTTTCACGCGTGGCAGTGACGTTAAGTGCCAAATATGTTTGAGATTTACATTTCGAAGACACAATTTTAAGATTATCATCGATTGTTGCACTCAAGCCACACGGATTCTTCGCAGGGCAAGGCATCTGCACGCCACATTCACCAACATTACTTTTCCTGCATTCTGGAACCCAAGGACCGATACGCCTGCATCCAGTAGTGTATTTGTCAATGCCACACTCGCTGACTTCCGCTATTCCACTCAATTTAGATCTGTTATTAAGTATAGAAAAACAAGACGAAGAATACCAGCTTTCGTTTTTGACACTGTCTCGCACACCAAGCCACGTTCCGCACTTGATGGGTGCCAAATAAAGATCCACATTCACATCAGTCTTATACATAACAGCGCTGTCAATGGCGTACTCTTCGAATAGTACAAATTTGTCAAACAGCACCACCGCTTGCCCCCCCAACCTACACCATTTCTCACCCATAGTTATCATTAAAACGCCACCCAAAAGCTCACATCTGCACTGGCAGTTTCCACCGTCCCAATAAGAGTAAGGAGACCATTCGCTGCACAGTTTCGTGGTGTTTGCTACTTCATTCACAACGACCACACACGGGGTACCATCGTTACAAGGGAAGGACCTAACGATATTCGTAGATACATTAGCAGTGACAGGAACACAAACAGGCACAGCATCCAAACACAACTGCCGTTTTTTTTCTTCTGCCTCTGCAGCCTTTTTGGCTGCAGCTGCTCTACTGGAACTACTACTACTACCACCACCCTTAGAATAACAGTATTGCACACATGCGATCAACAATAACGCCCTCAGGACTTGACCCATTTCCAATAGTGCATGCCCTCACTTTTATATCACACACAATCACAAGCGGGACTTTCGTCAATCCAAAGCACATAATTGCAATGTACTGCCCAAATCACGCGCTCACCCCACCACAGCAGACTCATGTCCGTTTACGATGCTGCGTGGGAGCCCATCCACATGAAACGCATTGGGCAGAGCATACAGAGTATTGACGGTCTTGCCCGTGAGGTTATCGGTGTAGAACAACCTTCCAGCGAAAAGATTCACAGGGTCGATGGAGATCGCCGGATGCAGCACAGATACCGACGGATGCATGGGCCTGTAGCAGCGGTACACGACGGTCCCGCGCTCAACACTCCGTGCGAAAGTGTAGTGGAGGCTGGTGAGGACAGGAGTCCGCTGGATGCAGAAAGAGGAATGAGACCCTTTCATGACCTCGGACCCCATGCGATATTTGCACGATTCCTGGAGCAAGGCACTGTGCAGCGAGTTCACCGTCAAGAGACGCTCGGCCATCAACCCGGCGTCGACAAACACGGATGGACGCACACTGGTGAGAAAAGGGTGCTGGGACTTTGTGCAAAACACGCGGACAGTCCTGTCAGTGGGGTTCTTAGAAACAACATAGAGCCGCTGGGTGAGAAAATCACTCCTGTCAACACAGGAGAACGAGCTCTTCGAAATGAGCATCTCACTTCCCGGTTCAATCTGCCTCACACACTCGAGCAAGGCGTTGCTCAGCTCGTTGACAGCGAGCAAGTTCGCCAATGGAGCAGTCATACGATAGAGGTGCTTGCTTGCCATCATCAAGACAGACAAGTCTCTACCTTCAAGGGGACCAACGCCATGGCTGACCAACTGGTACCCTGCCACCACGTTTACAACCTGGAGAAACATGGCAGATATGAGACAAGCGTTACAGGCGTGCACCCAAACCTTTATACTCAACACCGTCGGAAAAATGGATAGTTAAGAGGCTGGCTGAATCATCGTTGACTTACTTCAATTAGACTTGAAGCCTCGAGCGTCTCATTCAGAGTGTGTGCTCGGAGTGACACAGCCAGCAGCGCCACACGGGAAGGCTTGGTTCGTGTTTGTAAGTATCTCTGTCTCCGCCAACAGTTCTTCATTCATGTTTGTAAGTCGCTCGGACTCAGCCAAAAGTTCTGCTATCCTTTTCATGAGAGCAACACATCCACTGCATTTTTTGTCGAAGCATTCAACCGGTTGTTCCATGTTCGAAACGATTTTGCAGTTTTTTTTTCTCATGTATGTGTTGTATATTTTTTTTCTCCAAAAAGCACACGGGTGTGTAGCTCAGCGGCAGAGCGTCTGACTGCAGATCAGACGGCCCCCAGTTCAAATCTGGGCGCGCCTTTTTGAATGCCAAATGTATATAAGAAGAAACATCACACCCACAGAGCCCCTCCTCACATGCCATTGTTCGACGCTACCAGTATTACCGTACATGTGATTGTCTTCATAGAGGGCACCACCCAAGAGTTCGAGATCGAACTCCTCGGCGTCTCCACCCTCGGCAGCCTGCGCGACGCAATCCAAGCACGCGTCGGCGGCAGGCGCCCGCTCGACCGTATGTGGGTGGCCTTTGCTGCTGCCGACATGCCACCGGTGCAATTCGACAGCACGCACACGGGCTCCGACGACAGGAAACTGAACACGCTCATGTACTCTGCCGAACAGGAGGGCATCGTGTCGGTGGCCGCGCTCAAGCTCTCGTACGTGGAAATGAGTGCAAAGCGCCAGAGAGAGGCCGACGATGAGACGACCCATGGGATGAGTAGGATGCGTTTGTGAGCGACTGTTGGTCGGGTGAGAAGGGATGTGCGCAATCATCTGTCTGAAGACTGTGTTAACCGTTGAAAGAGTACATTAAAATCACAACAAACACATAATTATCATATTTAAGCGATTCATCCGCAACCACAACCACAGCCAAACCATGCGCACAAGTGAGAGACTGAGACTGAAAAATGCAGACGCAGGTGACAAATCGACCAACGTCCGCAAGACAACCAGCCCCGGCGCTGTCATCGTGCTGAACAGTGTTCCAGCGAACAACACGGATGTCTTCTACCAATTCAGAGCTCTAGCACCCTCGATGACTCTGAGCTACGGGGTGCTCTATAACGACAACGCCATCATCCAACCGGTTCAACCGGCTTCTGGAGGCGGTGAACTGCTGCCCGTGAACCGTAACCACACACAGGTGGCCATTATGGGTACTCCGGGTAGGTATGCATGGCGCATAATCCAAGGAGACATGATCCTGATCAGAGACTCAAAGCCAACCAAAGGCAGCGAGGTGACAAAGTTGCTGGGATCGATGTTTAACAGCGATTTCCAGGCGATCCACATCGGACTCTGCACTGCAAACGAGATCCGTCACGGAGATATCCTCGTGCTCAACAACGAAGGGGTGAGGTTCAGGGACGTATCCCAGGCCGGACTGCAATCAGGGCCACTCGGCTACAGGGTGCTAACTTTCGTGGAAGACCACCCAAACACCGTGGGATACGCAGTGCAAAGCCGCGATGCAATGGCTCACTTCAGGGGCGGCATCGAGAGATTCATGGGGAATCTGTCATTCACCCCCGAAGACAAACTCCAGCTTGACACGAAGAAGAACGACACGGAGCTCAAGAAGCTCAGGGCCAGCACCTTCATCATGATTCTCCACAAAAGAACCCAGTTCCCAGCCAACTTCAAACCCGAAGTGATTCTCAACATCATTTCCCACCTGTAGACAGCGGCACAACCAGGGTGTTTGACTGCAAACTGCTGCTGCAAAGCGGCCATTTGCCCGGCAGCGACTGCAAAAATGATTCGTGGCCATAAATCCACAAAGTATCATTTACGCGGAGTATATAAATCACCCTCCCGCATGACCCACACACCCCAGCAGCTGTCATGTCTCTGAGCAAACCTTACTCGCCAAAAATCGAGGGAGTCCTTCACATCGGTTCAATGAGCCGTTCGATGCAGCAGGCATCGTACGCGTGCCCGGCGTATGACTTTCACAGGGACATCGATAAGATGATCATATCCGGGGGAGCCGACACGTACAAGCCCAAATTGTCCGACCCAACTTCGGATTGGCAGGTCCTCAACTTCAACGTAACCCACAACAGCCGCGTGCTTGCGTTCGACATCGCCGGCAGCGTCCTTCGGGTCAACACCGACAACTGTGTCAGTGTGATCCGCAGGCACGGGAAAAAGCCATTCACCACTCTGTCGGATGTGCTCTACATAGACACCCACGAAGTCTATTTTCAGAACATGTGCGCGCGCGACTGCCACCCGCTCCGCGCAGGCGATATTGTCGTGTTCAACACGGGCGCCAACCAGATGTTCAGCGTATCGCATTACACCGCGGCGCGCGAGCCCGTCGCCATGAAGGAGGGGCATGAGCTCCTGGTGTTCCTCCCGAAACTCAAACACGTCGACCTGTTTGAGCAAAACATCCTGGGCAACCCGCAGGTCATCAAAGAAATTCGCATGTACATCGACGGGTGCGTCGGCTGCTGGGACGCTGTGTTGGACCCGGCGAATGCCATCACCTTCGAGTGGGTGGAGGCCCGGGCCGATTCGTTCTTTGCACAGCGATTCGACCGCCTCCAGCAGCTCGACTCGATCTACGCCGGTTCTGCCGTCGGCGGCGAAGCCGAGCATGGAGATGGGAAGAGGAAGAAATCCCACCCCAAGGGAGACGGCGGCTGCGCGTAAACACGAAAGCATTCGCGCACAGTCGTCGGAGAGACAGCACTGAGGCGGCTGCATTGTGTTTTGACAATGCGTGTGGTGCGATGAGTTTCATATAAACAAGGGTGGTTGCACACACACACGCATGTCACAGCTGAGGACTTTAGAGCGGATAGCAGATGTTCTCATACGCATGAATGACGAGAACATATTGGGTTCACAGTTAGTTGCAGAGACCTGGTCGATTGCTCAGGCCGAACGTGAGTTAGAACATATTGAAAACGCTTTAAAAACACTGAAACATAGTAGTAGTATTGTGGATTCTGTGGCACGACACTTTTATCCAGTTGATACTGACAGAGCCCAAAAAAGATTACAAATTTTAATAGATTACGCTGAAAGCATAATAACGCAAAACAACGACACTGCTGGCCATTGGCAAAAAATCAGGCTTAGAGCAAATAATGCTAAAACCAGAATATAGGTAGCTGACAACTAGCAGGTGTTCACAGTGGAGTCTGCATCATGAAGAAAGGACTCATCATCCAGCATGCTAAGCTGAACCTTGCATCCCGCCACGCGTGCAAAATCGGGGAAAAGAGCCTTTCCTTGGAGGAAAATGTTTTTCTGCGATTCAGTAAAGTGGCCCATGTGCTCCTCCATAAACACGATGTCAAGGTGGCAGAGTGCTCCGGACATGATCAATCTGGGGACAAGGTCGCGCTCGG
>Ga0194042_1000308_pt1 | contig 16060 bp, 14 predicted proteins | sample JunL4412m_MetaG_FD_148974 | JGI IMG/M metagenome (GOLD analysis project Ga0194042, IMG submission 148974) | Anoxic zone freshwater microbial communities from boreal shield lake in IISD Experimental Lakes Area, Ontario, Canada - Jun2016-L442-12m | ecosystem: Environmental > Aquatic > Freshwater >...
ACGACCCGATTCCGCTGCCGATTTCCACGCTCGACCACGTGCCGCAGGGACCGCGCCCGGCTGGGCAGAAAAAGTTCGTCACCGCCAGCAATTGCAGTTCGTGTCACGATGCGGTGCAGCTGTATTCAGCGCTTCCGAACATGGCGTTGGACCGGAAAGATAAAGCGGGCAACACCGAGCGCGTGAACCTTTCGCCGTTTTCTGAATGGCGTTATTCGATGATGGGTTTGGCCGGACGCGATCCGGTGTTTTTCGCGCAACTCGACAGCGAACGCAGCGCGTTTCCGGAACTCGCTCCGGAGATCGACAACAAGTGTTTGAGCTGCCACGCGCCGATGGGCCAGCGGCAATGGAAACACGATTTCGGTGCCGACAGCCTCTTCCCGCTCGAAGCTGCAAAAGCGGAATCGGGAACTAAATTGGATGTGTACGGCGCACTCTCCCGCGATGGTGTCTCGTGCGTTATCTGCCATCAAATGGATCCGAAGGATTTGGGCGATCCGAAGACGTACGGCGGCAAATTTAACTTGATTGAGAAGTCCGACCACGTCTTCGGCCCCTATGAAAAAACGACCACGTGGGCGATGGAGCAAGCGATTGGATTGACGCCAAAGCACGGCCCCCATATGTCCGATTCAAAGTTGTGTGCGTCCTGCCACACGATTGCGTTGCCGGCGCTGGACGTCGGAAAAAAGTATTCGAGTAAAGAATTTCGCGATGCTGTTGCTGCTGTCCCGGCGCGTGGATTTCATGAGCAGACGACGTATCTGGAATGGAAGAACAGCCGCTTCTCGACGGAGAATATCATCAACCAAAAGACCCAGCGCAGTTGTCAGGACTGCCACATGCCGAAGACGTTTGACGGCGCGAAACTCAAATTCAAGATCGCCAATATTGAAGACGATACGTTCCCGCCGGTTGATCATCGCGCAAAAGACGACCTGATTCGGTTGGAGCCGCGCGATAGTTTTTCGCGCCATGCGTTGCATGGCATCAACTTGTTTACGCAGGAGATGTTCAATCAGAATCCGTGGCTGCTCGGTGTTTCGCGGAAAGACAATTTGATCCCCGGGCCGAACGTCGTTTCGGGCTACGACATCGCGAACGAGTCGGCGAAACAGATGGCGCGTGAACAGACCGCGACCGTCGAAATCATGAGCGCCAAGCGAACCGGGAAAAGCTTGATTTCGAAAGTAAAAGTCACCAACTTGACCGGGCACAAATTCCCCACCGGTGTGAATTTTAGACGCGCGTTTATTGAATTCAAAGTTGAGTCTGCGGGTAAGACATTGTGGATGTCCGGGGGCACCGATTCCTGGGGCGTGATAGGTACGTTTGCGAATGATAAATTCACGCCGCTTAAAACCGAATTCCTGCGTGACAACGCGTTCCAGCCGCACCGTCAGAAGATCGAACGCGAGGACGAAGTGCAGATATATGAATCGTTAGTCGCGGACAGTAATGGCAATTTGACGACGAGTTTTTTAAGCCTTAAAAATCTGGTCAAAGACAATCGTCTACTGCCCCAGGGCTGGCGAGTTGATGGCCCTGACAGCGACCTCACGCGCCCCATGGCGATCGGAACGGACATCGACTTCCGCGACGGCGAAGGCAGCGATACTGTGATCTATGATATTCCTCTGGACCTTCCCGCTGATCAAAAAGTGACGGTCTCAGCGACGCTGTATTACCAATCGCTCCCGCCGTATTATCTGCAACAGCGCTTTGAAATTTACGACAAGCCCGATACCCAGGCGCTGTATTATTTGATCAATAAATTGAATCTGAAAGGCACCGCCATCGAGAATTGGAAACTCCTGATCGCCAAGGACGGGAAGGCTGTGGAATAGTCGCGAAGGGGAGCATCGCCGGAGTTGCGCCGCCGTTCCCTCTCCCCTTGAGGGAGAGGGCCGACGAAGGTACTCCTTCGCGGGGTGAGGGGTGGCGTTGATTAATCCAAACGCGTTGATTTTATCCAGCGCCTACCCCTCACCCCGCGAGCCGAACAGCAGGCTCGTCGGCCCTCTCCCTCAAGGGGAGAAGGGAATTGCAACAGCAAGTCCGGTGATGCCTCCGTCGTTTTGTTACCGCTTCTCGATGGGTGATAGTCGTTCGCTGCGCGTTTTTCGTGATTTGAGGCGGATGAAAAACGTGGTACCTTTGCCGACTTCGGATTCGACATGCACACTGGCGCCGTGGGCGAGGGCGATGTGTTTGACGATGGCGAGTCCCAAGCCGGTTCCGCCTTGGCTGCGTGAGCGCGCTTTGTCCACGCGATAGAAGCGTTCAAAGACGCGTTGCAGCGCATCTGCTGGGATGCCGATTCCTGTGTCGCTGACTGCGAGTTGCCACTCGAATTCGTCGTCGCCATGTTCGGTATGGCCGTTGCCATTTGTTTTTTTGACGGGCGCGAGTTTCACGGTCACGCTGCCGTGCTCACGGTTGTAATGGATCGCGTTTTCGATCAGATTGCCGATGGCCTGTACGAGCAATCCCCGGTCGCCGTTAATATGCGCTTCGCGTTCCGGCGTTTCGCAGGTCAATGTGATGCCTCGCTTCACAGCCAGCGGGGCGCATTGTTCGACGGCTTGGTGCGCGACATCGTTCAGAGAAACGGTGGCGTCTGCAATTTCGTTTTGCGGATTTTCAAGCCGGGACAGGCGCAGTAAATCTTCAACGATCCGGCTGAGGCTTTCGGCTTGGCGCTGGCAGATCGCCAGGAATTCTCGAGCCTGTTTCTGATCGTCGAATCCGGCGAGTTCCAACGTATCGATGTAGCCGATCAGCGACGTCAGAGGTGTGCGCAATTCGTGTGAGACGTTGGATACGAACTCGCTGCGCATGCGTTCCAGGCGGCGCAAGGCGGTGATGTCGTGCAATACCGCGACGGCTCCTGATAGCGCCTGTCGCTCATTTTTGTAGGGTGCGCAATGCGCCTGAATATGGCGCTTCGAACCGTTCTCCCCATCCGGCAAATCGAATTCAAAACTACACGCCTGCATGGCGACAATCGACATATCGATGTTCGCAAGCAGTTCGGCTTGTTGGGTCAATTGAAGGAGCGATTGGGCGAGTAGACTATCATCTGAAATAGCCAGGATTTTACGCGCGGCAGGATTTGAAAAGAGCACGCAGCGGCTCGAATCCACCACGAGGATGCCTTCGCTCATCGTGGCGAGAATCGATTTGAAGCCATCGCGTTCATTCAAGAGATGAACATCGCTTGCCTTCCACGTATCGCCGATTTTTGAAACAAGTTGCTCGACGGTGGCGAGCTGAGGGAGGGATACGTTGTGTGTCTTCAACAACTTCAGCGCAGCGATCCGCACGGCATTCATTGCGCGGCAGGTTTGAGTGATCCAGACCAGCGCCCAAAGACACACGCCGATCAGCGCGAATTCGCTCATCCAAACAGCGGCGAGGCTGGGGCCGCCCGGAGTACTTTTCGCAGCGGACCACGTAATGACCATGCACACAAACGCCAGTACGATTACCACCACAGCGGCGATCGTCAGGCGTATTCGGCTCGTCCTAATTGGGTTGTCATAACACGGATCGGCAGTGGGCATGGTTGGCTTAATTCTTTTCCTTGAGCCTGTACCCCACACCGCGCACCGTTTCCAGACATTCAGCTGCATCGCCCAATTTTCGGCGCAGGGCGCTGACGTGGACATCGATGGTCCGGTCCAGCACGAAATGGTCTTGCCCCAGGGCGATGTCGAGCAGTTGATTGCGGGTTAACACGCGACCGGATTGTTTGGCGAGGTTTTCCAGGATGCGGAATTCGGCGAGCGTGAGGTCGACTTTCTTGCCGTTGACCAGTACTTCGTGGCGGCGCACATCGATCTTCAACGGGCCGGCGACAATCGGTTTGTCGTCTTCGTGTGCTGGCAATCCGGATTGGCGGCGCAACACGGCGCGAACGCGCGCGGTCAGAACGCGGACGTTGAAGGGCTTGACGAGGTAATCATCGGCGCCCAATTCGAGGCCGGTGACGATGTCGGCTTCATCGTCCTTGGCGGTGACGATCAGGATGCCGGTGCCGCGCATTTTTTCGTCGGCGCGGACTGCTCGGCAGACGTCCAGACCGTTCATGTTCGGAAGCATGAGATCGAGAATCATGAGATCGAATTGATCTTTGCGGGCCAGGCGCAATCCTTCTTCGCCATCTTCGGCGCTGGCAACGTCATAGCCCTCGCGCGTCAAATTGAGGCGGATCAAGTTGCGAATATCGGCGTCATCCTCAATGATCAATATCTTTTTCTTCGTCATATAACCCGGTCCCCGTTGTTGAACTTTGAACTGTTGAGTATTGGAACAGGGAGAAGCAGCTAAAGCAAGCTTGCACACACATTCTTTAAATTTGAGTTTTCTCCTATGAAAATACCATATAAAGGGCATTCATGAAAACAAGCACTCTTTCAATTTGGGGGCAAACGATGTAATAAACAGGTGTGGATTCTTTCGCGTCACGGAGAAAGCAATTGTGAACATGATTCTTGAAACACGGCTCGACAAAATGCGCAACGCTCTGGACGACTTGTCGGCGGCGATGGATGACAATTTGCGCGCGCTGTTGCACAAACTCACGTGCGACGAAGCGGCGGCGGACCTGCCGTTGAAGAACCTCGATGCCCTGGCGAAAGCTGCGCGCGATAATTGCCTGATGCTGTTGGCCAAAGAGCATCCCTTCGCCGGCGACTTGAAGTATGCGATGGGGGCGCTGCGCGTCGGCCATGATTATGAGCGCATTCAGGAGATTGCCGAATCGCTGAACAAGCGCGTCGCGATTCTGCGCACGTCGACATTCAAGGGTATTTGTCAGGACATGACGGGCGTGATGGCGGACATTCTCTCGATGCACGAACTCGTTCGCCATTTGTGGAAACGCAATCAGGCTGAAGCGGATTTGAAGATGCTGGCCGCGCAGCAGGTCAAGTTGTTCGCTGGGATACAAGTGTCCATATTGGCGATTCAAAACCATATCATGTCGAGCATCTCGACTGAAAAAACCGACGCGGAATCGATCGTCGAAGTCGTGCTCGCCTGCCGCCATCTGAAACGCATCGCCAGCACGCTGAATTCAATGCCGGAAGAGTTGCATTCGTTCGGGTAATAAAAATACGTTTCGGGTTTCGAGTTCCGGGTTTTAAGTTCACAACTCGAAACCCGAAACTCGAAACTCGAAACCCGGAACATGTTATTAAATCGGTGCGACATCGACCGAGACGTGGATCACGTGTTGGCCGCCGCCGAGGATGACGCCTTTGACGGGGCAGACGTCGGCGTAATCCCGGCCCCACGCGACGAGGACGTGTTTGTCGGATGGGATGATGTTATTCGTTGGGTCCAGATCAATCCAGCCAAAACCGGGGCAGTAAACAGAGAGCCACGCGTGAGAGGCGTCGGCACCGATGAGGCGTTCTTTTCCGGGCGGGGGGAGCGTGAGTAAATAGCCGCTGACATAGCGCGCGGCCAAACCCAGCGAGCGCAGGCAGGCGATCTCCAAATGTGCGAAATCCTGGCAGACACCCCGGCGCAATTCGAACGCCTGCGCCACGGATGTATTTGTAGTCGTTGCTTTTGAATCGTAGACCCAATCGGTAAAGATGCGGCGCGTGAGTTCCAGCGCACACTCCAAAATCGGCCGCCCGGGCGGGAACGATTCGCGCGCGAAGGCGGTGATCTCATCGTTGTATTTCACGTAATGCGATTCATGCAGAAATTGTGTGGCGGGGAAATGTCGGGGCGCGTCGGGACCGGCTAGCGTGTCGCGCACGTCCTCCCAGTTGGGTGTCATGGCCGCAGCGGGCGCGTTCGAGGGCAGGACGTCCACTTTGCTTTCGGCGGTGATTTCGAGCTTCTGGTGCCGCTCTTGAATCGCGAAAAAAGCCGACGTGTTTCCGAAATAATCGCGTCGCTCGGTCAGGACTGATGGCGCTGGTTTGATCTGTAAGTGGCTGAAGTGGCAGGTTTGCTGCGTGTAGTTGCGCGGAGCCAGATGGATTTCGTTATGGCATAGCGACACCATGTCGCTGTATTTGTAGGTGGTCTTGTGCAGGACACGATATTTCATGGCCGAAATCCGGTGGTCGAATTGGTTGCGTCTGCGCGCGGCGTTTGTGTGAACGGGCTAGAAGCCCGTTCTACGTGACGGATCACGACGCAGGTGAGAATGCAGTGTGCCAAGGATTGTGCGCGTGTCCAGTCTTCAAAAAAGGCTTTTCAATTACAGTGGCTTTTTGTGCTGGAGTCATTAAACTATTGCCTTCGAATTTGTGCGCCATTTTACATCGTTTGGATCGACGGACGCTGCGTCGCTCTCTTGAATAGGAACGATCTGAACAATCGTTGTCCCTCTTTTTCCCATGTCCACCGCCGCCATTGACATTTCGCTCGTCGCTCCAGTTTATAACGAAAAGGAGTGCATTGAGGACTTCATCACCGAAGCAGACGCGGAGCTGAAGAAGCTCGGGCGCCCCTATGAAATTGTGTGCGCTGACGATTGTTCCAAAGACGGATCCGACAAAATTCTGATTGGTTTGAAGACGAAATTTCCGGCGCTCAGAGTTGTGCGCCTGTCGCGCAATCAGGGGCAGTCCGGTGCGTTTGAAGCGGGGATTCAGGCTGCGCGTGGCGACTACATTGTGCTGATCGACGCGGACATGCAGAACGATCCGGCGGATATTGGAAAGCTGATCGCCGCGCTTGAAGGGCCGGGTACACCGGCTTGCGCGGCGGGGCGGCGTGCGAAACGGCAGGATAATTTTGTTCGCCGCGTGTCGTCGAAGATCGCGAATGGCGTGCGCATCTGGCTGACGAAAGATCCGATTCGTGACACGGGATGCAGTCTGAAAGCGTTCCGGGCGCGCTACGCCAAACGCATGAAAATGTTCAAGGGGATGCACCGCTTTTTGACGACGCTCGTGCGCATGCAGGGCGGTGCGATTGTGGAAGTGGACGTAAATCACCGTCCGCGCCCGAAAGGCACTCCGAAGTACGGCCAGGGCCTTGGCCGAACGTTCACAGCGTTGCGAGACGCGTTTTCGGTGCGCTGGATGCAGAGCCGCTGTTTGAATTACGAGACCGACGAAGTGTAAATGGTGTGCCTGCGGAACATTTCATGCGCCTGTTCCAGATCCTCTATGTGTACCTCCGCCTCGGTTTGCAGAACGAATTGCAATACCGCGCGAATTTTTTTGTTCAGGGATTTCTGTCGGTGCTCGAAGTCTCGGCGGGGCTGGCGGAACAACATGTCATTTTTTCGCAGACGGATCAACTGGGTGGGTGGAAGCCTGCTGAATTGCGTGCGCTGCTTGGCGTGTTTTTTATAGTCGGCGGTTTTATCAACATGCTGGTCGCGCCGAGCATGCGGCGGTTGATGGAAGACGTGCGACTGGGCACACTGGATTTTTCGTTAACGAAACCGGAAGACGCGCAAGCGCTGGTCAGTGTGCGGCAGTTTGAAATCTGGAAGTTTACGGACATTGTGCTGGGAACAGCGGTGCTGATGCAGGCGCTGTTCAGCTTGGGGGCGACGGTCAGCGCGGAACGGCTGGCGCTTTTTTCGGTGACGTTGCTGGCTGGGATGGCGATCGTTTACAGCTTCTGGCTCATGCTGGCGACGTGCACGTTCTGGTTCGTGCGCATGGACAATATACTCTATATTTTTCAAAGCATGTACGACGCAGGGCGCTGGCCGCTGTCGATTTATCCGGGGTGGTTGAGGTTGCTGCTGACGTTCCTCGTTCCGGTCGCGTTTGCTGTGACGGTCCCGGCTGAGATGCTGGTCGGGCGGCTGGATCCGGTGATGGTGATTGCGTCGTTCGGACTGGCTGCGTTTATGCTGGTGTTGTCGCGCTGGTTTTGGACGGTGGGTATCCGGCATTATTCGGGTGCATCGGCGTGATGTATTGATTTCAGGATGGATAAAGTAGAGCCGAATTATATTCGGCTCGCTTATCATTCAAACACGATTGAGCCGAATGGAATTCGGCTCTACATTGCTTAGTCGTTGTAGCTGGGATAGCGGGTGTTGGTGGAGTACGGGAAAGTAGGTTCCACGTCCCAGCCTGCGGTCAAATCCGGGGCGCAATGCTGGACGCCGCATTTTTTCAGGCAGTAGTTGATCATGGTATTGCTGTTCTGCGCAGGTTTGTAAGCAGGGCCGCCGAGGCCGACGTTTTCTTTGCCGTAGCCGCCTGTGCCCGGATCGCCGGGGTGCTTGTTGAAGGTACCGTATTTGCGAATTTCGGCTTCAAGTTTTTTGTAGTCGCACTTGATCACTTCGTCGAGGGTGACTTCAATCGGGCGACCGAGCTTGTCGATGCTGCGCGGGTAACGACCGGGCATGATGAAAATGCCATATGCAATGTAACCGCTACATGGAAATTGACCGCAGCCGACGCGATGTTCCGTTGTGCCGTCCCACTTTGAAGATCGCAATTCGGCGTTGAACCATTTGCCTTTTTCGTCTTTCCATTCCAAGGAGCAATGGACGGCGACTTGATGATCCATCATCCATTTTCGGTAGCCGCTGAAAGGCGGGAAGGGGATTGGCGGAGCCAGAAACGTAAAACGCTTACCCACGTCGGTGGTCACGCCGATGAGCCGGACGGTTCCGTTGGGATCGTTGTCGGGAATCTTGTTTGCTTCAGCGAAAGGATCAATGGGACCCGTTTTTTCGGGTGTGTCCTTGCTCGCAGGTGCTTTCGCATCTTTTTCGACGGGCGCAGCGGCAGGGGCGCTGGCAGGGGGAGCTTGGGCTTCGCCTGCGTTCAATGAAGAGACGCACAGGCAGCCACATAACACCGCTATTAAATTGAATCGAAAAACTCGATTCGGCACGTTTCAAACACTCCGATTCCACAGACGCATTTGTGCTGAAATAAGGCTCCAAGCACGGGCAAGAACTATACTAAAGAATGGCTCGATTCAAAGCGCCGATTGAGGTCAAAATGGAACTTTTATAAAAAAACTCAGGGCCACATCGGAGACCGAAGAGTTGTATGGCATTTATATCGGTGTGGGGCATGGAGGACTTGATGGATTGTTATGCTAAAATAAGGTGACTATGCTGCTTTTCAAATCGCTCCGTATTCGTTGCAGCGAAAATGGAAAAAGTTCGTCATAGTTTACGCGCAGGGCGCTATGATTAGTGGCACTGCAGTTTCTCTTTCTGGATGAGGCCCATTTCTTTGCCCGGCGAGACCACGCGAACCAATATGCTCCGGACGGACGCCGAATTGGTGGAATCCGTATCGCTGGGGCTGCACGAGCGCTACGGCGAACTGGTGCGGCGTTACAAGAGCCTTGTGACGTCGTATTGTTACAGCCGCGTGGGGCAGCGTGAGACGGCGGAAGATTTGGCGCAAGAAGTATTTGTGCGCGGTTTTCAAGCATTATGCAACCTCAAAAAACCGTCAGCTTTCTCGGGGTGGTTGTTGTCGATTGCGCACAACGTCTGCATCGATCATATGCGCAACAAATCGCGCACGGTGCCACTGGAGATGCACAACGACCATGACAGCCAGGGCGAGATCGTGCTTCCGAACACGAAGACGATCAGCGCGGCGGAGCATTTCGAACGGGAGGAGACGCGCGAAACGATTTTGGCAGCGATTAATTCGCTGGGTGAAGAGTACCGCGTGACGCTTGTGTTGAGGCATGTGAACGGGCAGAGTTGTGAAGAAATCTCGGAGACGTTGGGCGTGTCGCTGGGAACGATTACCAGCCGTCTGAGCCGGGCGCACAAGTTGTTGCGGGAGAAGCTCGCGAAGTTGATGGAACCGGATAAATAAAAACCGAAACAAGATAATGGAACAGGAACTGGATATTTTAATCGAGGACTACCTCGACGGACGGATGGACGGTCCCGCGCGCCAGCGGTTTGAGCGGCGCATGGAGACGGATCCAACGATTCGCGAGAAGGTCTACTCCGCGACCCGCTCTCTGGAGCTCATCCAAGAGGCGTTGGGCTGGGCCACGCCCGGTGAGGAGTTCGATTCGAAGGTCACCAGCCGCATTCTTGAAATCACCAGCGGTGCGCTCGAGCCGATCACACACGACGCCAATCGGCAGCTCACCAGTGACGATCCCGAAGCGCGCTTGCTGGGCGATCCAGCCGCTGATGACGAAAAGCGCCGCTTGATGTGGATCGCCGCTGCGACCGCGATTCTGTTCACCGGAGCGGTCTGCGCGATTGTTTATTTCATTTCACAAGGCAAGTAGATGTTGGTTTTGATTCGTGCCGCAGGCTTTGGATTGCGTACGGCGTGGATTTGCAATTTCCTGTCTTAGCGCAAGAATGCGCACATGGACACGTCACAGCTCTCCCCCAATTACGTCATTCCCATCGGTACGCAGGTTGTCATGCGCAAAGACCTGCCTGTCATGGGCGCGGTGTTTGATACTGACGGCGAACACGTTTTTAAAAAGTCCGGTAGCGTTGGAGTCGTGATTGAAGCACCATTGATTCAAGAGTACACATACCTCGTGCGCTTTCCGGACGAGCACACCGTCCGCGCGAAGAAAGCGGATTTGGCTGTGCGTCGCACGGAAGCTCCGGAAGACTGGCTTCCGAACCGCGAAATGGCGCTGTACGAATCGTACGTGATTTACAAAGTCCGCATGGGTTCGCGCGCGTTTGGACTTTCGGATGAAACGTCCGACACGGACGAACGCGGCGTGTATCTACCACCTGCCGACTGGCACTGGTCGATGCAGCCGCTGCCTGAGCAGCTTGAATTCAAACGTACGGCGGACGGCTTGGTTCTCGATCACAATTCGCCTGCGGACGCCGACGATTTTTGCTGGTGGGAGATTGAGAAATTTTTGCGGCTGGCGCTCAAAGCGAATCCGAACGTGCTGGAAGCGCTTTACGTTCCGGAGCAGCATATCCTGTTCATCGACGAGATGGGGCAGCAGTTGCGCGATTTGCGCGGATTGTTTTTGTCGAAGCTGATTTATCAGACATACTCCGGCTACGTGCTCTCGCAATTCAAGAAAATGAAACGCGCGGTCGAGACCGGTGAAACGTTCCGCCCGAAACATGCGATGCATTTGATCCGGTTGTTGTACTCCGGAATTGAAGCGATGCGAGGGCAGGGAATTCTGGTGGAAGTCGGAGCGTACCGCGACGAGCTGTTGCGCATCAAACAGGGCGGAGTTCCGTTTGATGAAATTCATAAACAAGCCATCGCGTTGAGTGCGACGATGCAGACCGAATTTGATCGCACCACGTTGCCAGACCGTCCGGACGTGGCCGCAGTGGATCGATTTTTGATTGAAGCGCGAAGGAGCCGGACATGAATGAGATCAATGCCAAAGCCATCGAATGTGGACGCAACGCGCTCGTCCCGGGGCGAATTGCTGAGACGCTTCCGAAGTACCTGTTTGTCACGATTTCAGGCGCACATTTGTATGGATTTCCGTCCAAGGATTCGGACATCGATTTGCGCGGATGCCACGTGCTGCCGATTAACGACGTGATCGGACTCAAAGATGTCGAGGAGACGTTCCAATCGACGAGCGCGATCGTGGACGGAATGGAAGTCGATTGTGTCTCGCACGACCTGCGTAAGTATCTGAAAATTCTGATTAAGAACGGCGGCTATGTGCTCGAGCAGATTCTGTCGCCGCTGGTGGTGTATGACTGCGGACATTTGACGGAGCTGCGCGAGTTGACCCACGGCGCAATTACGAAGCATGTCGTTCATCATTACAAAGGATTTTTCCACGGGCAGGAAAAGCTGGTGATGAAAGATCCGCTGCCGACGGCGAAGGCTGTGTTGTATTTGTTCCGTGTGGTGATGACCGGATTGCATCTGCTACGAACAAAAAACGTCGAGACGAATATTTTGAAGTTGAACGAGATTTTCGAACTGCCGTTCATTCCGGAACTTGTCGCGCGCAAAGTGTCGGGCACGGAGAAGGGACGTTTGGAAGCTCACGAATTTGCAAATTTGATGGACGAAGCGAAACGTCTCGAAGCGCAACTCGACCCCGCATCGGAAGTGTCGCCGTTGCCGGACGTGGTGACGAACTACGCTGCGCTCGACGACTTTTTGAAGCGGATGCGGGTAGAGTTTTCGAAGGCATGAAGTGAACCCTGAAAAGAAGAAGAGCCGAATTAAATTCGGCTCTTCTTTTTGAATTGCTATTTTGTTGGTTCCGGTGCCTTAATGGCAGGTGGCGGTGTGGCAGGAACGGGTGCCGGTGCTGGCGCTGCTGCGGGAGCGGCGGGGGGGGGGGTGGCGGCTGGCTTGGCCGGTTCTTCCGTCGCAAGGATGACGTTGTCGATGGCCCACTTCAGACTCTTCTGAACGTCGGTGCGGCCGGATTTGCTTTTTTTGTCGTCGCCGGTGAACGCGGCGATGTCTTTGGCTGCGACGAGACAGGCTGATTTGACTTTCTTGGATTGCTCGTCGGTCAGGTTGTTCTTCTTGTATTTCGCAAGCGTGGCTGCGGTCAACTCCGCGCCGGCCAGCATGTTTTTCTGTTCATCGCTCAACACGGTGCGGATGGCCTTGTCGGCTTCGGCGGTGGCGAGTTCGCGTTCGGTCTGAAGCGATTTCATGTCCGCGTTGGTTTTTTTCTTGGCGTCGGCATCGGTGCCTTTGCGCGCTGCGGCTTGAGCGGCTTGGGCGGCTTTCATCTTCTCGCCGTTGGTCTTGTCCCAGGCGTCGAGCGCGTCGTGTTTGACTTTGAAACTTTCTTTCAACTTGGCTTGTTGATCATCACTGGTTTTGCATTCTTTGACGATGAGTTCGTACTCTTCTTTCAAGACTTCATCGGTGGATTTCGGCGCACGTTGGCCGGCGAAGGCGGATGATGCAGCGACGACTGACAGGATGAGGCACAGCTTTCCAACGTATGTTTGAATCGACTTCATGATCGCTCCTTTATTGATGTGGTTGCTGAGGTGTGACAAATGATGCACACGGTTGAATACCCCACTTTCATGCGCGTTTTTTAAAATTGTGGAGCGGCGGCAATCCTGCCGCCGTGGCGCGGATTGGCTTCATTATTTGACGGATTTATCAATCCACGGCGCGACTTTTTCGGCCCAGCGAGCAGCGTGTTCACGCAGGCCGGGGCCGCTGAAGTGGACGCCTTTTCCGTTGCCTTCGCGGAACTCGGATTTGAGTGCGTCGGAGTCCGGGCCTTCGAGCGCGATGCCGTCTTTCCAGAGGGAGGCTTGGGCGTCACGGATGTCGGGCGAGGCTTCGTCGCCGGGGACGTGGTAGCTGACTTGGGCGACGAACCACGTCGCGTCCCAGCCGATGTCTTTGCGTGAATCGCGGATCAGTTTTTCGAGGTACTCGCGGTAGAGTTTTCCGGCGAGAGTTCGCGTTGTGTCGCGCTGATTTGCATCGCTTTCGCCTTGATGCCACAGCACTGCGCGGAAGCCGTTTGGGCCTAGCGGTTTGATGCGATTGATGAAGGCGTCGTATGCCTGGCCTTTGCTGGCCCACTCGCCGCTGGGGAGTTTTTCGACGCGGCTCATGATTGTCGGCGGGTTCGGAAAGGTCGTGCCTTTGGGCAGCCATTCGCGGACGCTGGTCGCTCCGATGCCGCACGCGATGAAGCCGATGGGGATGTCCAAACGCTTGACCATTTCATCGCCGAAGGGCGGCATGAAACTGCCGTTACCACCACTTGCGCCGGGCTGCGGATCGTTGGCGAGTTGCCAGATTTTACCGGTGAATGTCGCGACGCGGCCGGACTTGGTCGTCTGCTTTTCAGCGCCGTGGTTGGCGGAATTGGATTGGCCTGTGACGACGAAGATGTCGCCGATGCCGACGTGTTCTACGAATGATTCAGCGATGATGTTGCCGTCGGTGGAGGCTCGGAGATCGAGGCGGTACCAGCCACCTGCGGGGGCTTCGAGTTTGGTGTTGAACGCTCCGTCTTGAATGGTAGCGTCGAGTTTGTTCCAGTCGCCGGGCTTGGCTTCGGTGCCAAGTTTGGCTTCAAATGTCGGTGTTTTCGAACTTACGATTTTGCCGGAGATGATGATCGTCCCGGCGCTTTTTGAGGCGCGTTGGATGACTTGGAAATTGAGCGGCGACGAGAGGGGCAGGGTGTCGGCGGCGCGGAGCAGCGTGAACGAGCAGAGGGCGATGGAGACGAATGATGAAATACGATTCATAACGATTTCCTTTCGTGAGGAATTTACACCGGGATGCGCTCTGTCGGTCCTGCTATCTGAAAATGGGGTCATGCTTTGGCGACGGTTCCACACACTCGACACGCGGGATTGCGAGCGATTTTGAATGTGGAGAAATTCATGGTTCTCAAATCGCAGACGGCCAGGCGTCCGAACAAGGGTTCGCCCAGGCCTGAGATGATTTTGATTGCTTCCATTGCGCCCATGCAGCCGATGGTTCCGGCGACGGCTCCGAAGACCGGGAATTCGCGATTCCAGCCGGGTGGGTTTTCTGGGTGCAGGCAGGCGAGGCACGGCGTCACGCCTGGGCGGATTGAGGTGATGCGCGCTTCGAGTTCGTACATCGCACAATCGACGAGCGGTTTGTTTTGGCGGACGGCGGCGCGGTTCATGGCGAAGCGTTCGGAGAAGAGCGGGGCGCAATCGACGACGAGGTCTGCTTGTTCGAGGAGGCGATCTGCATTCGCGTCGCTGATGTTTTCGTTGAAGGCTTCGATTTTCAAATCAGGATTCAAGTCGCGCAAGCGGCGGGCGGCGCATTCGACTCGCGGCTTGCCGATCCAGTCGCGCGTCATCAAAATTTGACGGTTCAGATCGTTGGCTCGGAGGTCGCCGGCGTGGGCGAGGATCAATTTTCCGACTCCGGCGCAGGCGAGTTGGTAGGCGACATTTCCGCCGACGCCGCCGCAGCGCGAGATCAATACCGTTGCGTTTTTCAGAGCGTGTTGACCGGCTTCGCCGAAGCCTGGGACCCACATCTGCCATTCGTGAATTGCGCGGTCGGAGTCGGTGAGCGGAGTCGTCATGCGAGCGATTCCTTTCGTGAGCGGCGCGTGGTGGCTGATGCGAGTTGGCCGCAGGCGGCCATGGCGTCTTCTCCGCGCGAGCGACGGAGCGTGTTGAAGACGCCGAATTCGCGGAGCCAGTCGCGGAATTGGGCGAGGCGTTCGGGGCTGGTGCGGCGGAAGGCGCTGCCGGGGTAGGGATTGAATTCGAGTAGATTGACTTTCGCCGGGAGGCCGTCGATCCATTCGGCGAGCCGTTGCGCGTCGTCGCGTGAATCGTTGACGCCATCCAGGAGCAGGTACGCGACGGTGAGTGATTCGCGGTTGCGCCAGGGGATGTCGAGGAGGATGCGGCGGAGTTCGGCGACTCCGCAGAGGCGGTTGAGCGGCACGATTTGGTTGCGGACGTCGTCGGTTGTGGCGTGGAGACTGATCGCGAGCGCACCGACGCCGAGTTCCCAGAATGGACGGATGCGCGCGCCGACTCCGGCGGTGCTGACGACGAGATGCCGGTTCGCGAAACCCAGGCCGGCAACATCGGCTAGGATGCGGCAGGCTTGGACGACGTTGGTTTCGTTATGCAGCGGTTCGCCCATGCCCATGAAGACGAGATTTGAAATCGTCTGGCCGCTCAGTGGATTTTCGCTGGCCCAGATGGCGTTGGCGAGTCGGACTTGTTCGACGATTTCCCACGATTCGAGATTGCGCATCAGGCCCATCGTCGCTGTGTGGCAGAACGTGCATCCGGCTGCGCATCCGACTTGGCTGGAGACGCAGAGGGTGACGCGATTGGGCGAGGGAATGATCACGGATTCGATCGCATTTCCGCCTGCGACGAGGATGCGCAATTTCATGGTGCCGTCGGTTGCTCGGTGGACGCTGTCGATGCTGAGCGTGGGGAGCGACGGAAGCGTTTCGAGAACGCGCTTGCAGGAGGCGCTGACGTCGGGCATGGCGTCGAGGGATCGGGCTCCATAGCGGTGCAGTGCTTGAAACACCTGCCGCGCCTGAAACGCGTTCACGTCATGCTGCGCCAGAAACGGGGTGAGTTCCGGGAGCGGCAGGGAGTGAAGCGGCGGGGTTGGGAGTGACATGGACGGCACGG
>Ga0194042_1000309_pt1 | contig 16048 bp, 8 predicted proteins | sample JunL4412m_MetaG_FD_148974 | JGI IMG/M metagenome (GOLD analysis project Ga0194042, IMG submission 148974) | Anoxic zone freshwater microbial communities from boreal shield lake in IISD Experimental Lakes Area, Ontario, Canada - Jun2016-L442-12m | ecosystem: Environmental > Aquatic > Freshwater >...
ATCTATGAATCAGACTTGGGCAGCTCAGTCTCGTCCCATCAGACGACGTTCAACCCGACGACACTGTGGGTCATCGCCGAATAGTTCGGCCCTCACTTCAAAGCTTGGCTCGAAACAAAAGCCGCCCTTCAAGGGCGGCTTTTGCGTTTGATGAGCGAATTGCGGAGGACTCAAAAAGTCTTCGCCATTCGAAAATCATTCAATACAAAGTCACCAAACGACTGGTCGAGCGTCTCAACGACTTCGTAGCCGCTCCGCTCATACGCTCGCACCGCGCGCACGTTCGACCGGTTGACGAATAAATAAACCGTCGTGACACCCAACCGCTTCGCTTTTTCGTCAACGTGATTCAGAATTTGCTGCCCAATTCCACGCCCGTGAAATTCCGGTTCCAGATAAATCTTCGACACTTTCAGCTTTCGCTTATCTTCAACACGCGTCGAAACAAATCCCACTGCTGCGCCATCCACCTCGACCATTTCCCACTCAAACCCCAATCCCATCTCGGACGCGATCTGCTCCGGGTTGTACATCGCTCCCAGCATGAAATCGATTTGAGCGTTCGAGATGATCGATGGATACACTTTTTTCCAAATGGAATGGGCCAACGCGTGAAGCGTCGGAATGTCATCGGTCGTGGCGGGGCGGATCAGCATGGCGGTTCCGATTACAGCGGCTTTGGGCGCCAGAGTAGATGAAATAAATTTCCATCCGGATCGCGATAAAACTGGATGCGCGAACCCCATGGCCCCGCGCGTTCAGCGCCATCTTTTTCAATACCCGCGCCATCCAACTTCGCTACTGCACGATCAAAATCCGAGACGACAATCGCCAAATGCGACAGGCCCCGATCCGTGTTGTCACGATTCGGCAGGTCTTTTACACAGGGCATGATTTCAATGAAATTGCCGTTGAGATGGACGAAGCACGTCTTCGGTTTTTCGGGACCGTTTTCAACGGAAGCCGCGAGCTTGAAATCAAGATGCTCAGCATACCACTCGGCCAACTTCTCCGAGTCCCGCGCCGCTATCGCCGTGTGCTCAATACCCGTAAAAAGATCAGACATGAAATCCTCGAAACCCATTCGTTATCGTGTGCGTTTTCCTGACAAAGGATCGCTACTGCTCGGGCTGCTTCCGGGGCTAAACACTCGTCCACTGTTGCCCGAACTGCTGCCATTTCCGCTGCCTGTACTCGTCCCGCTGCCCGGCACATACACCCGCGAACTACTGGTTGATCCACTACTGCGTGCCGGAGTCGAATCCGAAAGTGTCGATGTCGTCGGAGGCACGTACGTCGTTGACGGAATATGACGTGAAGGTGTGCTCTCAATAATTCGGGGAGTCGTGACCACTGTCTTCGGCGGCGAGGAGGTCGTGCGCTTGCTTGAATCGTCAACCACATTGGAAGCGGTCGAATCGACCTTGGGAGTCTGATACACAGGTCCCGTGTGCTTGGTTCCCGGGTTCGTCGAGATCGTCGGAGTCGATTTCAAAACGCTACTTGTCGCTCCAGATTTATTGTCACCCGCCGTGATCGGATTCGTCAATTTCGTGCCGGGCTGATAACTAGTTCCGGGACGTGCTATGACCGTTGGGTTCCCAATGCTCGGACGAGTGACGGTCGAGTTCGTTGCTCCAGGCGTCACCTTGGACACAAATTGGGTTGGCGAGAATGTCGTACTTTCTTTGATCGTCGGGCGGTACACATGCATCGTCTGATGCAGCGGATCATCTCGGAACGCCCGGCCCAGCGGCTCGCCCGCTTTGACCGTCGAATTCATCAATGAAACCGGCTTGATTTGGACGCCTGTGTATTTCTGAACGTGGTCAAAGTGCGGACCGTTCACCGTCACGCAATTATTGTTGTGTGACACGTCGTGTTGCAGCAGTCGGGAGGTGTTAAAAATATGGTGATTATCTTTCCTGTGTAAAACATGTTGCCGCAGCGACGAGCCGTAAAAATGATCGCACGGACAGAAGCAATAGTCGTTCATGCCAAGTCCGAATCCGATGTCGGCCCACCAATGCCGTCCAGCATGTCGAAAGCCCAATCCGACGTCGTACCGTGCGGAACACGGCAGAGGTGCCCATCCATAATGGCCATCGCATTCGCGCCAGCTCACCCACGCAGGACTCCAACATGTGTCCGGCATCCACAACCAGCCGTAACCATCCGTGCTCATCCAGCGGCCATAATGAAACGGTGCCCAGCCCCAGGAATAATCCGAATGCCAGAACCAGTTGTTGTCCGTCCACACCCAATGCCCCCGGTCGCAATACGGTCGCCAGTTTGGATCGGTCACACACGCCGTCGGTCGCCAGTACCACGCATCATTGATACGCACCCACGAACCGTATGGAGCAAGAGCTTGGTAAAACGTGCCGATACTCGCTTCACCTTCCGGCGGAACCACAACTGTATTCGGCGCAATTGTTACATTGACGGTCTCATCAATCTGCAAGCGTTCGCCGGCTGTCGTCACAATGATCTGGGGCGGGGCAGGCTGTTCGTTGGCAACGGCTGGTTGAACGGGAGCAGGTTGCTCCGCGAATTTTTCTAAAGCGGGATTTTGTATCGGAGCCTGATTTTGTATAGGAGCAGGTTCTTGCGCCGCTACGGGCGGTAATAATGGTGCAGGTTTTTCGGCCTCAACTTGGGCGACTTTCGGAGCCGCTTCAACCGCTTTTCCGCCTGCCGCAACCGCCTTGCCGCTTTCAATCACCGCCGCAATCGACTTCGCTGTATAACCCAAATCGCTCAGAATGAAAATTTCATCGACCGTCAGATCATACGCCACGCCTGATTTTTGGGCGAACGTGACCAGCGCCTCTTCAGTCGCACCAGCACGGGCGCGGTTGACCAAGTCGTCAAATCCTTCTGACGCAGGTGCAAAACCACAACAGATCATCAAAGCCAAGGCAGTCGCAAAAAGTACGTTGCGCATTGGAGACTCCTTAAATGTTTCGAGCAACCGGATGCTCGTCACTTATCACATGTGCATACACCATACTGACAATCACGTCATAATCAACAGACGCTCGGTAGGATTATTATTCAAAAAATCATATCGGTTCAGATACCTTTGAAGTGTACCATTTCTAAATTGACTCGCGACTCATTTGTTCAATACCCAAATGCCGGTTGTGTTGTAGTCTATGTCACGAAGTTGAGTGGCCCCGGTGGGTGTTGAATGCGTCACAAGCCGCCGGGTTTTTAGTTCACTGGATCGAAGGATACTATGCGTCAGGCAATCATTTTTGTGTTGGTTCTATCCGCAGGAGCGCTGGGGTGGTTTGCATTCGGCAAAGGGATGACGGGCGGAGCGAAGTCCGCTGAAATGTCCGCGCCCACAGCTGGCGGTTCGGGCGGCCCCGGCAAACCCAGTTCCGGCCCGCCGTCAGCTGTCTCCGTCGCCATCGCCCAAGTCCACCAACGCGCCATCCCCATTTATCTCGAAGGCCTCGGCACTGTCCAAGCCTTCCAGAGCGTTACCGTCCGCTCGCAGATTGAAGGCGTCATCGAGAAGATCGATTTTATCGAAGGCCAGGATGTCAAGGCCGGTCAACGCCTTGCGTTGATCGACGCCCGCACGCATCAAGCGCAACTCGATCAGGCCATTGCGAAGAAAAAGCAGGACGAAGCCAAGACGATCCAGGACCGCGCTCGCGTGCTCCAAGATCAAGCACGGAAGTCCCAGGACGAGGCGCTTGAAATGCAAGCGCAAGCCAAAACGGCTCAAGACGAAGCGCTCGGCAATCAGGCCAAATCCAAGAAAAAGCAGGACGAAACCAATCTCGCCAATGCGCGCGTCAATTTGAAACGCTTCGAAGATTCGCGCAAAGATAACGCCGTTTCCGAACAGATCGTGACCGACCAGCGCTCACTCGTCTCACAACTCGAATCCCAAGTCCAATCCGACGAGTCCGCGATTCAAGCCATTGCTGCGTCCGTCAACGGAGACGAACTCGCGATCACCGCGATTCGAGCAGCGGTGCGTGGAGACGCCGCCGCGATTCAAGCCAGCGAAGCACTCGTGCAAGGCGACGAAGCCGCCGTCCTCGCCGACGAAGCCGCGATTCAATACGCCAAGACGTTCGTCGATTACGCGACCATCAAATCGCCCATTGATGGCCGCACGGGTGTCCGCCAAATCGACGCCGGAAATCTTGTCCGCATCAACGATACGTCCGGCCCCGGCATCGTCGTCGTCACACAATTGCAACCGATCTCCGTCGTCTTTACGCTGCCCCAGCAAAATCTCCAAGCCATTAATTTGCGCCGAGCCGCAGCGAAATTGACGGTCCTCGCAGTCGATTCGGATAAGAACGTACTCGACACAGGCGAGTTGCTTCTCGTCGATAACCAGATCGATACGACCACGGGCACGATTAAATTGAAAGCCACGTTTCCGAATGCAAAAATGAAATTGTGGCCGGGCGGTTTCGTCAACATCCGCCTGCTTTTGGAGACGCGCGAAGACGCGCTCATCGTCGCGTCGCCCGCCATTCAACAAGGCCCCAATGGAACGTTCGTCTTCCTGATCAAACCAGATTCGACTGTTGACATGCGCAGCGTCAAAGTCGAATTGGTCCAGGATGGACGAGCGATTCTTCAAGAAGGGCTGGCCAAAGACGACGAAGTCGTGCTCTCCGGCCACGACAAAATCAAGAACGGTTCGAAGGTCTCAATCGACCGCAGCAAAGCCGACAAAGGTGTTAAAGACACGATCAAACACGACACTGTTCCGGCGACAACTTCCACGCCCAAGTCCGATGCTCCCGCCACGCAGGGAGCTGTTAAATGAATGTATCCGCGCCGTTCATTGCGCGCCCTATTGCCACGTCGCTGCTTTCCATTGCAGTGCTGTTGACCGGCATGTTGGGCTATTACGCGTTGCCGGTTTCAGCGCTTCCTGAAGTCGATTTTCCGACGCTGCGCATCACCACGCAATTGCCGGGAGCATCACCGGAGACCTGCGCGTCGCTGATCACCACGCCGCTCGAACAACAGTTCGGCCAGATCTCCGGCCTCACGTCGATGACCTCGACGAGTTCGTTCGGCATCAGTCAGATCACGCTCCAATTCGATCTCTCGCGCGACATCGACGCCGCCGCGCTGGACGTCCAAGCCGCGATCAACGCCGCCGGAGGAGTGCTCCCAAAAGACCTTCCGTACCCGCCTGTTTACGCCAAAGTCAATCCTGCTGATCAGCCGATTATCACGCTCGCGCTCACGTCGGAAACGCTTCCGATCACCAAAGTCAATGACGCCGCCGATACCATTCTCGCGCAGCGTCTCGCCGAAGTGCTCGGCGTCGGACTCGTCACAATTCAAGGCGGACAGAAGCCCGCCGTCCGCGTTCAAATCGACCCCGCACGTCTGGCGTCGTACCGCTTGAGTCTCGAAGATGTTCGCATCGCTCTTGCCAAAACAAACGTGAATCAGCCCAAGGGAAGTTTCGACGGCAAGCAGCAGGCGTTCATCATTAGCGCCAACGATCAGCTTCCCAACGCTGAAGCGTACAATGCCATTATTATCGCCTACCGTAACGGCAGCCCCGTCCGTCTTCGGGATGTCGGCGTCGCGTTGAACGGCGTTGAGAACACCAAAACCGCCGCGTGGTACAACGGCAAAAAAGCCGTGATCGTGGACATCCAACGCCAGCCCGGCGCGAACATCATTCAAACCGTGGACCGCATCAAAGCGCTGATCCCGGCGATTCAACGGTCGATTCCGGCGAGTATCAATTTGGACATTCTCGCTGACCGCACCGAAACCATCCGCGCCTCTGTTGACGATGTGAAATTCACGCTCGTCCTGACCATCGGCCTCGTCGTGCTCGTGATCTTTTTGTTCCTCGGAAAATTCTGGGCCACGGTCATTCCCGCCGTTGCGCTCCCGCTCTCCATTGTCGGGACGTTCGGCCTCATGTCACTCTGCGGCTACAGCCTCGATAATCTTTCGCTCATGGCGCTGACCATCGCCGCCGGATTCGTCGTCGATGACGCCATCGTGATGATTGAAAACATCGTCCGCTTTATCGAGCAAGGCGACACACCGCTCGATGCTGCCTATAAAGGGTCGAAGCAGATCGGCTTCACGATTGTCTCGCTCACCGTCTCCTTGATCGCCGTCTTCATTCCACTGCTCTTTATGAGCGGCATCATCGGTCGTCTCTTCCGCGAATTCGCGATGACGCTCACGTTCGCCATCATCGTCTCCGCCGTCATTTCGCTGACCCTCACGCCGATGATGTGCAGCAAGCTTTTGAAATCAGAACGCCACACTGGAACGGGCGAAAAGGGCGGGGGATTCGAAGCGTGGATTGCCCACATCACGGACACGGCTTTCAAGAAAATGCTCGCGCTTTACGACTGGTTCTTGAAGATCGTTTTGAAGCAGCAAGTCATCACACTGCTCGTCGCTGCAAGCACACTGGTCGCGACAATCCTCCTCTATATCAGCATGCCGAAAGGCTTTTTGCCACAGCAGGACACTGGCCTGATCGTCATCACCACGGATGCCGACGAATCGATCTCTTTCTCCGCCATGTCAGTGCTCCAGTCGAAAGTCGCCGCGATTGCTCAAGCCGATCCCGATGTGCTCGGAGTGGACAGTTTCATTGGAGCCGGGACGATCAACACCACGCCTAATACGGGCCACATCAGTGTCGCACTGAAGCCGCACGACGAACGCAATAACCACGCGACCGGGAACGAAATCCTCGCGCGCCTGACTGAAAAATGCAGCGCCGTCCGCGATGTCACGGTCAGTTTGCAACTCGTTCAGGACATCCAAATCGGCGCGCGTTCCAGCCGCACGCAGTATCAATACACGCTCGTCGATGCGAGCAAAAACGAGCTTCAGGAGTGGGCTCCGAAATTCGCCGATAAACTGCGCACGCTTCCAATTGTTGAAGGCGTCGCGACCGACCAAACCATCGGCGGACTCATGGTGGATCTGAAGATCAATCGCGACGAAGCCTCACGCCTCGGTGTCTCCGCGCAAGCCATTGACGATACGCTGTACGACGCGTTCGGGCAGCGTCAAATTTCGACGATCTATTCGCAGCTAAATCAATATCACGTGGTCATGGAAGTCTCGCCTAATTTCCAGCTCACGCCCGAAAATCTCGAAACGATTTACGTCCCGTCATCCACCGGCTCGCAAGTCAAGCTCTCTCAAATCGCAACCGTCACGCGCCGCACCGCGCCGCTCGCGATCAACCATCAGGCCCAATTTTCCGCCGTCACGCTCTCGTTTAATATGGTCAAAGGCGAATCATTGAGCGATGCCGTTGAAGCGATCAAAAAAGCGGAAGCAGAAATCGGCATGCCCGACAGCATCGAAGGCTCCTTCTCTGGTGAAGCCGCTGAATTCCAATCCTCGCTCGCAGGCGAACCGTATCTCATCCTCGCCGCCATCGTCGCCGTCTACATCGTGCTGGGTGTACTTTACGAAAGTTTGATCCACCCCTTTACGATCATCTCGACGCTTCCGTCAGCCGGAATCGGCGCGCTTCTCGCGCTGCGAATATGCGGCTACGATCTCTCGATCATCGGTCTCATTGCGATTGTGTTGTTGATCGGCATCGTGAAAAAGAACGCGATCATGATGATCGATTTCGCACTCGAAGCCGAACGCGATCTTGGGCAATCGCCGCATGAGGCTATCTACAACGCTTGCCTGTTGCGTTTCCGTCCGATCATGATGACGACCATGGCCGCGCTCTTTGGTGCCATTCCGCTTGCAGTCGGCAGCGGTCCCGGCTTCGAACTTCGCCGCCCGCTTGGCATCGCGATCATCGGCGGACTCGTGCTCAGCCAAGTCCTCACCCTCTTCACCACGCCTGTGATTTATCTCGCGATGGACAAGCTCAGCAAATTCGTGCGCGGCGGCAAGCCCGCCGTAATTGTGCCCCACGCAGAAGCCGACATAAATCCGGAGGCGAACTAAACTATGATTGTGTCGGGCGGAGGCATTTCAGAACCGTTCATTCGCCGCCCGATTGGAACATCGCTGCTGGCCATTGCCTTGTTGATATTGGGCACGCTCTCCTATTTTTTGCTGCCTGTTTCGTCGTTGCCCAAAATCGATTTTCCAACCTTTACCGTGACCGCGCTTCTTCCTGGCGGCGATCCCGAAACGATGGCCGCCTCCGTCGCGGCGCCACTGGAACGCCGCCTCGGCCAAATCGCCGGCGTCAATGAAATGACCAGCGTCTCGGGTGTCGGTACCGCGAGCGTCACGCTTCAATTTTCACTCGACCGCAGTGCCGACCTTGCAGCCCGTGACGTTCAAGCCGCGATCACATCTGCGCGCAGTGAACTTCCAACCAATCTGCCCAACCCACCGACGTGGCGTCGAACCAATCCCGCCGACGTGCCCATTCTGATTGCGACTGTTACATCGTCCAGTATGACGACCGAAAAAGTCTATGAGTCCGCATCAAACATTCTTGCCCAGCGCATGAGTCAGGTCAGCGGCGTCTCCTCCGTCATCATTGCCGGGGCGCAGAAATCAGCCGTCCGCGTGCAAGTCGATCCCACTAAATTGGCGAACATGGGACTCGGTATGGAGGACGTTCGAGCCGCATTAGTCGCCGCTGATGCTCACGGGCCGAAAGGTAATTTCGACGGCAAACTCGAGGCCTACATGATCGAAGTCAATGATCAAGTTTTCGAAGCTGCCAACTACCGCCCACTCGTGTTGAAATCAAAAGGCGGAACCATCGTCCGCATCAGCGACGTGGCAACCGTGATCGACGGACCCGTCGATGTTCGCAACATGGCTTGGTCCGGCCCGGATCGCTGCGTCCTTGTCATTGTCTACAAACAGCCGAACGCAAACGTCATCGAAACCGTCGATAGCGTCAAGGCGTTGCTCCCAAAATTGGAAAAGTGGATGCCTCCCGGCACACGAACCATTGTCACCAGCGATCGCACCACGAGCATCCGCGCATCTGTGAAAGATGTTCAAATCACGCTGCTCATCACCATCATTTTGGTCGTCGCCATTGTCTTTCTTTTTCTCGGAAAATTATGGAGCACGTTTGCCGCTGCGCTGACCGTCCCACTCTCGCTTGCCGGAACGACAGCAGGTATGTACCTCTGCGGTTACAGCCTTGACAACATCTCGTTGATGGCGCTGACCGTCGCCGTCGGATTTGTCGTCGATGACGCCATCGTGATGATCGAGAACGTGACGCGTCGGCGCGAACTTGGCGACGATCCCTTGCAAGCCGCGTTGGCCGGTTCGCGCCAGATCGGATTCACGGTTCTCTCCATTAGTATTTCGCTCGTCGCCGTCTTCATTCCGCTCTTTTTTATGGGTGGTTTGGTCGGACGTTTGTTCCGCGAATTCGCGGTGACGCTCAGCATTTCCATCGCAGTCTCCGCGCTTGTCTCACTCACCGTAACGCCCATGGTCTGCGCTTATCTCGCCAAAAACACCAGTACGAAAAATGGTGTTGCGCCGCATAAAAATATCATCGAACGCGCCAGTGAATTCATCTTTGCCCGCGTTATCAGCATCTATGCATTCCTCCTCAACATTGTTTTGCGCTTTCGCATCGTCACGTTGCTTTTCACCATCGCCACGGTCGGCTTGACGATCTATTTATACATCGTCATCCCCAAAGGATTTTTCCCGATTCAGGATACCTCGCGGCTGCAAATCACAACCGAGTCGCCATCGGACACATCGTTCCAAACCATGGCTCTGCGTCAGAAAGAGGTCATCGATATTGTCCGTAAAAATCCTAACGTCCGAACGTGCGTCTCATCCGTCGGCGCGTCGGGCTACAGCGCGATTGCCAATCAAGGTCGATTCTTTGTAGAACTCGTTCCGCCCGATCAACGCAAGGATACGATTCAGGAAGTTATTCAGCAGATGAGCAAAGAAGTCGCCGCCATCAAAGGCATCAACTTTTTTCCGCGAGCGGTTCAGGATATTCAAGTCGGAGGTCGCTTATCGAAGAACCTCTATCAGTACGCACTCAGTGGCATGGACGTCGGCGAACTCAACGATTTCGCGCCCAAATTACTCGAACGGCTGAAGAGCATCAAGGAGCTTCAAGGCGTGACTACGGATCAGGTCCTCGGCGGATTGGAAGCCCGTTTGGTCATCGACCGCGACGCGGCCGCGCGCTATGGCATCGCTCCGTCGGATATTGACTCAGCGTTGTACAACGCGTTCGGCCAACGCCAAGTTGCCTTGATGTACACTGAACGCGACCAAAATCGTGTTGTTCTCGAAGTCGATTCGAAGCTCACCGAAGACCCGTCCGCGCTCGAGAAAATCTACGTCAAAGCGCCGCGCGGATTGCAGGTGCCGCTGAAGAACGTCGCGAAATTCGTGCGCTCATCGCTCTCGCTTTCTGTCACACATCAAGGCCAGTTCCCGGCTGTGACCATCGCATACGGCCTAGCCCCGGGTGTTGCGCTGGGCGAGGCGTCGAACAAGATCGAAGAAGCGTTCCACGCTTTAAATCCGCCTGAAGGAATTCATGCGAGCTTTCAAGGCAGCGCGCAGGCGTTTCAGGATTCTCGCTCGTCGCAAGTCACGCTGATCCTTACCGCGCTGCTGGCGATCTACATTATTCTCGGAGTGCTGTACGAAAGTTTGATTCATCCGCTGACGATTCTGTCGACGATTCCGTCCGCCGGCATTGGTGCATTGTTGGCACTGATGGCCTTCAATTTTCCACTGGATGTGATGGGATTGATCAGCATTATTTTGTTGATCGGCATTGTGAAAAAGAACGCGATCATGATGATCGACTTCGCTCTGGAAGCGGAACGCGATCACAAAAAGCCAGCGCTCGAAGCGATCCGTGAAGCGTGTCTGTTGCGCTTCCGCCCGATTATCATGACGACGATGGCCGCGCTCCTCGGCTCGCTCCCCCTCGCGCTGGGGCACGGAGTCGGCTCCGAACTCCGCCGTCCGCTTGGTGTGGCGATCATCGGCGGATTGCTCATGAGCCAGGCGTTGACGCTTTTCACGACGCCTGTCGTCTATGTGTTCTTGGATGGGTTGAGGCAGAAAAGCACGTCTGCAAAGCAATCGATTCCGTAAATCAGTTCCGGTGAGTAATTGCGATTGTGATGTCGGAAATTTTTGATGAAAATCGCGTAATCTCTGCTAGATTTACGTCACACTCTTTCATGTACGCAGTCACCGCAACGTTGAGCACAGCGAGAAAATGATGATGAACCTCCGAACGATGATGGCCGTAGTGGTGTTGTGCCTCACGAGTTCACGGCTGGTGGCGCAAGACCTCCAAGCCTTCTCATTTCCACCGATCATTCAAGGTGAGGCATTTGCGGTCACGATCGATAAAGCTGGGAATCAATTCATCGCCGGGCGCTTTATGGGGACGCTGGATTTCAATCCCGGTGTCGGTGACGACACGAAAACAAGCGGCGGCGGATTCGACGTCTTCGTCACCCGAATCAATGCGGACAACACCTACGCATGGACCAAAACATTTGGCGGGTCTTTGATCGACATACCCAAATCCGTCGTCATCATCGGCAATACGCTTTATGTTGGCGGGACGTTTGCCAGCACAAATGCTGGCGTCGGCGGAGGCGGATCGCTCGCGGCCAGTGGGTTGCGAGACGTCTTTGTCTGGGCGATGGACGCGACGACCGGCTTGAGCATCCCGACATTTGGGAATGGTGGAATTCAAACTTTCGGCGGCACGGGCACCGACAATTTGCAAGCGATGGTCGCGTACGGCAAGAACCTGATTGTGGCCGGAAATTTTGATAGCACCAACGCGGGCGTTGGCGGTCCCGGCACGATTGCGGCGGCTCACGCGCTCGACTGCTACGTGATCATGATGAATGGAATAACCGGTGCGTTGGAAACTAAATTCGGCACGGACGGAGGTGTTGCGTTTGGCGGTTCGGATGTCGATGAAGTCGCACATATTGCTGTCTCGGGATCGACGCTGTATGTGACAGGTAATTTTAAGAGCTTGGATTTTGGTTATGAGGGCACAACATTATTCGCGCCGCTCGGTGTCCGTTCAGCATTTATCTTGTCGATCAACTTGAAAAACGGATCGATCAACAAGAAATTCGGCACAATTGGAGCCGTGCGATTCGGTGGCGGCGCAACGACCTATGGCTGGCGTCTGGCTGTTTCCGGTTCGTCAATTTTTATGGGCGGAACACTCCTCAGCAACAACGCCGGATTGAACGCACTTGGAACGTTTTCGACCAACGGGATGGACGATGCGTATGTAATTTCTTTGACCAAGGCCGGCACGCTCAATACCAAATTTGGCACGGGCGGTTTCATTCACTTTGGCGGAGGTGCGAACGAAACGTTCGGCGGAATGGCTGTTTCAAAATCGCTCTATTTTACCGGAGTCACTGAAAGTGATAACGCCCCGCTCGGACCGGGTGCAGTGGCCGGACACGTTGATAAAAAAGATATCTTCATTGTCGCCGTGAATCCGCGCGATGGAACGATGAATTCCAAAACGTCGTTCGGTTTCTCTTTCTTTGGCGGCTCGGAAGACGAGCTCTGCAACGATCTGGCCGTCGGCAAAAAGGCTGTCTTCGTCGCTGGAAGTTTTAACAGCCAAAATGCAGGTTACCGAGGTACCGCCGGTTACCGCACCAACAACCAATTCGGCGGGCTGATACTCCCATTTGACATCCTCACGGGAGTCTTCCCGGTGCCTAAACCATAGGGAACCAGACAAAAGCCTACGCGTTTACTTCGGTGGCTGTGTGCTCTTTAAGAACGCGAACAAGTGACGAAGGTCCTCGTCGCTCAGATCATTCAAAACGCCCTCGGGCATCAGAGATTGTCCCAGCGGTTTTTGAGCGGCGATTTTGTCCCGGGGCAAACCAGTCTCCTGCCCGTCCGCTCCGCGCAGCACGACCACTTGTTTGTCCTGCCGCGCGATGAGTCCCATCAAGCGCCGTCCGTCTGTCGTCTTAATCAGAAACGCTTCGAACCCCTCGCGGATTTCAGCGCTGGGGCTGACGATACTCAACAGCATCGTGTCGGTGTCGTCGCGTTTTGTGCTCGTTAAATCCGGGCCGACGCGTCCGCCTGATCCGTAGATTGTGTGGCAGACTGCGCACCGCTGTTTGAAAATCTCGTAGCCTTTCAATGGATTGCCGCCGCCGGTTTTCAACTTCGCCGAGACCGTCGCAATAGCCGCTTTCGCTTCGTCCGTGATCACGGCAGCAACGCCTGTGCGTGGTTTGCCGTAGAGTTTCTCTGTCAACGCGATCACGCTGGCGTCGTCGTGCTGGCGCAATTTATCGAGCGTTTCACGGCTCAGTGCGCCTCGGTCCAGCGCTCCTTTATCAACGTCCTGAAGCAACCGTATTGCCCACGCGTCGCGGCTTGCCAGCAGCAATTGAATCGACACTTTCATGTCGGATGTTTGAGTCGTATACGCTTTGAGAAGTTCGCCGGGAATTGATGTATCGTTGTATTGTTGCAACGCGGCCAACGCGGCTTTGAGCGTCGGAACTTCTTTCGACGAAGCCACCACGCCCAACAAATATGGCACACTGGCAGGTGCATCGATTTCGCCTAGAATTTGAATCAACGCGACACGACGTTTCGCAGAGATTTTCGCATTCTTCAAGTCGGTCAACGCCGAATCTACTGCGCCCGGTTTGCCCATGCGTAAATCCAGTGGCAACGGGTCGCCACCTGCTTTCGTCAAGGCTTCGAGTAATGCCGTCGGCAGCGACGAAATCGTCCGGCCTTCGAATGCTTTTTCAAATCCGGTGAGCAGTTTCGCATTGCACTCCGCGTTCGGAGAGATTCCGAACAACGACGCGCACGCAGCCAATTCGTCCGGACTTCCCGACGCGGCCCAGCGGCGCATCAAGCGCTCAAGAATATGATCGCGAACCAGCGGCAAGTCCCAGGCCGTTCGGTCGCCGATGAAATTGAGAACCGCCTCGCGATCCGTCGCGCACTTGGCTTCAATCGCCCACCACAACAGCAGCGGAATGTGACCATCCGTTGCGTCCTCCGAGTGCGCCAGCAATTCGCGCACAATCGGAAACGAATCTTTCGCCGGGAGCCGCCGCGCCGAACACGCCAACTGGCTTCGCGCTTCAACATTCTTCTCCGTATGAGCCATGCTGGTGAGCGCCCACACGACCGACGTCGTCACCTTCTTTTCATCGCACAACAACCGCGCGACCCAGAGCCGCACGTATGGATTTTCGTGTTCCAGCAACGCAATCGCGGTCGGCTCGTCCAAACCGCCGGAGGCATACAGCGCCCAACACGCTTCGAGCGCAAACGGGCTTTTCTCAGCTGACACGATCTGCGCGAGTTTTGGCACAATCGTTTTGTCTTTGCGATCTGCAAGTAGACGTTGAGCGGTCTGGCGCGTCCAACGGTTTTCACTGCGTAAAAGTTCGACCAATTCCGCGCTCGATTTCGCTCCGAGATCAACCGGCTTCGAGAACGTAGAGTCCTTTGCGCGGAGCCGATAGATGCGACCCAATTCTGTGTCCAGCATCCCGGCGCGGTGCTTCAAATGGCTGATGTGAGCGTCGTAAAAATCAGCGATGTACACGGCTCCGTCGGGACCGAGTTTAATATCCACCGGTCGGAACCAGGTGTCTGTCGACGTGACTGCTTCGCCGATGTCGTGCGTTTGAAATGTCGATCCGACGGCTTCCATCTCCGTCTCAAAAATGGCTCCACGTAATGGGTCCACCGCGAAGAGTTTTCCGTTGTAGTGCGCCGGGAACGCGCCGCCTTCATACGTCAAAAACGTATGCGTGAAGCGCGTCACTTTTTTGTCGTGCTTCATCATCGGGAAATAGCCGAATGTGTACGGATTCGACAGCGGCCCGTGCTTGTCGAAACCTTTCTGTGAATAACCGCCTTGGACGTAATCAAATCCGCGCGTGTCGCCGCCATTGTGCCCGGAAAAAATCCGGCCCTTCGAATCCAGTTCCACGCCAAACGTATTTCCGCCGCCTTCAGCAAACACTTCGAATCGGTGCGTCTCCGGATGGTAGCGCCAGATCTGTTGTCCCAACGTATCGACCGCTTCTTTGTCCGGCGCGCCGGGACGTTTTACATGCCCGGAGACAGTGCTGCCTTGCGCCGCATATAGCCATCCATCCGGCCCCCAGCGCATGCTGTTTACGACCGAATGTGTGTCCTCAATTCCGAATCCTTCGAGCAGTACATCAGGCGGACCGTCGGGAATATCGTCATTGTTTTTATCGTGATAAAAAAGAAGGTAAGGCGGATTCAAAACAAACACGCCGCCGCGTCCGCGCTCGACTGCCGTGACGATACTCAACCCATCGACAAACACCGTGTGCTTGTCGTACGTGCCGTTGCCCTTCGTGTCTTCGTGAATCGAAATGCGATCCATGCCGGGTGTATGGTGGGGCGGGGGCTTGGGGACTTTGTCGTACTGCGAACGCCACACCGCATCCTTGTTCACAATCGTCAAACCAGCGGGCTGCGGATACTGCCGATACTCGACGACCCACATCCGTCCGCGTTCGTCGAAATTGATGAACAACGGTTGCGCGATGACCGGCTCGGAGAGCACGAGATCGAGCTGCAAGTCGGCAGGTGTTTTAAATGACTTGATCGATTCCAACGGTGAAAGTGAACCGACCGACGCAGCGTTTGCCTTGACGGCTTTGACTTCTTCTGAAAAGAGGGGCGAGGCAATGAGGAGAGCAATGAATATGGATAAGGTACGAATCGAAAGCATGGAGTGTATCCTGAACGAACCGTCGCCTTGACCTGAAAAAAGGGTGCATCGCCGAAGTTGCGCCGCAGTTCCCTCTCCCCTTGAGGGAGAGGGCGGACAAGCGTACTCGCTCGCCGGGTGAGGGGTGGGCGTTGATAAATTAAACGCGCTTGGATTAATCAACGCTTACCCCTCACCCCGCGAGACGGAACGGCTGTCTCGTCGGCCCTCTCCCTCAAGGCAATGGCCCTAAGTTAAGATATTGAAACGAAAATGTCTCCGAATGCCGATGGATAAATGAGTGCGGGGTAGCAGCCCCGCATTCCC
>Ga0194042_1000311_pt1 | contig 16003 bp, 13 predicted proteins | sample JunL4412m_MetaG_FD_148974 | JGI IMG/M metagenome (GOLD analysis project Ga0194042, IMG submission 148974) | Anoxic zone freshwater microbial communities from boreal shield lake in IISD Experimental Lakes Area, Ontario, Canada - Jun2016-L442-12m | ecosystem: Environmental > Aquatic > Freshwater >...
GCCCCCAATAAGTGGCAGACCTTGAGCCACCTTCGCGCGAAACCGTTCGAGAATACTTTTCCGAGACTCCGCCATCGTGACGTCCTTTCAGTTTACTTTTCAGAAGCAATCAGAATATTGTTCATTAATTCCATCGCGCACCGATCCGAAAACGCCGTGTCGTTTATATTGCAATCCATTTCAATCACTCGAATGTCCGGCCGCAAATTCTTCTTGAGCGCCTCGAACAACGCCGCATCAGCCTCCGGCCACCAGAACTTTCCGCCCGGCGCATCGACCATGCTGACGCCCTTTAAAGGGAGCAACACGGTGACAGGCGCGGTACTTTGGTTCAACTTCGCGGCGATGATTTCGCCCAGCTTTTGATTCTCAAAAATATTGGTGCGCATCAGTGTCACGTCGGGATTGTGCGGATAAAATTTACGATCCGAATGCTGGTGCGGAATCGAATCCGGTTTCCAGAAATTGACCATGTCCAAACATCCCGGACAGACAATTGCCGGGACGCCGGTCTTCGCAGCCGCATCCAATCGACCCGGCCCAGCCGACAACACGCCTCCCACTAATTCGTCTGCCCACTCCGTCGTCGTGATGTCCAGCACGCCGGCGATCTGCCCGGATTCGACGAGGCTCTCCATTGACTTCCCACCATTTCCGGTGCAATGGAAAATGATGACTTCGTATCCGTTCTGCTCCAGAATTTTCCGAGCGTGTTCAACAGCGGGCGTCGTGTTTCCGAACATCGATGCGACGATCACCGGCTTGTCGTTGCCCGGAGGTACAACCGTCGCGACCATCCCGCAGACCGCTCCGGCCGCGCGAGCCAAGACGCCCCGGCTGACCCGGTTGATCCCAGCAATATCGACGATGCTGGGAATCATCACGATGTCTTTGCTGCCGACAAATTGCGAGGAGTCCGAACCGGCGAGCGTCGAGACCATCACCTTCGGCACGCCCACCGGCAGCGCGCGCATCGCCTTGCATGCAATCGATGTACTGCTGCCACCGCCCAGCGCGAGCACGCCGTCGAATCGCTGCGCTTCGTATAATTTCGGAAGTATAACCGCCGCGCCCTTCGCCATCGCCGCGACCGCAGTCCCACGATCTCTTACTGAAACCAACTCCGCCAAATTCGCGCCACCGGCATTAGCGACGTCTTCACGCGTCACATCCGGCGTGAAATGCGCGGTATCCAATACGCCGAAATCGATCGTCAGCGTCGCGTGTCCAGCGCGTTCAATGCAGTCTTTGACGAATGCGTATTCGACGCCTTTCGTGTCGAACGCGCCGAGCAAGGCTATCGTTTTTTTTGTGGAGGCCATGTCGCTCATTTGGGTTGGCTCCCCGTCTCCGTCGCGATCCACGCCGCGTAGGCCGGATTTGATTCCAGAATTGGCAGCGATAAAATCTCCGGCACCGCATACGAATGCAACGCGCGTACCCGGCGCATGAGTCCATTGATTTTCGATGCTGGCGTTTTCATCACGATCATTGTCTCAATGCCGCTTTCGATCTTCCCTTCCCACCAATATAAGGAGTTCACGCCTTTCACTAAATTCGCGCACGCAATCATACGCTCCTCCAAAAGCGTTCGAGCAATGCGTTCGGCCTCAGCTTCAGGAGCCGTCACCATGACGACACGCAACGGGTCGTTCGCCGCAAAGGCGCGTCGCCGGTCGTCCCAGCCTTTGGCTTGAACCGTCGTGGCGGTTTCATCGTATTTCGCTGGAGATCCGGGCGGTGTTTCGTTTTTCGGGTCCATAAATTTCAGTCCAAAGTATGACACTATCGCGCGGGAATCGTCCGCACGAAATTGCAATTACACATCTATTGTAACATAATACTCAATTCCATCTTGAACGCCAAGCGGCGGGAAACAGAATGATCGCAATACTCTCAGACGTACACGCCAATCTTGAAGCGCTTACCGCCGTCTGGAAGGATTTGATGCAGCGCGGAGCCACGAGCGTTTATTTTTTGGGCGACATCGTTGGCTACGGTCCGAACCCGCGCGAGGTTCTCGAATTTGTCAAACATTTCGAATTCAGTCTGCTCGGGAATCATGACGAAGCCTGCTTGAAAGGTCCGCCGAAAAGCTTCAATGCCGCTGCCACTGGAGCCGCGCATTGGACGCGCAAGGAAGTCTGCCCCGACGAGCTGAGCGGCAAATTTTTTCGCCCGGGCGAATTCAAACGCCGAACCGAACTGTGGGAATACATGCAGCGCCTGCAACCGTCGCGGCGCATCGGAAACCAGCTCTTTGTTCACGATACGCCAGCCGCGCCCGGGTCCTGGCGCTACGTCACGAAGCGCGAAGAAGCTGACGCCGGTTTCGCCGCGCATCCGGACGTCCGCGCGTTTTTTTTCGGTCACTCCCATCGCCCTGGGATTTGGACCGAACGTCACTATCGCGATGCTGAACCCGGCCAAAAATATCCACTGACTGAACGCGTCATGTTCAATGTCGGTTCGGTTGGCCAGCCACGCGATAATGATCCGCGCGCCTGCTACATCATCCTCGAACCCGACGGAGTCCGTTTCTATCGCGTCCCATATGATGTCGCGAAGACGCAGGAAAAAATCCTCGACTGCCCGGCACTCGACCCCACGCTGGCGTTGCGGTTGGGAAAAGGACAGTAGACTGAAACGAAACGAGCCGACATGATTGTCGGCTCGCTCCAATCATTCAAGTCATCGCATATAGCTTCTACTTCGTAATCGTTTTTGCAAACGCATCATATTCCGCTTGAGTGCTCGTACGTGCTGCAGCATTTTGTTCGGCGCTCGGCTTTGCTACGCCGTTTTCGATCTGCTCCGTCACGATTCGATATTTCAATTTCATTACTTCTGCTTTCTTCAAATCCTTCTTGAAGAAGAAACCGAAGCGACCGTAATCGCGCGTTGAGAGTTCTTCGACCGGATTCGTTGAGGCATTCATGTGTGTGACCGAGTACCAGTTCTTTCCGACCGGCAGTTGCAAACGCGCCCACTTGAATTCCGCGCTGCTCGCCTTTCCGCCTTTTGATTCGACACTGGGTTCCCAGACATACGACGTTTCAGCTGTGCGCTTCTGCAATTGGAGTTCAGCTGTGCTGCGGAAGTGGACGCCGGCATGCTGCAAGTCGCCGTTCAACGAGACATCGCGGGCTGCGGTTAATTCGAATGAGGCGTCGACTTGAGTCTTCTTAGCCGACGGTCGCGAAATTACTATCGTCCGTGTTTCAGTCATCAACAGATCGCTTCCCGACGCATCTTTATTTCCAGCTCGCCACGCGATGGTCGCGACGAGGGTCGCGTTGTCTTTGCCGCCTTCCAATTTCTCAAACTTTAACACCTCCATCTTCCCGCCGTTGTTGAAGTGCCAAAGATCAAATGTTCCCTTCGGATCAATCGTTGTCGTACCCTTTTTTACAGAGCCACCGAGGTCCGAACCGATTTTGTTCCAGCCGATGAAAATTCCGCGATGATGCGGAAAGGTCTGCTTGGGATCCCATTGGGTTAGGCAATCGCCGTCTTCTCCGTAGACGTGGAGATACGGCTTGAATTGTCCCTCGCCATAAATAAATCGAGCGACCAATTTCCCGTCAAGCGCGACATCGACTTTGCGCCCGGGCGGCGTTAGCTTCGCGTCTTCAACCGTGTTGACATCATCCTTGACGGTCCATTCGGACGCGAAGGAACCAGCGGCTATGCAGAACAACATCGCAGCGGTCAGACAATATTTTTTAAGCATCATTCTCAGATCAACTCCTCAATGAAAAATGTTTCGAACACTGAATATCGTCTACACCATGATCCTGGACTACGCCGATAAAACGATAACACTCCATCCAAACACAGATGATTTATTGACGCAAACCGAGTAGGATGAATGCTTGCATTTTGGGAGGTCTTGCATGATCGTGGTCACAGGCGCCGCCGGGTTTATCGGCGCGAATATTGTCAGCACATTGAACGCGGAGGGGCGCGATGACATCGTCGCGGTCGATGTATCGCGCGATTTGACACCGTACTTGGAACGCATGCACATTCGCGATTTCGTTGAACGCGACGCGCTTTTTTCTTGGCTGGATCGCAACGCGGCGAAGGTCTCGCTCATTCTCCACATGGGCGCGTGCAGTGATACGACGTGCAGTGATCGCGCGTTCATGATGCGCAATAATTTCGATTACACGCAGACCCTTTGGAATTTTTGTACGACGCATAACGTCCGATTCGTGTACGCGTCCAGCGCCGCAACCTATGGCGACGGATCGAACGGTTATGACGACCGCGGCGATCCTGCGATGCTGAAACCGTTGAACATTTACGGTGAATCCAAGCAACTTTTTGACCTCTGGGCGTTGCAGCAAACGGTGACGCCAAACGGATGGGCGGGACTGAAATTTTTTAACGTGTATGGACCGCACGAAAATCACAAGAACCGTATGGCGTCCGTTGTGTTTCATTCGTTCAATCAAATCAAGAAAACGGGCGAGGTCAAACTTTTCGCGTCGGACCGACCGGGCATTCCAGACGGCGGACAGATGCGCGATTTTGTGTATGTCAAAGATGTCGTCGCAGCAGTCCTGCATTGCGCTCGGGCTCCGCGCGAAAATGTTGGGGCTCTCTTCAATGTCGGGACCGGTAAAGCACGTTCGTTCGCCGATTTGTCCACCGCTGTTTTCCACTCCCTTAACTTGAAAGCAAACATTCAGTACATCCCCATGCCCGACGATCTCAAAGGCAAGTACCAGTATTTCACAGAAGCAAAAATGGAAAAGCTACGGGCATCCGGATTGACCCAGCCTTTCCATTCGCTCGAAGATGGCGTGACCGATTACGTCTCAATTCTCAACGCCGGAGCGTGACGAATAAGAACTCAACGCATCGCCTAGTCATTTTATCTGAATCAGGATTCAGCACTCCATGACATCGTTCCAAGAGCCCGATCAAAATGCCGTCCAGGCCCTCCTCCACTCCATGACCGGACGCCGAATTCTGGTCGTTGGCGACGGCATGTTGGACGGCTACATCTATGGCCACTCCTCGCGACTTTCGCCTGAAGCGCCAGTCCAAGTTGTTGACATTGATCGCGAGGAATATCTGCTCGGTGGCGCGGCCAATGTCGCCAAACTGCTCGTCTCGCTCGGAGCGAAAGTGTCGTTGTGTTGCGTGGTCGGGGACGATCCGGAAGCGCGGCAATTTCTTGATGGTGCGACTGGATTGAGGATCGAGACGCATGCCATCATTCGGGACGCGTCGATCCGAACCACGCTGAAACTCCGTATCGTGTCGGGACGCCAGCATGTCGTCCGCGTGGATCGCGATCCACGCGCGTCGTATTCTCAAACAACCATCGACGCCCTCGCGGCTCTCGCTGAATCCGAAGCGAAAAATGCCGACGCCATTTTGCTCAGCGATTACGCCAAAGGCGTTTTGTCTGATGCGGTCTGCGCGGCTGCAATTCGCGGAGCGGCTGGCAAACCGGTGCTGGTTGATCCGAAAGGAAAAGACTGGAAACGATATGCCGGAGCCACACTCGTCAAACCCAATTTCGGTGAAGCGAAGACATTCCTTGCGGCACACGATTCGTCGATCCTCTCGATTCATTCCATTGTAGACGACAGCGAGTGCGAACGCATGGCCGCACAACTTCGTGATGGTTTGCATGTCGATCACGTCGTCGTGACGCGCGGTGCGAACGGCATTTCGCTCGCCCAACATGATGGATCAACGCAATCATTCCCGGGACGAAACCTCGTGGCGAAAGACGAAGCCGGTGCCGGAGACGCTGTCGCGGCGGCCACGTGCTTGGCGCTCGCAGCGGGTGTGCCCGTCGTCGAAAGTGTCTGGCTCGGTAATTTGGCCGGTGCGGTCATGGCATCGAAATTCGCGACGCACACGATCACTGATTTCGAACTTCTTGAAGCCCTCGGAGCCAGTTATCCCAGCTCGCGAAAGAAGCTGATGACAGTGGCGCAAGCCGCCGAATTTGCAGCGCGATTACGCAAAGAGAATAAGAAGGTTGTCTTCACTAACGGTTGTTTCGACATCCTTCATCTCGGCCACATGACGTATCTGGAAAGCGCTCGCCAACTCGGCGACGTGCTGATCGTCGCGATCAATACGGACGACTCGGTCCGCCGTTTGAACAAAGGACCGAACCGACCGGTGAATCCGGAAGGCGACCGCTCGCGGTTGATCTCGGGCATGGCGTGCGTCGACGCCGTCGTTCTCTTTGGAGAAGACACGCCGTTGGAAATCATCAAAGCCATTCAGCCGCACGTGCTGTGTAAGGGCGCTGATTATAAAACAAAGCAGGATGTTGTGGGCTGGGATATTGTCGAGGCCAGTGGCGGGCGCGTAGCACTGTTGCCCTTGGTGGAAGGACGCAGCACGTCGAAAGTCATTGAGAAGATGAGTAAGGAGTAACGAAGACGGTTGGTATCAAGGCGCGAGTTTGCTGCCGTCAATGGATATAGATTTCAGCGCTTCTTCGACTTCGTTTTTGTACTCGCTTTTTAACGCACCAAACGTCGGTCCTGCCGACTTCATTCCATCCGAGTAGCACCAGCGGAGAAATGTCACGACGTTCTCCGCCTGTTTGCGATCTTTTATGTAACTCAAATCGCGAAAGAGCGACAGGTAGGTCGTGCCGCGAATTGGAAACGGGTCTCGCGGTTCGTCGGAGACTTTATTTGTGATGATGGTGATTGTTGATGGCGTCGTGACGGGGCTATCTTTCTGAATCGCCTTCTGCGCCTTTTCGACAAATTCCAATTCAACAAAGGCAATTGCTCCTTCGACGTATTTCACAATCCGGGCGATGTCGGGGGTTCCATTTCCGGCAGCGCCAATCGGCCAGTTGACTTTTTGTCCGGGCTTTTGTTTGGCGGCCCAATCCGGATTCGTATCGCGGAGAAAATCCGAAACGATGCGACCGGGCTGCGTTTCATCAGCGGGATGAACGACGATGATGTGGCGGTCCGGAAGCACGATTCCGGGATTGATCGTTGCTATTTTTGGATCATTCCAATTCACGATGCGACCCAAGTAAATCTCTGCGAATGTCGTCGCGTCGAGCGTTACATTCTGGATGCCTTGCAGATTGAAAATCGGGACGACGGCTGTGGAGACCGAGGGGATTTGGATGACTTCGGGTTGACCGAAAAGTTCGGTCGGTGACATCTTTGAGTCGGTGGCAACGACGAGCGCCGTGCGTTCGTTGAGTGCTTTGATTCCGGTAAATCCGCCGGAGTGAAAATCGACTTTTGTGCCGGGATTTGCTTTGTTGAAATCAGTGGTCCATTGCGTGTACAACGCGGCCGTCGGCGAAACGCTTTGTCCGCGAATCGAGATTGGCATCGGTTCGGCGTTTTCCACGCGCCCCAGGACAATGCGTTCGCGGATCGATGTGTGAAACTCCGGCGTTTGAATGGTTCGCGATTTCGGGCTGTATTTCAACCGCGTCATCGGCACTTCGCGGGCAACGAGGTCTTCGAGTGATTTCAGCGTGATGTCGCCGTTGACGTCGCGTGCTGCTCCTGATAATCCTTGGATGATGTGATGAAAAAATATGCCGTGCAACACCTTCCCGGTTTCAAGTGATTGCTGTCCTTTTGAGCAACTCAAATACAGCGCAACATTCAGCGGCAGGTCCGGAACGGATGCGCGGGGAGTGATGTCCGGGCGCGGATCCGTTGGATCGTTTCGACAGGCATCGACCATCATCAGCTTGAGTTTCGCTTTGCATTGCGGCCCCATTTCGCGCAGGATGTCGTCGAGCGCGATCATCGTTGACGTGTCGGCCAACGTCGTCTCCGGCGGGCATAGATAAATCCGACCGTCCCGGCGCAATTGAACGCCATGCCCGGAAAATGCGATCAGAATCGTGTCGTCGGGGCGCGCTTCTTTGCACAGCTTCTTCACCCCGGCGCGGATGTTGCTGCGCATCGAAATCGCGTCGGGCACGTCCGTGTCCAAGGCATTGTGCTGGGTCAGAATGGTGATGTTGTTCTGCGAAAATCCGAAGTTCGGAAGCACGGCAGCGAGGCCGCGAATATCATCGTCGCTGAACCAAAGCCGGTGCAGGCGCGGTTCGCGCGTCTCGCGGACGCTGATCAACAAGGCAATCCGCCGCCCTTCTTCCGCGCGCGCGTTTGAGAGGACTCCGAGCAACACACACGTCAGCAGGACGCTGGAATACATTATGTTGCGACGCGTGGCGGGGAGTCTTTCGAAACAAATCATGTGGACAAGATTCGCGAATAGCGCGTGAAATTCAAGCGCCCTTTCTTGAATTCAACGCTCAATCCTGTATACACAAGCGCACTTTGAAGCAGTCGGGCGCGTTCGGAAAAGGCGGATTTCTCCCATGTTCTTTCTTGCGTGGCGACACGTTCTGTACAATCGCGCCATCTCTGTGCTGCTTATCGCCGGCCTGACGCTCGTGATCGCGTTCCCTATCGTCGTTTCGCGCGCCGCTCGAGTCGCTGAAGAGGTCTACGGCAATCGTGCCCGGGCGACGCCGCTTGTGGTTGGACGTCGAGCGAACGAGCATCAACTCACGCTGAACACGCTCTATTTCGAAGGGCCCAAGCCGCCGCCGGTTCCGCAGAAACTCGTTGCTGATTTGCGCGATAAACATGCGGGGCTCGTGCTGCCGATTTCGAATCGACTCACGGCTGGCGGGTTTCCACTCATCGGCACGGTCACTGAGTATTTCGATTTCCGCGCGTTGCAACTCGACGATGGTGAACTGCCCATGCTACTCGGGGATTGTGTTGTCGGATCGGTTGTCGCTCAAAAATTGAATCTGAAAACCGGTGGATCTCTTCGAACTGATATTTCGAGTTTTCTCAATGTCGCGCATGACTATCCGTTCAAGTTGAACGTGACGGGGATTTTGAAATCGAACGGAACGCCGGATGATCGTGCGGTTTTTACGGACATCAAGACGGTTTGGACGGTGGAGGGGCTTGGGCACGGGCATGACAATGTGATTGAACACGCGGCGACGATTACGGGTCCGTCGGCACCCTCGCCTGAAGCGGTGAATGCTCAAGTTCAGGCGATCCTGGGAAAAGGGGTTGTCGAGTTTCGGGAAGTCACGAGCGAGAATATTCGATCGTTTCATTTTCATGGCGATGAAAAAGAATTCCCGCTGACGGCCATCATTGTGGCTCCGAGCAGTGATAAAAGCGGGACGATGTTGAAGGGGGCGATTAATGCGGGCGACGAGTACGAGGCGGTCGTGCCTGACGTTGTGATCGCGGGGCTGATGAAGCTGGTGTTTAATGTCAAAAAGATATTCGACACTTACTTTGTAATGACGGCTTTGGGCGTGTTTGCGTTTCTCGCTATTGTGGTGTTGTTGACGTTGCGAAATAGACGCGATGAGTTTAGCGTGATGGTCAAAATGGGATGTTCGCGGAATGCTATCGGTTCACTATTTGCTTATGAATTCATGATCCTGTTTGCAGTCAGCGGGATGCTTAGCGTTTTGATTTCTCAAGCTGCGATTGAAGCTATTCGACACTTCGCGCTCTAAACCCAATTTAAACTTAAAACATATTTTAACCACAGAGGGCACAGAGGAACAGCAGAGGAAAGGCGGAAGTGGTAACAAAAACAGCGGTTATATTTCCTCATATTCGATTTGGATTAATTAAAAAGAAAGCCCGGCGATTGTGCCGGGCTTTCTGCGTATTCAGTAACTGTAACGTTTAATTCTTAACTGCTATTTCTTGGGTGCCGGAATGACTGGCACTTTCGGTCCATCTATCTTGGGCGGAGTGACAGGAGCTGGCGGCGTGACCGATGGTGCTGGGGCGGCTGACTCTTCTTTCTTCTCTTCCTTCTTCTTGATTTCGTCTGTCTTTGTACATGTGTCGAAGACGTATTTGTTGACTTTGAAGACATCGGACTTTCCGATTGCGCTAACTAAGACGTCATCGTTATCAATCTTACCAAACGTCATCGAACGTTCTGCGCCGTCTTTCAAGCGGATTACTATCTTGGCTGGGGATTTGTCGAATCCGCGATCCTTTTCTGCTAGTTCGTCTGCATAACCTTTGCCGGTCAAATTCAGCATCGTTGAGCATATGTTACGTACTTTTGATTCGTCGGCTGGGCCGCCTTCGGGTTCGGTGATCCACCATTCAGGCTTGTCATCTTTATCCAATTTCTGATTGGCGACCAGAGGACCTTTTCCGGGCAATACTTTTTGAACGCGGAAGACTTCGTTGCCCTTCTTGATCACCACATCAATTGCGTCGTCGGCACTATCCGAGAAAATCTTGAGGTCGTAAAAGAAGACTGGATCGAGAACAGTGACACCTTTATCTTCTCGAACACCTGCGCTGGTTGCAAGGAACTTGTCTACTTCCAATACTGAACTGGTCGAATCGCGCTGCACGAAGCTGCCTGTCTCGGGAATATTCTTGCCGATATAGAGAGAGGTCTTCTTACCATTACCTTCCATGACTAATTCGACACGGTTTGATGGAGCCAGTTCGAAGGGCTCAAGCGTCTTGGCAGTGCGTTGACCGCTGCAATAGGTGCTTTCTAAATCGGAGAGCAGCTTATTGATGCGATCAATCTTGGCGACACGATTCTTCTGCAATGGCATGAGCCATTCCTTGTCTTTGCGGACAAGCTCGATCGTGACGCTGCCTTTCTTGAGCGAGATAGTGGTCATCGCTCCGGCGTTCAGCTCTTTAAAAATCATCCCGTGACTTGCAGCTGTTGACGTGGCTGGCGGATGCTTATCTACCACAAAATAATTGAGTAGAAAGAGTGCTAAGACAACAATTACGGAGACGAGGAATAGGGTTATTTTGTTCATGGAGTGAAACTCGAGGGTCCAATGCTGCCTGCAAATTTACGTTCGTAATTCAACTGATCCAAACGACGCCACATGAAGCGGTACACGGCGAACAACAACACCAGTGCTGGGACGCCAGCAATCAACGCCAATTTCCACATCTGGCGGAGATTTTCTTTCTCTGCACCTGACAACTTTGAAATGATGCGTGTTTCATAATTCTTGGTGCGCAGCTTGACCAAATCATCGCCATAGCTCATGCTTTCAGTCACATTCAACAGCATGCTGACGTTACCTGTTTGAATCAAGTTGCGGAGATTTGGCTCTTCTAGGTAAGGACCGTAGAATGCTTCGGGTGACGAACACAGCACTAGCGTCCCTTCTTTTTTAGATGATGACACAGATGCAATCACTGGCAATTTAGGCTTGTCCTTCTCTTTATCGTCCTTCTTATCTTTCTCTTTTTCAGCCGCCGGCCATTCGGGCACTGGTTTGCCTTCGTATGGGAAAGGGAATTGGCCTTTGATCATTGCGAATACTACTTTCTGTGTGCCACTCTTGGCTGGTTCCTGCATTGAGTTCTTATCCAATGTCGTGCCGATTGTTTTTAGCTCCCAGCTGTTTTCAGTCGTCTTGGCAAGGACTGTTAGTGCTAACTTTTGTTTATCCAAGAGACCTTTATCGAATGAGATTTCAGTCGGCGTCGGCATACACAAGCCTGGCATCAAGCGAGTCAATGATGTCGACTGGTCGATATTCTCCGGCTTGATGCGGATAAAGTATGGAGGGAATTCAAAGGTGCGGCGATTGACGGAGACGCTCAAGTGGGACTTGTCGGCAAGAACACTTGATCCCAACGTGATCCCGATGTCTTTGAAATAGTTTTCGAGGCCGTATGGAGTCTGTTCCACCGTGTCGCCGAGGGCGCGAATCGGGCTGGCGAACATGAGCACTTTTCCGCCTTCGGCTAAATACTTGGCAACTTCATACTTCTGACGCTCGTCCATCAGCTTGGGGCGAACCATCAGGAGTAAGGAGGTCTTGTCTGGCAAGGGTTGGTTTTGGCTGAAGTCAATCTGCTTGACATCAAATTTCTTGTCGCTGACACCATTGGCGATCCATTCGAAGCCGCTGCCCTGCTGCGGCTTTCCTGGCATATTAAAGCCTTGGCCTGACGGTGGTAGATTCAGCGCAATCGTGGGCTTTTCGGACGGCTTTTCTTTGGTGTAAAGTTCGATCATTTTTTCGCCTAGCGCGTATTCCAGATCGTTGGATGCGTAAATCTGCGGAATGTAGACGCTTTCCAGGTCCTTGTAGGTAATCTTCATCCCGCTGATCAGAATTGAAAAGCTCAATTCGTCATTACTGTTGGATTGAATTTGTCGCAGGAAACCTTTGGTACCTAATTCAGCCATCAGCTTCTCGTCTTTTTGATCGACATCTTCAATTTTGAAATCAATCATGCCGTTGGTGGCGTTCTTGATTTCATTCAATTTATCCGTCAAATCGAGTTTGATTTGAACAAATTCTTGAATCTTTGACGAGACATAATAGACAATCTGGACTTGGTCGGTGAGCTTCTTGGAGACGTTCAGCAACCCGGGGTTGACGCTGTATTTTTGATCCGTGGTCAAATCACTGCGCAACGATGCTTTTTGCGAGATCGAATTGATCAGCACCGCCATCAAGATGCCTGCGAAGCCGATCAATACGGTCAGGCCGAAGCGTTTAAAAAACGTGACGAAATCGCCTGAGTAAATCAAGGGAATCACCAGCAATGCCAGTAATACAATGGCGACAGTAATGACAATTATCATGGTGTATATTATCTCCTGTGATCGACGACCAAGTAGTTCATGAACAGGAACGCGCCGGACATCGACAGGGCGTACAGGGCATCGCGGGTGTCCACAACACCGCGACAAACACTTTCGAAATGATACTCAATACCAAACTGCTGGACACCTGCTGTAATGGTGGCTCCGAAAATATCTTTCATCCATTCCAACACGGGTCCGTAGCCCATCAGAAAGAATATGAAACTGATTGCTACTGCGACAACGAATGCGACGATTTGGTCGGATGTCAGGCTGGACGCAAATGCTCCGATTGCTAAATAGACCATACCTAATACCATGGTACCTAAATAACCGCCGATAATGGGTCCGATGTCTGGATTACCATAGATGTACATGAAGATAGGCACGTCGAGCGTCAGCATCAAAAAGACGGCGATGAAGGCCAGTCCGGCGAGATACTTTCCTAGGACGGCTTGCCACGCATTCAAAGGCAGCGTGAGCAGCCATTCGAGTGTGCCGAGTTTGCGTTCTTCAGACCACAAGCGCATGGAGATGGCTGGGATGAAGAACAGAAAGAAGATCGGCATGAGGCCGAAATAACCGCGCATGTCTGCGGAGCCATTGGTAAAGATTGTTGATACAAACAGCGCTTTCGTGACCAGCAGAAAGAACGCCATGAATACGTACCCGATGGGCGTATTAAAATACGCGGCGAATTCGCGCCTAAATACGCTGAATGTAGCTCCCATATTACGTTGATCCTTGCTGTTTAAATGGACCGCCGACCTGACGCCGGCTCGTATTGACACATGCAGGCGCAACGCCTGCGGTACGGAATTACTTTAACTTCTCGTGCCCTGTCATTTTCAAGAACGTGTCTTCCAACGTCAACGCTTCGATCTTGATTTCCTGTACATCCCATGAATTATCTTTACAGAGTTTCGAGACCTGTTCGCCTGTGTTCATCGGATTCACGGCTGCTGATTCACTCAGCTTAATTGTGCATTCCAGCCAACTGCCATTGGGAATCGGATGAACATCGACGGAGGACGTGTCCGGCAGGTTCTTCAATTGCTTTTCAACGTCGGCTTGCGCACCGCGAATTCGGGCCAGAACTTTCTGATTGGTGCCTGCGCGTGCTTTGAGTTCGGACGGCGCTCCGTCGGCGACCAGTTTGCCGCGATTGATAATGATCGCGCGGTTACAAACGGCTTCGACTTCCTGCATGATGTGGGTCGAAAAGAGGACGGTTTTCTTCTTACCAATTTCGAGAATGAGTTTGCGGATTTCGATCAATTGGATCGGGTCGAGGCCGCTGGTGGGTTCGTCGAGGATCAGCAAATCCGGATCGTGCAAGACGGCTTGAGCCAGGCCGGTTCGCTGACGGTATCCACGCGAGAGGGTTCCAATGGTGGCTTTGTATTTGGCTTCGAGGCCGCAGGCTTTGACGGCCCAATCGATGCGGTCTTTGCGTTTGGCGCTGCTGAGTCCGCGAATTCGACCGGCGAAATCGAGGTATTCATTGACTCGCATGTCTGTATAAAGGGGGGCGTGTTCAGGCAAGTAGCCGATGTGTTGGCGAACGCCGACCGCATTTTCGTTTACATCGATTCCCGCGACTTTGATACTGCCTTGCGTCGGTTCCAAGTAGCAGGTCAGCATCTTCATGGTCGTGGATTTGCCGGCACCGTTGGGTCCGAGCAGACCGACAATTTCGCCGGCTTTGATTTGGAAGGTCAGATCGTCAACCGCGCGTAACGGACCGTAGGTTTTGACGACGTTTTTCACGTCAACCAGAACTGATTCTTGCGACATGGCGCTCCTGCCTCGTCTTCTCGATAATCGAATTGGCTACTCGTATTGAGCACGAAACGCAAATTGTGTGCACATGCGCGTCATTTTCAAGTGAAAATCATAAGTTATTTAGAATTAAGGAGTAATTGGATGCGACGAAGCTGATTTTTCGATTCAATGGTGATTATTTCGATCATTTCGGCGTGTCGATGTTGTCAAAGTGACCAAGCGTGATTTGGGATGTCTAAAAGAGCCGCGCGCGCAAGCAAGCGGTTCGTGCTGATAGGATGTCTCCAGCTTGGCCGCTTGCTTGCGCGCGCGACTCTTTTGATTTACGAAAACTTTGTTCATGTCGGTGCTTCGTGGTGTACAGGTGAGGATACCTGACCCAACACATTAAAGGAAAATGAGGATGCACAACCAGAACTCCGGCGGGAGCCCGTTTGATCGACGTTCTTTCATTGCAGGCTTGTCCGCGTTAGCGACCAGTGCTGTATTTGCTCGCGACTACGGTCCCAATGCTCCAATGGTTCGGTACCCTGATCCGGATATCGTCGTGTTGGATAAACGGTTCGCTAAATATAAGGTGGGCAACGCTGCGATTGAGCGGATTTATACAGGCATGCGATGGGCTGAAGGTCCTGCTTGGAATGCAGGGGGGCAGTATTTGATGTGGAGTGATATACCGAATAATGTTCAATTGCGCCGGTTAGATGAAGACGGGCATGTTAGTAAGCTACGCAGCATTTCGCATTATAGTAATGGTAATACATTCGATTATGAAGGCCGGCAATTATCCTGCGAACATGATACGCGTTGTGTGGTGCGGTATGAGCACAGTGGGGCGCGACGTGTCTTGGCTGATAAATTTGAAGGCAAGCCGTTTAATGCTCCTAATGATATTGTAGTCCATCCGGACGGTGGCATTTGGTTCTCGGATCCGGGATATGGTATTTCTGGGGATTATGAAGGGCATCGAGCTCAATTGGAATTGAAGGAGGCGGTCTACCGACTTGATGGCAAGACGGGTGCGATCACGAAAGTTATCGATGATATGTTCCGTCCGAATGGGATTTGCTTTTCGCCGGATTACAAGCGGTTGTATGTCTGTGACACGGGGGCGTCGCATTATGAGAAAGCGCCGAAGAATATTCGTGTTTATGAGTTGAACGGCACGGACAAATTGGCTGCTGGAAAAGAATACTGTTCGATGAAGATGACAGTGAATGGGAAAGAAGTGGCCGGAATGGCGGATGGCATCCGCGCGGATACGGATGGCAATATCTGGGTCGGTGGCGGTTGGGTCGGTGAAGGATATGATGGCGTGCATGTGTTCAGCCCGGAAGGCGAGCGGATTGGGTTGATTATGCTGCCGGAGATTTGCAGCAATGTGTGCTTTGGTGGGCCGAAACGAAATCGGTTGTATATGACGGCGAGTCAGTCGTTGTATGCGGTGTATGTAGAAGCGGTGGGGGCGCATATTTGTTAGAGTTGATTAAACGGCGAAACTTCTTTAAACCACAGAGGACACAGAGGAACGGCAGAGGACAGAAAGCAAATAAAAATAGGTTTTCAAAATCGATTGGGATTTATTGAAAGGGTT
>Ga0194042_1000316_pt1 | contig 15903 bp, 12 predicted proteins | sample JunL4412m_MetaG_FD_148974 | JGI IMG/M metagenome (GOLD analysis project Ga0194042, IMG submission 148974) | Anoxic zone freshwater microbial communities from boreal shield lake in IISD Experimental Lakes Area, Ontario, Canada - Jun2016-L442-12m | ecosystem: Environmental > Aquatic > Freshwater >...
TTTTCGCATGTCTTGGCCCCGAGGGGACAGTCAGCCATGAGGCGCTCCTAACTGTCGCCGACGCCCAAGAGGTTGAGGTAATGCTCGAGCCGTCAATCCATCGAGCGGTTTCCTCAGTCAGAGCGGGCGAGTCAGATTTCGCGCTTGTACCACTCGAAAACTCGTTGGAGGGCGGTGTCGCTGAAACACTCGACGAGCTCCTCGCTGGCGCCGGCGTACTTCCGATTGCCGGCGAGCTCCTGCACCCTGTTCGCCACAATCTGATCGCTACTACTCAGCTTCCCCTCAATTCAATCACTGCCGTTCACTCGAAGCCCGAGGCGTTAGCCCAGTGCTCCCACTTCCTTCGCGAGAGACTGCCCGGCGCCCGCAAAGTCGCCGCAGCATCCACATCCGACGCAGTCAGGTCTCTATCCGCCAGCAACGAGCCGATAGCTGCGATTGGGACGCACCTAGCTGCCGATATTTACGGAGCAGTAATCCTTGAGGAAGATGTAGGCCGGCCGGACAACCTGACCCGATTCATTTGGTTGGCCGCCGAGCAAAGCGAGGCGCTGCCACCAGGCTGCGACCCAGCGCAGCCGATGCGAACCTCAATTATTTTTTGGGGATCAGGCACGAATGAGCCTGGTTGGCTAGTCGACTGCCTCGCAGAGTTCGGGGATCGAGGAGTCAACCTGACACGGATTGAGTCTCGCCCAAGACGTGATGGACTTGGTAGCTACGTCTTCTTTGCGGACCTTGAAGGATCTGCTGATTCACCCCAAGTATCTGATGCACTTGCCGGGCTTCGAACCCGTACAGACGAGCTCCGCCTGCTCGGGAGCTACCCGTCTTCGCCACGCCCTACGGCTAGCTGACCTTCCCGATCTAGAAGAAAAGAGGGGGCGCCTTTCGACGCCCCCTCACTCACATCTCGGCTATCACGGCCGCTCGCTTTAACTCTGCCGGTGGGACTAACCCCAGCTTGGCTGAGCGGCGGGTGTCACGGTTGGATTCCACCGTGTGGAGCCGTTGCCACGATCAGCGGCCGGACACCTCCAGAGTCCCTTCACTACTTGAACTTGACACTTTTAGGACCACCTCCTTTCTCTGGTACGCGCAGAGTAGCGGAGAGGCCGGAAGATCAACGCAACTTCAAATAGGTTGCCTGCAAGACCACCGAAGTGGCCACTCAGCTGTCGTCAGCGTCAACTTCCTCAGCTGAGTCGTCAGCATCCGTATCCACCTCTGGCTCAGTGTCCTCGCCGCCTGGAGAAACACCAACGATCTCCTCGTCACCTGGCTCGAGCTCACCTTGCGCATCAGACTCCTTGGCAGCCTCTTCGGCTATCAAGGCGATTGCGGCGACCGTATCGTCGTCGCGAATGTTCATAACTCGAACGCCCTGCGTTGACCGGCCCTGGCGGCTGATTCCGCGGACTCCAGTCCGCTGAATCAAACCACTCTGCGATACGAAGACGAGCTCCTGGTGCTCGCGAACGACAAGAGCTCCGGCGAGTCCGCCGCGCCCCTCAGTCAACTTGATTGTGCGAACGCCCATAGCTCCACGCTTCGTCTCGCGGTACTGGTCGATCGGGGTTCGCTTTCCGTAACCATTCTCGGTGACAACTAGGAGTTCGCGCCCGGGCTCTGCGACATCCATGGCTAGTACTTCGTTGTCCTTCTGGGTGACATTCATCCCTCGCACGCCGCTTGTTCCGCGGCCCATTGAGCGGACTCCCGACTCGTTGAAGCGGACCGCCATGCCAGCCTTCGAGATCAGCAGCATCTCGTCCTCGCCCGATGTTCTCCGTACCTCGACCAGCTCGTCATCTGGGCGGATCTTGATCGCGATGATCCCATCGGCCTTAATCGGAGTGTTGTAGGCGAGGAACTCAGTCTTCTTAACCATTCCCTTGCGGGTTGCGAACACGAGGTACTTACCTTCGGTGAAGTCACGGGTTGAGAGAACCGACTTGACTGTCTCGCCCTCCCTAAGCGGAAGGATGTTTACGAGCGCGCGACCCTTTGAGGTCCTCGCACCTTCCGGAAGCTCGTAAACCTTGGTTCGATAAACCTTGCCGCGATTGGTGAAGAACAGCAGGTAGTCGTGGGTTGAACAGACGAATAGATGCTGGATCCAATCGCCCTCCTTTGTACCCATGCCCGCAACACCAACACCGCCTCGCTTCTGCCGACGATAGGTATCAAGCGGAACCGTCTTAATGTAACCGCTCGCTGTGATCGAAACGACCATCTGCCTGTTCTGGATTAGATCCTCGATGTCGAGGTCATCTTCAGATGGAGTGATGTCCGTACGGCGATCGTCGCCGTACGTCTCAGCGATCTCGGCGAGTTCCTCCTTGATCATGCTGAGGACCATCGCCTCCGAGCCAAGAATCGTCCGCAGTTCGCCGATTCGCTCCATGATGTCCGCGTGCTCGCCACGAATCTTGTCTGACTCAAGCGCTGTCAGTCGCTGAAGTCGCAGGTCAAGAATCGCCTGGGCTTGCACACGAGTCAGATCGAAGCCGGTGATCAGCCCTTCACGCGCGACATCCGGGTCCGAGGATGCCCTGATCGTTTCAATCACATCATCAAGCCGATCGAGCGCTACGAGCAACCCCTCGAGGATGTGTGCTCGGGCCTCCTTCTGCCGCAGCTCAAACTTGACGCGGCGGACGACAACTTCACGCTGGTGATCAACGTAATGACCGATAATTTCCCTAAGCGAAAGCGTCTTCGGGACGTTGTCGACAAGCGCAACCATGTTGATGCCGAAGGTGTTCTGCATCGGCGTGTGCTTGTAGAGCTTGTTGAGAACAACACGCGGATTAGCGTCACGCTTAAGTTCAATCACCAAGCGCATTCCTTGGCGGTCGGACTCGTCACGCACATCGCTGATCTCGGGGATCTTCTTGTCAGAAACTAGCTCGGCGATCTTGACGATTAGGCCTCCGTCGCCACCCTTACGCACCTGGTATGGAAGCTCGCTAACAATGATTGCCTCGCGGTTCTGACCAATTGGTTCAATCCCGGCCCGCGCCTGGATCCGAACCCGCCCTCGCCCTGTTTCGTATGCCTCACGAATACCGGTAATGCCAAGAATCGTCCCTGCTGTCGGGAAGTCAGGCCCACTGATATGTGCCATCAAGCCATCAACGGTGATCGAAGGATCGTCGATGTAGGCGATTGTCGCCCCAATTACTTCACGCAGATTGTGGGGCGGGATGTTCGTCGCCATTCCGACAGCGATTCCTGACGACCCATTGACAAGCAGGTTCGGGAACCGGGCCGGCAGAACGAGTGGCTCTTGGCGCGATGAGTCGTAGGTGGCAGCGAAGTCAACGGTGTCGGAGTCAAGGTCACGGAGCAGCTCAGTAGCGAGCTTTTCTAGCCGCGCCTCGGTGTACCGCATTGCGGCTGCCGAGTAACCGTCGACATTTCCGAAGTTACCCTGACCATCAACGAGCGGCTGCCGCATCGAGAAGTCTTGGGCGAGACGAACCAGCGTGTCGTAGATTGCGCTGTCGCCGTGTGGGTGGTACTTGCCCATTACCTCTCCGACGATCAGGGCGCTCTTCACGTAACGACGGTTAGGCTGGAGGCCAAGTTCATTCATCACATAGATGACGCGCCGATGGACCGGCTTAAGGCCATCGCGGACATCTGGCAGCGCCCGGCCGACGATCACGGACATCGCGTAATCGAGATACGCGGCGCGCATCTCCTCTTCGATTGGACGCAACTCGATGTTGCCGCCGCTCAGTTGATCAACACCCATACCGATCTCCTAGACGTCGAGGTTTGCCACAAGTCGGGCGTTGTCTTCGATGAACTTGCGGCGGTGCTCAACCACATCGCCCATCAGCATGGAAAAGATTCTTGAGGCATCAACCGCATCCTCAAGTGTTACCTGCATGAGTGTGCGAGTTTCCGGATCCATTGTTGTGTCGCGCAATTGATCAGGGTTCATTTCGCCAAGGCCCTTGAACCGTGAAATTTCAATCCCCTTCTGGGCGATCTCCATCACCTTTTCGCGAAGCTCACCGTGCGACTCAGCCTCCTCTTGAACATCTCCAAGGCTGACTGCATACGGTGGCGATCCAAACGTACTCTGAAGCTTTGAGAGAACCTCGGAAAGCTTGCGGTATTCAGTTGATGCAAACAGGCCGATTGGAACGCTGGTTGTGCGCGTCAATCCGGTCGACCGCTCGGTGGCAACCACCTGAACCGCAGCAGGGTCCTCGTTTCCAAGTTTGATCTCCCACGGACGATCCTCGGGAGTGTCAGCGTTGAGAACCGCGATTAGAGACTTCGCATCCTTAACTCCCTCATCGAAGATGTGGGTACTAGCGAGTAGGTTCGCCACCTCAACACCAAAGTCGGAGCGCAACCTCGCTGTCCAAGCCTCGTTCTCGCGGAGCAGCTTCGAGAGCGTCGCCCAGCGGGCATCGGTCAACTTGACCGACTTGCCGCCCGATCCCTCAACAACAAAGCGCTCAAGCTTGTCTTGCAGAAGAACCTCCTCGAGCTCTGAATCAAGCTCGATGTAACGCTCCTGACGACCCATCTTGATCTTATAAAGCGGTGGTTTGGCGATGTAGACGTAACCGGCATCGATCAGCGGCTGCATCTGACGGAAGAGCAGCGTCAACGCGAGGGTGCGAATGTGGGCTCCATCAACATCGGCATCGGTCATCAAAACAATCTTGTGGTACCGAGCATTCTCGAGGTTGAACTCCTCGCCGATCCCGGTTCCAATCGCCTGGATTAGAGCCTGAATTTCATTGTTCTGAAGGATCTTGTCAATCCTGCTCTTCTCGACATTGAGAATTTTTCCGCGCAGCGGCAGAATCGCTTGTGTGTGCCTGTCTCGAGCACTAACGGCCGAACCACCAGCTGAATCACCCTCGACGATAAATATCTCGGCTAGAGCCGGGTCCTTGACGGCGCAGTCGGCAAGCTTCCCGGGCAGCGTTCCTGATTCAAGTGCTGACTTTCTGCGGGTCAGGTCACGAGCCTTGCGGGCAGCCTCCCTAGCGCGTGAGGCAGCAAGTGACTTATTGACGATTGCCTTTGCCTCTGAAGGATGCTCTTCAAGGAACTCGGCCAACCCCTGGTTGACGATCTTCTCTACGAAGCCCTGCATTCCAGGGTTTCCAAGCTTGGTTTTGGTCTGACCCTCAAACTGGGGATCGCTGAGTTTCACGGACACAACAGCGGTTAACCCTTCGCGTACATCCTCCCCCGAAAGGTTGTCGTCCTTCTCCTTGAGCAGGCCCTTTTCGCGTGAATAGCTGTTGAGCGTTCTCGTTAGCGCCGAGCGCAGACCGGAAAGGTGTGAGCCACCTTCGTGGGTATTGATGTTGTTGGCAAAGGAGAAAATTGCCTCTTGGTAGGTGCCGTTCCACTGCATCGCTACCTCGACGGCCCCCTCCTCTCCTTCGCCCTCGAAGGCTGCGACCTTGCGGTGAACGACCTCCTTGCCTTCGTTCAAATATCGAACGAAGTCCTCGATCCCTCCCTCGTACTGGAACTCTACGCGGCGGGCGTTTCCTGCTTCGTCACGCTCGCGCTCGTCGGTAAGTGTGATCGCTAACCCGCGCGTGAGGAAAGCTGTTTCACGCAGGCGCTCCTCAAGTGTTGGGTAGTCGAAGTCGAGCGTTTCGAAGATCTCTGTATCGGGCAGGAACGTGATCGTCGTGCCCGTCTCCTTGGTTGCTTCACCCTTCTCAAGCTTGCCGAGCACATCACCGCGGCCGTAGTGCTGTGTCCAGAGAAATCCATCGCGGCGAATTTCGACCTTAAGCTGCTCTGAGAGCGCGTTAACTACCGAGATTCCAACGCCGTGAAGTCCGCCTGAAACCTTGTAACCGCCTCCGTCTCCGAACTTGCCTCCGGAGTGAAGGACTGTCAGAACGACTTCAACAGCAGGACGTTTCTCGGTCTTGTGCTCGGCGACTGGAATACCACGTCCGTTATCAATGACAGTTACGGAAAAGTCATCGTGGATCGTTACGTCAACTTTTGTGCAATGACCAGCAAGTGCCTCGTCGACTGAGTTGTCAACAACCTCATATACGAGGTGGTGAAGACCGCGTGGCCCGGTTGAGCCGATGTACATGCCGGGCCGCTTACGGACAGCGGAGAGCCCCTCGAGGACTGTGATGTCCTGCGCGTCGTAGCTGCCTTCGGCAGTCTGTGTCTTGTTTTTGTCAGCCACGTTTATTGGTGTCCCGTAGGGGATTGCGAATCCGCCAGTCGACCGCTGTCGACGGTATGCGGAAGCGCTCCTCGGGAGCTTCTCTAGGGTACCACAGGAGCCCCCCGCCAGACCTGCCAACTAGGGGCAATTTTCCCTAATTCTTGGGGAATTTCTGCGTAATGTGGTGGGAATCTAGCGGTTAGCGCCAACGACGCAGCGCAGCCTTTGTGCCGGTGAGTTTCCGAACTCATCAGCGAGGCGCTCTAAAACCTTTCGAGAGAGCAAATCCAACTCTTGAGCCCAGACCGAAGAGCTGCAAGTGATCGTCAATATGCCGCCTCTGAGCGAGCTTGGGTACGTCTCTTTTGCGATTAAATCGCCGACGACTTTCGGCCAGGCCATTCTGATGAGCGTGACTGGATCCTGAGGCGCAATCTCAGCTACAAGTCTCTGAATCGCTCCACTAATTTTGCGCTCTCGCCCCCGACTCATGCGATCTTCAATCTCTGAGAGTTACTTTCCGGTCCGATCGGAATCCTGACAACCGAGGTTCCATCTGTAGCGGGAACATGCTCGAACTCGGTTGCTGTTACGACACACTGTCCGGACTCTGAGATCCGCCTAACAAGCAATGCTCGCCGCTCAGCATCGAGTTCGCTCATAACGTCATCAAGCAGCAAAAGCGGTGTCGAGCCCCGAGCTGATCCGATCACTTGACGTTCAGCTAGCAGCAGAGAAAGCAGCGCAATTCGCTTCTCTCCTTGGGACCCGGCGATCTTTAGCTCTCGACCATCGCGCTTAATTCGTAACTCGTCGCGATGTGGACCAGCAATGGTGAATCCGCGCTCGATGTCTGCGGTCCGTTTCTCCTGCAACTCAGCGATGTATTGATCTCTATTGGCAGCCTTGCTGTAACGGTAAGAGATATCCAAGGTGCCAAGTAGACCCAACTCTTCGGCCACATCAGCGGCGACGGTCTGCACCGCTGCGACAGCATCATCACGTGCTTCAGTCAACTGCTCGGCGATAGTCGCTAACTCGTTGTCCCAAGCATCAAGTGATGCTGATGAAGAGGTACCGCGACGAATGTTTGATAGCAGCGCGTTTCTTTGAATCAGGGCGCGAGAGTATTCACTCCGTAGTGGTGCTCTTATCGGTCTAAGCGCCGCGACAAGCTGATCGATGTGAGCTCGACGTCCGGCGGGTGCTCCGGACACCAAGGCGAGTCGGTCAGGAAGGAAGACTGTTACTAAGGGACGCAGTTCGCTTGCAGTTAGCGTTTCGACTGCCGCGCCATCAACCTGGGAGAGCTTTGCGCTACCCGGTTGGAGCCCGACACTTAATCGATGCTCGCCATCAGCAGCCTCCACGACCAATTCAACATGGGCCGCTTCGGCTCCATTTCTAACAACCTGTCGATCCGTTGAGGTTCTGCAGGATCGACCGGTACACCCGAAGTAGATTGCCTCGAGCAGGTTGGTCTTACCGGAACCGTTCGGGCCGGCTAGGACTGTTAGACCGGAACCAAGCTCGAAGTTGCTGCGCTGCCAACTCCTAAAGTTCTTCAGGGCGATTCGGCGAACAACCATCGCCCAACCCTAGAGACGATCAGCTACCAAGACGGATCGGCATGATCAGGTATTCAAACCCCGACCCATCCGCTGATGCGATCAGACCAGGACGAACCGAACTGATTAGTTTGAAGATCAGGTCGCTGCCCTCAGAGCTCTCGATTCCATCTTTCAGGAATGTTGGGTTGAATCCGACCTCAAGTTTGTCACCCGAGTAAGGGACGGGCAGTGACTCGCGGGCTTCACCAACGTCCTGAGTCTCAGCACTAATCGTCAGGGAGCCCTGTTCAAAGCTCAGTCTCAACGGTTTAGTTCCCTGAGCCATCAGGCTTACGCGGCGAACAACATCAAGGAATTCATCGGCAGAGATCTTCAGCTCGTGATCAAACTTGTCCGGGAGCAGTTCCGCGTACTTAGGGAACTGACCATCAATCAATCTCGACGCGAGCATTGCTTCACCAACTGCAAAGACAATTTGATTCTCTTCAACTGAGATCTTTACATCGCCGTCCTCATCGCCTTGAGCCAGCCGTACCGCCTCCTGCAGGGCTCGAGCCGGAACATTTGCCTCGAATGACTCCGAAAGGGCTTCCTTAAGAGGCGTCTCTTTAATTGCGAGACGGTAGGAGTCGGTGGCAACCATCTTTAGGGATGTTCCTTCAGCCTTTACGAGAATTCCGGTAAGCACAGGTCTTGCCTGGTCAGTGCTTGCAGCTCGTTCAACCCTCTTGACTGTCTCGCTCATAGTTGCGGCAGGGATACTGACCGCCTTACTTCCTCCACCCTCTGGAAGCGTTGGAAAGTCCTCGGAACGAAGTGTTCGCAAGTCAAAGGTCGCTGAACCTGATCGGACCTCAACATCCTGTCGTTCGCTGCGTGCCTCAATTTCCAATTCGCCATTTGGAAGAGACCTGATGATGTCGGCGAACAGCCTTGCCGGCAGCACAACCTCACCGGGACTTTCAACCGAACCGGTTAGCGGAAGCCGCAGAGAGAGCTCCATGTCTGTCGCTCGAAGCTCTATTCCATTTTTGTCAGCTACGAGCTGAACACCAGCGAGGGCCTGAATCGATGTTCGGCTAGAGGCGATCCTCGTAGCGGATTGAAGGGAGTCGAAAAGATCGCTCTTCGATAGTTTCAAGCGAAGGGATCCAGATGATTTAGAAGGAGTAGTCATAAGGGTGATGATTGTGTTGAAAGCGTTGAAAGCTTTACTTGGGAAACCTCTCCCGCGAAGTCAATAGTTTCAGGCAGCACGGTCGTTGCTGGTGATTCGGCGCTCAAGCGCTCGGATCGCGAGTGCCTCTTGGGGGTCGGATGCGATGCGTTGTTGAACACGTTTACAGGCGTTGATAACTGTCGAGTGGTTACGACCACCAAAGGAACGACCAATCTCAGGGAGTGGCTGTTCAGAAACCTCTCGCGCTAGGTACATCGCCACCTGGCGAGGCCAGAGCACATTTGCCGACCGCGACTTTGACTCCAGTTGCGAACAGTCGAGCCCATAGGCCTCAGCAACAATTCGCTTGATCTGGTCACTACTAGCTGGGCCTGCCTTCTCACGCGATTGTTCAGGGTAGATCTGTTCGAGTACCTCGGATGCGAGCTCCTTAGTCACCTCAGATCCGGTTAACGAAGCGTAAGCAACAACCCTGATTAGAGCTCCCTCAAGCATCCGAACATTGCCACGGATTCTCTGAGCAATTGTTACAAGTGTCTCGCGGGGAACCTCAGCTAACCCGTCGCGACGCACACGCATGGCAAGGATTGAGGTTCGCGTTTGGATATCAGGCGGCTGGATGTCAACGACAAGGCCGGAACCGAAACGTTCACGAAGGCGCTCTTCGAGAGCACCTAGGTCGGCAGGCGTTCGATCTGAGCTGATTACAAGCTGGGCGCCGGTGTCGTGGATCGCGTTGAAGGTATGGAAGAACTCCTCTTCCGTTCTCGCCTTGCTCTCAAGGAACTGGATGTCATCAATCAGCAGCACATCGGTTGTTCGGTATAGAGCCTTAAAGGTCTCAATGCCTCCACCCCGGAGCGAACCAACGAACTGGTTGGTGAACTCCTCAGCGGTTGTGTAAATGACGCGCCGAGCTTCGCCATGGGACTCAATGAAGTTGCCAATTGAATGGAGGAGATGGGTCTTACCTACACCAGGTGGTCCATAGATGAATAGTGGGTTATAGGCCTGACCGGGCATTTCCGCCACAGCAAGTGCCGCTGCATGGGCAAGGCGATTCTCTTCACCGATCACAAACTGTTCAAAATCAAACTTCGGATTCAAATCAGCTGTCTCGAGCTGGGTTGGTTCCGAAGCACTCGCGACGCTCTCTCGAAGCGAACCCTTCAACTGATTACCACTGACGCCGATCTGTCCTGGTGCGACGATCTCAACTGTCATAGGCCTGCCGGCGGCGTTTGACGCAGCCTCGCTTAGTAACCCGGAGAAGCGACTCTCAACCCAGCTACGGATTGAGTCGGATGCCTCTACTAGTAAAACTCCGGGCTCAAGGAGAGCTGGGCGCAGTGGTTCGAGCCAAACCTGGAAAGTTGACTCACTGACCTCACTGCGAAGCAGTCCCGATGCACGGTTCCAGATGTTTTCGAGTTCGCTCAGAGTGGTTCCTCGCGCACAGCAGCGCATGGTTGTAGGCCGGCTATTGGGCGGCTGTAGATGCGACCACCCGAGACAGTCGGGACAGTAACCGACTATTAACAGGGTGAAAGTGAACCAACCCGCATTTTGGATCTTTTTCGGTTTTCGGGGCACATTTATCCTTGGCGACGCTTGGCAACCGATCGGTGTAGACTCATCAATCGTGAAGCGGACCTACCAGCCCAAGAAACGCAAGCGTGCGCGTGCGCACGGCTTCCGCACCCGGATGGCGACCAAAGCCGGTCGCCGGGTACTGGCTCGCCGCCGCGCGAAGGGCCGCCGCAGCCTGACTGTCTAGTGGCTGGGCGCGAGGCGCGACGCGGGAGACTCACGCGAAGCGCTGATTTTGATCGCGTTTATCGCAAAGGCAGCTCGCACTCAAGCAGGATGTTTGTTCTCCATACCTTCCCACGCGGGGATTCTGAACCATGCAGGCTTGGATTGTCCGTATCGCGCAAGGTTGGCGGTGCAGTTGAGCGCAACCTCGTTAAGCGTCTCGTTCGAGAAGCCTTTGATACCGAAGGTCCGAGCCTGGCTGAAGGAGTTGATGTAGTTGTGGCAGCGAGGAGTGGCTCGGCTGAACTCGCTGAACGTGAGGGTTTGGTTGGCGTATCGCGCGAACTTGACGAGCTGCTTAAGCTCGCGGAAGTCAAGGCAAAGAGTTGAATTATCAGCGAATAGGCCGCCGCCTAGCAACCTCACCGATCCGGTTTTGGTCGAAGTGGATTTCGCCGAGCCTAGCTCCGCGCTGCAAATATGAGCCCTCCTGCTCGCGCTACGCAACCCAAGCTCTAGAAGAGTTGGGCATACTCCGCGGCGCGGTACTTGCTGGTTGGCGACTGTTGAGGTGCAATCCATGGAGCCATGGAGGAGTTGACAGAGTCGCCGATCGAGGCTTGTTCCGCGAGCACCAAATCGTTGCTGACAGCAATACTGCCCCGGAAGCGAAAACTCGATGAACATGACGATCCCAATCAGCAACATCATCAGCGACATCCTCGCACCGTTGATCAGCGCACTCGATTGGGTGCTGGTTCAGATTCACTCCGTTGTCGGATCCTGGGGCCTGTCAATCATCTTTTTGACGATTTTGGTTAGGGCGCTGTTGATTCCATTGACGCTCAAGCAGATCCGCTCAATGCAGTCAATGCAGCGCATGCAGCCTGAAATTAAGGCGATTCAAGCCAAATACAAGGGTGATAAGCAGAAGCTCAACGAGGAGTTGATGAGGTTCTATAAGGAGAACGAGATCAACCCACTCGGCTCCTGCCTTCCGCTGGTTGCCCAATTTCCAGTGTTCATCGCGCTCTTTTACATGCTTCGACAGGACCTTAAGGTTGATATCTGCCCAGGCATAACGCAGTACGCAGCAAGTATCAACAAGTCGGTTAGCTCGATTGCTTGCGGCCAAGTGCCTGGGCCAACCGGTCAAATTCCCGGGACAACCGACCAGGAGTTCCTCTTCATACCGGACCTAACGAGCAAGGCGACTGGCGCGGTCCTAGTTGTGCTGATCGTTCTCTACGTCGGATCTCAGCTTGGCTCAAGCCTGATGATGACCACAACAATGGATAAGACGCAGCGCAACATCATGCTTGCGATGCCGCTCGTGTTCGTCTTCTTCATCCTTGGGTTCCCTGCCGGCCTGATCCTCTACTGGATCACCACAAACCTCTGGACGGTTGGTCAGCAGTACTTAGTCAAGAGATCCTCGGGCGGCATCAAACCCGGTGATGCGGCTCCAGCCGTGATCGCCGGCCGAGCCGTAGCTAAGGACTCAGGAGCTAAGAAGTCGTTGCCAAAGGTCTCGGGCCAGCAGAACGGCAAGAGCGAGGGAAGCAAGAGCAGCAAGCCCAAATCTGGTGGTAAGACGAAAGAATCTGACAGCGGGGATGCAGGAAAGACGGGCGCGAAGCCTAAAAGTAAGGGTGGTCCACCACCAAGCAGGGGCAAGAAAAAGCGAACCGGGAGGCGCCGATGAGCGCTCGTGAAAGAGTCCACGCACTGATTGAGACCGCAGTTCCGATGCTCAACCCAGACGCGACGTTTGAGACCGTTGATGACGGAGAGGTCATCTCAGTCGCTATCGAGGGGGATGAGCTCGGCCAGATCATTGGCCGACACGGACAGACCCTTGATGCGCTTCAGCACCTCGCTTCTCGCGCGGCCGCTCTTGAAGAGGACGGACGGCGCCGAGTTGAGGTTGATGCTGGTGGATGGCGGGTGCGACGCGCCGAGGAGCTCTACCTAGTTGCTGATGAGGCGGCCGATCGGGCGGTAGACACTGGTGAGCGAGTTGCTTTGCCAGCAATGTCAGCTTCTGAACGTCGAGTGGTTCATGAGTACCTACGCGAGCGTGAGGATGTGGATACGGCGAGCGAAGGTCGTGAACCGGAGCGACGCCTGGTGGTCGAACCGTTTACCGACTGAGCGTTCCACATGGAACGCACCGTCCCGAAGTCTGTCCTTGCTCGTATTACAGAGCTCTGCGAGCAATATTCCCTCCCCGATCCCTCATCTGAGCAGCTTTCCGGCTTGCTTTTGGCGCTTTCTGGAGAGCACGCTCCTACCGCAGTTGGAGATCCAACAGAGGGTGTAGATGTTCACATCGCTGATGCCTTGAGCGGCTTGGCGGTCAAAAAGCTCGCAACCGCGCAAACAATCGCTGATATTGGCAGCGGCTGCGGGATTCCAGGCCTCGTGCTAGCAGCAGCATTGCCAGCTTCCGAAGTGATCGCTGTTGAGGCGGCTTCGAGGCGCTGCGACTTCATTAGGGAGACTGCGGCTGATAGTGGGATCACGAATGCAAAGGCAGTCTGGACGCGGGTAGAGGAGTGGGGTGATCGCCACGCCCAGTTTGATGTGGTTACCGCTCGGGCGGTCGCATCATTGCCGGTCCTCGCGGAGTACGCGGCCCCTCTGCTTCGGGAGGGCGGTGTTCTAGTCGCTTGGAAGGGGTCTCCGTCGGCAGAGGAAATACTCGCCTGCCGAAATGCGGCACTGGAGCTCGGGTTAGGATTGCCGCAGATAGTCAAGGTCAAGCCATGGAAGGGCGGAGGGCTCCGTAGGCTGATTGTTATAGAGAAGTTGGCTCCGACCCCAGCCAACTTCCCGCGTCGAGCCGGTATCGCACTGAAGCGCCCGCTCGGCAGCTAACCGAGCAACAAAATCAACAATTATCGGCATTCCGACCGGTAGTAGGCGTAGCTTGGGTGTATGGGAAGAATCTATGCGGTCGCAAATCAGAAGGGTGGCGTCGGTAAGACGACAACCGCGGTCAATCTTGCCGCGTGCGTAGCCGAAGCCGGCTATTCAACACTCTTGATTGACATGGACCCACAGGCAAATGCAACCGTCGGTCTCGGCCTGGCAAAAGACCTCACACCTTCGATCTATGAGGTTCTGTCCGGTCAGTCACCGACTGTCGCCGCGATTCGCTCAAGTGTGATCGAGAACCTCTCGGTAGTGCCAGCCACACCGGACTTGGCTGGAGCAAGTGTTGAGTTGCCGGCAACGGAAGGTTTTCAAGGCAGGCTGCGTGAGATTCTCGCCCCGGTCCGTGAACGCTTTGAGTACATCATCCTTGATTGCCCACCTTCGCTCGGCCCGCTTACTGTTAACGCGTTGGCAGCCGCCGACGAGGTGATTGTTCCCGTTCAGTCCGAGTACTACGCACTAGAAGGGCTCGCAGGCTTGCTCGAAACCCTCGAGTTGGTGCAGCGCGATTTAAACCCAGGGTTGACGGTCTGTGGGCTCGTCCTAACGATGCACGATCCGCGCACGAGGCTCTCTAGGGATGTTGAGCAGGAACTTAGAACACACTTTCCAAAGCTTGTATTTGACACCGTAATCCCCCGGAATGTAAGGGTTGGCGAGTCACCTAGCCACGGCCTTCCGGTTATCCATCACGATCCCCATTGCGCCGGCGCTGAGGCGTATGTCGCATTGGCCAAGGAGGTCACCGCCCGTGCCTGAACCCGCCCACAAGAGTAATCACGGCCTCGGTAAGGGCCTTGGAGCCCTTCTCTCAGTCGTGCCGCGTAGCGATGGAGAAGCGGAGGAGCTGCGGATGATTCACACAGCATCGATCGTCCCGAACCCGCGGCAGCCTCGACGCAGCTTCAATGAGGAAGCATTGAAGGCGCTCGTCGCTTCAATCAGTGAACGCGGAGTGCTGCAACCTGTACTGGTCAGATCAACCGGTGGCGGCAATTGGGAGCTAATCGCTGGAGAGCGCCGCTGGCGGGCTGCGACTGAGGCAGGCCTCGAGTCAATCCCAGCGGTTATCCGCACCGACGACGACGCGCTCGCGCTCGAAGTTGCTCTGATTGAAAACATGGCGCGAGAAGACCTCACTCCGATTGAGGAAGCTAAGGCCTGCGCAGCGCTAGTTGATGAACTTGGTCTTACTAAGAAAGAGGTTGGACGGCGAGTCGGCAGGAGTCGCTCAGCTGTTTCAAACCTGATTCGGCTGCTTGACCTACCTGACGATGTGATTGAGATGCTCGAGGATGGGCGACTCAGCGAGGGCCACGGTAAAGCGTTGTTGATGGCACCTGAGCACAGTGAGCGTCGCGAGCTTGCAGCGCAGGCATTCAGACGTGGGTGGTCGGTGCGAACAACTGAGGATCGCGCACGGAAGGCGGCCGACGGCCGGCCAGTCAAAGAGACGACGCATCCCGACCATGAGGCGGCGATAGTTGAACTCGAGGAGATACTTGAGCGGATCGCTGGGCTTGACGCAGCCGTCAAGCCGCGTGGCCAGGGCTGCCGTGTTGTTCTTGATTTTGAGTCGCTGCCTGAAGCAGTGGCACTTAGTAGTCGGCTCGCCAGGGCCGCCTGACCGGGAACGATTCCGTTGCTGCGGCACCTGCGGAAGCGGCTGCTCTATTCATAAGCAGGATCTGCGTGGCGGCTAGCGAAAGCTTCAGATAGCTTCGAATTGTTCGATCCCCCAGAGAAAGGTCGCTAATGACCAACCCGATTCGCTTTGCGCTGGCTGTCGTCTGCGCTGTAGCGCTGGCTGGAAGTGTCTCAGCCTGTGGAAGTAGCTCATCGTCGTCAAGTTCAGAGTCGACCGTCACTCAGACCTCAACGGTCGATAAGACAACGACGCAGACTCAGGACAACAACAACGACAACAACAACCAGAACAACAACAACGACAATCAAAACAACAACAATGAGAGCGTCGCCAAGCAGAAGGCTGAATGCCTCGCTCACAACAAGGGTTATCCGGAGAACTGCGCAAACATTCCTTGATCCGAGAGATTTCGCAACGCCTGCGCAGCGGCTAGCTGCGTGGGCAACGCGTAACACTGAGCGGCTGGACTGCGACAGTGGAGTCGTCTTGAGCCCGCCATCGCTAGACTCGCCGGTCGCACGGGCGATTAGCTCAGCTGGTTAGAGCGCATCTCTGATAAGGATGAGGTCCCAGGTTCGAGTCCTGGATCGCCCACTCAAGTTGCGCATGGCGCTAGCCT
>Ga0194042_1000317_pt1 | contig 15896 bp, 10 predicted proteins | sample JunL4412m_MetaG_FD_148974 | JGI IMG/M metagenome (GOLD analysis project Ga0194042, IMG submission 148974) | Anoxic zone freshwater microbial communities from boreal shield lake in IISD Experimental Lakes Area, Ontario, Canada - Jun2016-L442-12m | ecosystem: Environmental > Aquatic > Freshwater >...
GTATCCGAACACGCTGAAATTCAGCAGCCCTCACCGGAACCACTGCCCACATTCAGTTCCGAAAACACCATGTCCGGCGGGATTGTTGTCCCAGGGCAAAACACGTTTTCCAGTGAGCAGAGGAAACCGGATTATTCAACGCCCTCGCTGGGCGCGACGAATACGATGACCGGCGGTATTCTTCCTGAATTCGATGGGAACACGGAGCGTCAGGACCACACGCTCACGGGCGGTATCGGCCCTCTGCGGCCCAGCGGTGTGATGCACATCCACGCCGGTGCGGATCACACGCTGACCGGTGGACTCGGCAATTCTCCGCAGGCTTTTGCACCCGGCGCTCCGAGGCAGATTCACTCGCTGCAATCTCTGACGCGAGTCCGGAAGTTTGATGATTTTCCCGCCCCCAGTCCAGCACGTTCTACACAACCTGCCGTCACCGCGACGCAGAACGTTTCAGACTGGCACGTCGGCGATGTGATTGAAGGCAAGTACGATGTCACAGCCATCGCCGGACAAGGCGGAATGGGTGTTGTTTACAAAGTTCATCACCGCGAGTGGAACATCGACATGGCGGTGAAAACACCGCTCCCGGCACTGATCAAAGATACGTCAGCGAAAGCGCGCTTTCTGCGCGAGGCTCAGCTTTGGGTCGATCTGGGTCTGCATCCGAATTTGGTTCAATGCTGGTACGTCCGGGATCTCGGCGGAATGCCGCGCGTCTTCGTCGATTATCTGGCGGGCGGCAGTCTTAAAGATTGGTTCGTCAGCGGTCGTGTTGGGCCGGGCAAATGGACAGTCATCATCGACTTGATTGTGCAGGCATGCGACGGTCTCGGCTACGCGCATGACCGTGGCGTGGTTCATCGCGACATCAAGCCCGGCAACATGCTGATGAGCGAGGACGGGCGGCTTTGCATCACCGATTTCGGACTCGTTAAATTGGCGGGCGTCGAGGACATTGAAAGCAGCTGCGACGCGGATTCTAGTGTAGCGTTGGACACGGAATCGGAGGGGTTGACGCGGACGGGATTAAGTCTCGGAACACCGCAATATGGCGCGCCGGAACAGTGGGGCCAGGCGCGGCATGTGGACGCGCGCGCGGACATTTACGCGATGGGCGTGACGCTGTATGAACTGTGCTGCGGGCGGCGTCCGTTTGATGAATCCGGAAAAGGCGAACCGCCGCAAATCATCATCGCGCGGCATCTTTCTGTGAAGCCTGCGGACCCGCGAACGTACCGCTCGGACGTCCCGGCACCGCTCGCGGAATTGGCGCTGAAGTGTCTCGCTAAAAATCCGGCAGACCGCCCGCAGACGTTGGGTGATATGCGTCGGGCGCTCGCTGACGCGTATGCTTTTCTTTCCGGCGAACTGCTGCCGCGTTTGGTGCCGGAGGTGGCGGAGTCGCGCGCGTCGGCGTTGAATAACCGCGCGGTGTCGATGTGGGATTTGGGGCAACCGACGCAGGCGGAGGCCGCTTGGAAAGAAGCGCTCGCGTTGGATCCGCGCCACGCGGAATCGATTTACAACAGCGCATTGATTGAATTTCGCTCGGGCACATTATCTGATTTTGAAGCCGAGCTGCGCTTGCGCGAGGCCGCGAAAACGAACCGCAAAGCGCTGTTGTTGCTGGGATCATTGCAACTCGAAACGTGTGACGCCGATGCTGCCGCACGATCGTTTCGCGAAGCGCTCACGGACCCCGCGCTCGCGACCGACGCGGTTGCGTGGCGCTCGCTGGGACATTCGTTGCTAGCACTTGAACGCTACCGCGAGGCTGACGATGCGTACGCGAAAGCACTCGCACTTAATCCGGGCGACAGCGCGGCGAAACGCGGTGCTGAACACGCGCGGACGTGTGAGCGGTCAGTTGCCGGACGCTGTCTATATCCTAACATCGGATTCATCCGCACGATAGAAAAGCGCGTCGGTTCGGTGCGGGCATTTGCTGTTGCTACGGACGGGCGCAGCTTATTTTCAGATGACACCCAAAACACCCTCTGCCGTTTCGCACTTCCTATGGGCGAGTTGCTCGCAACGTATAAAGGTGCGACGAAGGATATCCTGAGCATTGCTGTCACGCCCGATGGCAAGCAACTGCTCGGCGGTGGCGACGATACGGTGTTGCACGCATGGTCGCTTGAAACGGGATTGGAAATCAAGACGTTCTACGGAAAAGGCCACATCGGATCGATTGCCGCGCTGGCAGTGACGCGCGACGGCACGGCAGCTGCGACGACCGGCAGCGACAAGTCGGTGCGTATTTGGGAACTGGCCAACGGTACACAAATCCGAACGTTGTGGGGGCACGACGAGACCGGCTGCGCGGTCGCGTTTTCACCGTCCATGTCGTGCCTGGTCTCAGGCGGAAACGATGCGACGATCCGCTTTTGGGAATTGCCATCCGGAAACGCCGGAGCGGTGTTAAGGAACGCGTTGACGCCGGTGCGCGCGCTCGCGTTTTCACTCGACGGCGCATTTTTATTTTCAGCAGGCGCGAACGGGCGGATACTTAAATGGGATTGTAGCGCGGTGTCCCGGGGCGAGTTGAATCCGTGCGCGTTGGCCTTTCACGGCCATCGCTCGAACGTGAACGCGCTGGCCTTGCATCCGAGTGGGCGGTTTTTATTTTCCGGCGGCGACGACAACACGGTGCGCATGTGGGACGTTGAAACCGGACGCTGCCTGCGGACATTAAAGGGACATCAAGGTTCGGTGAACGCGCTCGGTGTGACCCCGGACGGCGGGACGCTCATTTCGGGCGCGTCCGAGCATTTGGGCCAACCGTTGCGCCTGTGGAAATTGGAATTGGACCGGTATACGCGCGACGCAAAATCATCGGATCTGTACGCCGCCGCGCTGCATGTGTGTAGGGTGGAAAGTCAAGATTCATCGCAGACGGCCAGTCGTCAGTTCAAGCAACATGTGAACGAGGCGCTGGCGGCTTATGAGAGTGCGCAGTATGCGGCGTCGTATGCCGCGTTGAAACGTGCGCGAAAAATAGCGGGCTACGAACGCGATCCTCGTGCGCTGGAATTGAATGCACGGCTGACGCAAAAGCTGCCGCTGAAAAATGTTGCGGCCGCATATCTGCACAGCGAAATTGAGGGGCGGCACGCGACGGGCATTCGCGCGGTCGCGTTCACGGCGCACGAAACGCGCGCGCTGACCCTGGGACGAAACGATAAATTCATCGGCGCGTGGGACCTTTCGAGCGGCGGATTTGTACGCACTCTTGAAGGACACAAACTGACCGTTGAGAACTTCGAACTCACGTCGGACGGCAGTGTGATGGTCTCGGCGAGTTCGGATTATTCGGCGGCAATTTGGGACGTTTCCGCCGGGACGATCAAGCATTCTTTGCAGGGACACACCAACGAAGCGACAGGCATCGCGGTGTCGCGTGACAACCGATTGGCTGCGACAGTAAGCACGGATGGCTCGGTGAAATTGTGGGACATTGCATCGGCCCGCTGCGTTAAGACATTTGAAAAAGACGATTCCGCCGAACCGTTGTATGCGGTGAAATTCATGCCGGATGGTCGGTCGCTGATCGTGGGCGGATGCGATGGTGCGGTGGTGTTGTGGTCGGTGGTCCTGGGAAAATGTGTGCGCGAATTTCCGGGGCATTCAGGCGCGATTTTGGACATCGCTGTTTTTCCGGACAAGCCCCACTTTCTGACGGCCGGCGAAGACAAAACATTGCGCCTCTGGAATGCAGAAAACGGTCAGTGCATTTGGTCCGCGCGAGACGGCGTTTCGCGTTTTAATGCGATCGTGTTGAGTCCCGATTCGCGCTTCATTTTTTCGGGCGGCTTGGAAGGTCCGGACTCGCAGGTCAAAGTCTGGGAAGCGACAACCGGGCGGCTCGTGCATTCGTTTTGCCTGCACACAAAAGGTATCGCAGCACTCGCACTGAGCCCCGACGGTTGCACACTCTTGACGGGATCGGAAGATCGTTTTTTGCGTGTGTGGGACATTGAATGGGAGCTGCTGTCGAACGACCCGCTCTCGGCACTGACCGCTCAATTCCGCAAGCCCGTCGCGCCGGGCGGGCCTGCGTCGGGATTCTCGCCGGTCTCGGGATTCATCAAGAAAGAAGATGCGAAACCACTCGGTGATTTTGGGCGGAGCGAATCGGACGATCCCAAGAAATCGCGACCGTCAATTTTCTTGGACAAAGGGAAGAAGTAGGGCGCATGCAACCGCGTCATCGCTCGCCGTTGCATGCGCTCACTCAAATTTCTACTTCGGTTGGTTCTTCTGTATGTTCCGACTGATTTCCGTGGCTGCTTCACACGCCTGGCAACTGCCGTAAAAATTCCAGTCGTTGTACAGAGGATCATCTCGACGGAGCTTTCCTAATTTCATGCCAGCATCCTTCTTGAATGCCACCAGCGTTTTCATCAGCTCTTCTTGCTTCTCGCGCGATAGCTTGGTCAGTTCCACTCGCGCCATGATCCACGGACGTATCAGCGCTCCCAGCGCGAAAACGCGCTTTGGTGCGTCGCCCTTTAAGTTCTCCACGATTTTGACATCCGCACCTTTGCCGAGTGTGTCACGCCCGGCGCTCAACTGAAACGTTTGACGCCGGCGGTAGAGCACGAATGCTTCGTATGCCGCGTGACAGATTTCGCACTGAATCACGAACGTGTGTTTGATTTTGTTGTCCATATCGCGCGGAGGATCAATGATCAAATCCACGATTTCGTTGGACACGCCGTCGCGATAAAGGCCTTCGAGCACAGCGAAAAATACAAATTGTCCGGCCTCGGAATCCTGCCATTTCACCACGGCATCAGCAGGCTTTGCGGCAACTGCCACAGCCTCCCCGGCGTGAGTGAATCGGCACAATGAAAGCGTCAACAGTATGGCCAAAACTGACAATGTTGCGATACGCATGAACGTTCCCTCCTTGAAAAGAAATGTGGACTTTCAACGAAGAGGTAGACGGTCGTTCCAGGATTGAATTTCGACGATTATTTTAACTTACAATCGTTTTACAATCGCGTGCGCGATACACCGCGCCGTTGTTGACGTAATGTTTGTACGTCATCGCGAGTCGCTCGCGTTGCGCGGGCGTCAGTTCCTTCACCTGTTTTGCGGGACAGCCGGTCCACAGCGTATGAGGCGGAACGATGGTGCCTTCGAGGACCACGGCACCTGCGGCGATCAATGCGCCCTCGCCGATTTCACAGCGGCTCAAGACCGTCGCGGCGATGCCAATCAGCGCGCCGTCTTTGACGACTGAACCGTGGACAATCGCATTGTGTCCGAGCGTGACGCGTTTACCTAGAATGCACGGGTAGCCGAAATCGACGTGCAAAATGCTGCCGTCTTGAATGTTGGTTTCTTCGCCAACTTCAATGTGTTCGCCATCGCCGCGCAGGACACAATTGAACCATACCGTCGCGCGCGGACCGATTTTCACGCGGCCATTGATCGACGCGTTCGGAGCGATCCACGCGCTGGGATCGATTTCCGGATCGGAGAAAATGGCGTCGATGTCCACATGCTCGTCAGGATAGGGCAGGTCGATGTGCGGAGGCGTCGGCATATTGAATTAAAAATTCCTTCGCGAGAAAACGAGATGGGAAATCATCAGGACCGCCGCCGCGTACGCGATTCCGTACAGCGTCAATGGCAGCATTTCATTCAGGTGAATGTACTCGCCGGGATCGGCATGAACCGCGTCCTGCCGAATGTTGAAATTGTGCAGGTTAGGAAGAATGAGATACAGCTTATAGAGCAACCCACCGACGTACTGCGCCCGCGCCTTGGCTTCGGGGCTGTCCACCGAACCCTGCATGACAACCGACAAATCGACGATCCATTTGGTCAATTGGCCGAAAAAGAAAATGATCGTCGTGAAGATCGCCGAGAGAATCGGTGTGCTGGCGGAGCTGAAGAAAATGGCGACGGCGGTGATGACCAGCATTTCGACGAACGTCAGCATCAAAGCCTGCACCAACGCGATGGTCACGGGTGCACCGGAGAACCACATGTACGCGAAAAACGCGGCGCTCAAAAACGCCATGTTGACCAATGTCGTCAGCGCCAATCCCAGGTATTTTCCCAGCAAAAATTGCCAGCGTTCGGCGGGCTTCGAGAGGATCGTGTAGATCGTTCTTTTGTCGATTTCCTTGTAGATCAATCCCGTCCCAACGAAAATCGAGACCATGCCAGAGAACATCCAGATTGCGGTCAGGCCCATGTCGGCCATGATTTTGAAGTCCTGACCAAAGCTCACGTAGCCGATCGCTTTCGACGCCAAAATCAACAACACACCGAACGCGAACAAGACGTACAGAATCTTGTCGCGGACGGCCTCTCGAAACGTGTTCAATGCGATGTCGAATGTAATCATATGAAGTCCTTCAGACTTGTTACTTCGTTTGGTTTACCGAATATTCCGGCCCGGCCCCGCCACCCGCCATGGTGACGCGGACGAAGTATTCTTCGAGCGATTCTTTGTGCGGAACGAGCGCGCGCAACACCGCGCCTTCCTTCTGAAGCAGGTCACTGACTCGCGCGGCTTTTTCTTCGGAATCGACCAGCACATGATACTGCACACCGTCGTGCCATTGCCGCGTCGCGAGTTTCACAACGTCCGCGTGACCGTCTTTTGAGACGCCAGTGAACGTCAGTTTGACTTCAACAATCTTGTTAGTAAGCAGCGACGCGATGGGGCCTTCGGCGACTTTTTTACCTTGGTTCAAGACGCAGACGCGGTCGCAGATTTCTTCGACATCGCCGAGAATATGGGAACTGAAAAACACCGTCTGGCCGTTGTCGCGCATGCGCAGAATCGCGTTGCGGACATCGCGCCGGCCCATTGGGTCGAGGCCGGACATGGGTTCATCGAGGATCACGAGCTGCGGCGAATGCAGCATCGCCTGAGCCAGTCCCAACCGCTGGCGCATGCCTTTTGAATAATTGCGCATGTTGACACTGCGGGCATGATTCAATCCAAATTCGTTGAGCAATTCGTCGGTGCGGCGCTTGCGGGAGGCGCGGTCCATGCCGGACAATTTGCCGTAGAAATCGAGCGTTTCGTCCGCGGAAAGGTACTCATAGAAATAGGGGTTTTCGGGCATGAATCCGATGTGCTTGCGCGTGGCGCTTTCAAGCACGTTCCCGCCGAAAATCCACGCACTTCCGGTCGTCGAGAATTGCAGGCCGGTCAGGATTTTTATGGTGGTGGTTTTACCCGCGCCGTTCTGGCCGAGGTAGCCGTAGATGCTCCCTTTCGGCACGTCCAAATCGAGATCCTGCAATCCGATTTTTTTCGCCTGAAACAACCCCGGACTGTACGTCATGCCCAGCCCGGCAGCCCGAATCGCACTGTCTGACATCGTGTTTGCCATAGTCTCCAAATGTCCTTTTGGCTACAGCGTTATTTTTTTTTAATAAACCAAAACCGCCATTCAGACGACGTGTGGCGGGAGATGATCCGTCCTGTTTAGAACTCGACGACGTAGCGCTTGCGCGAGCTCAATACGCCGAACACACCGCACAAAACAATGCAGCCAGCCGCGCCATAAAAAAACATCGACGTATCAGCCGTGCGCGACAAGCCGACTTTTTCCATACGCTTGACGTAGTCCGGATTGTCCGTCGACACCCAGGTTGTGGGCTGTCCGACATATAGGACCAGCAGGACCGCTGCGCCAATCGCAAACAACAACGCGACCACACCCATCCACATCTGGCCGCTCAACGTCTTCGCGACGTCGCGGTATTCTTCTTTGGCCAGGTTGGGCATGTTGCGCCGGCATTCGGGGCAGACAATTTCCTTGTCGTCCGCGCGCAGCCGTTTTTCGGTGACCGTACCGCAATCGCTGCACAGAATCTTGACTTCAATAGCCATACGAATCCCCTCTAAAAACAGACACTTCACGGCGTCCTGCGCACTATGATCATGTTGAGTAAAACATCATAAACAATTTTCGGAAAGTTGACAAGTACGTCCGCAAGTTCCCGCACAATTCGTTTTTGCGCTTGTTTTTTCGCATCGTTCACACGACACTTTATGTATCATTTTCATCCGTGCTTTCGCGGTCGAGCCGACACGAATCGATCGTGAATGAGTCCAACCTTACTATTTGGGAGACAGGTCATGAACATTCTGGTGATCGACATCGGCGGAACAAACGTCAAAATTCTGGCAACCGGACATGAAGAAGTCCGCAAGCTGCCTTCCGGTCCCGGCCTGACGCCGCAAGCGATGGTCGATGGGATCAAAGAACTCTCGAAAGATTGGGAATACGAAAGTATCTCCATCGGCTACCCCGGCCCTGTGATCGACGACAAGCCGTTGCTGGAACCGAAGAATCTGCATACCGGCTGGGTCGGCTTTGATTTCGCCGTGGCGTTCGGCAAGCCTGTCAAGATCATCAACGACGCCGCACTTCAGGCGCTCGGCAGCTATGAAGGTGGACGCATGCTGTTCCTGGGACTCGGCACGGGCCTCGGCTCCGCGCTGATCATCGACAAGACGATCATTCCGTTGGAACTCGCTCACTTGCCGTATAAAAAGAAGAAGACGTTCGAAGATTACGTGGGGTTGCGCGGCATTGATCGCATGGGCCGAAAGAAGTGGGAAACCAATGTCGGCGATGTCTGCAATCGCTTGAAAGCCGCGCTGGTTGCTGATTACGTCGTCCTCGGTGGCGGCAATGCGAAGAAGCTGAAAGTCCTTCCGGAAGGCAGTCGCATGGGCGACAACGCCAACGCGTTCAAGGGCGGATACCGCTTGTGGGAAGGGTTCGCTTAATCGATTGATCGATTATTCGTTTGTATTTTCGGGTTCAACATGGACGTCTCCATGTTGAACCCTTTTTTATTTCCATGTGGCATGATCAGCACGTTCAAATTCGCTCGTTCATTCGGATTCAGAAACCTATCTTATGAACTTATTCAATCTCACCGGCAAAGTCGCCATCGTCACGGGCGGCAGCAGCGGCATTGGTTTTGGAATTTCCAAGGGTTTGGGCCAGGCCGGAGCGATCATCGCCATAGCCTCGCGGGATCAAGCGAAGGCCGCCGATGCCGTGAAACAATTGAGCGATGCGGGCGTCGAGTGCTACGCGCTCGCGTGCGACGTAACGAGCGAAACTGATGTCCGGGCGATGGTGAAGACCGTTTACGACAAGCATGGCAAGCTGAATATTCTCGTCAACAATGCCGGGACGAACATTCGACGCCGTCCTGAAGTTATGACTCACGCCGAATGGCGCCAGGTCCTCGACACGAACCTCGACAGCGCATTTCATTGCAGCGCCGCGAGCCACCCGTTTCTCAAACAAAGCGGTGGCGGTAAAATCATCACCATCGGATCGATGCTGTCGATTTTTGGATCGCCGTGGGCTCCGGCGTATGCGGCGTCGAAAGGTGCGATTGTTCAATTGACCAAATCGCTTGCCACGTCGTGGGCAGTGGACAACATTCAAGTCAACTGTCTGTTGCCCGGCTGGATCGATACGCCATTGACGCGCAAAGCCCGCGAAGAAATCCCAGGGCTGAATGAAAAAGTCCTCGCTCGAACTCCAGCTGGACGTTGGGGCAGCGGCGACGATTTCGCAGGCGTCTCGGTTTTTCTGTCGTCAGCTGCGTCGGATTTTATCACTGGATCATCGATCACGGTGGACGGCGGATTCTCGATTTCGATGCTTTAACGGCGAACGGCTTTTTAACCGCGAATTACGTGAATAGACGCGAATGTTTTTTAAATTTGATTTGGCGATATGACGGCTTCGCCCATGGCCATCGCGGTCACGGTCACGCGCGTGGCGGAATGGCAGCGTCCGGCGACGAGCAAATTTTCGATCTTCTGAGGCACCAGCGCGCGGTACAGAATGTCATGCGGATTCGGCTAGACTTTCTCCGCTTTGAAATCGTTCGCGGTGCCGACGGTCGTTTTGTTCGGATGTAAATCGAGGTAACAACAGCCCGTCGCGACGGCGGCGTCGAAGCGGTGTCCGAAAATAACTGATCGACAACTAAGGCAACCCGAAAAAAATAAATCGTCGCCTGCTTGCGTATTTCGAACCGGCTCTTCGTTGCACACTCCGTCAGAGATTTCCTCAATATCTTCCGTCGTATGCGCCTCGACCCGATTCGAAATACGCGGCGCATCCAACGATTTATTTATTTCGGATTGCCTAAATCCATCCGTCACTCGGGGCGGCTGGATTCATGCCACAATTATGGGGGGAGTTCATCACGCACCCAACTTATTTCCCTGCCAGCGTCAAATCTGGAATGCTCTTGAACGCAATCCGCATCGGTGCACTTTCCTTCGCCGTTTGCATTGACGCCGGATAGACCGTGCAGGGGCCATATTTCAAATTCAACTTATCCAGTGCTCTGTTTAATGCGCCGCGCCGGGCGTCTTCAGCGAACAGCGGCATGGTCTCAGTGGCCGCCGGCTTCAAATCTACCAGCGTGATGCCTACCAGCAAGGGCCGCATCGGCGGCTGCTCCGACCAGGCATTGCCGAACACGCGGGTCATTTCAAGCGTGTCTTGTCCATCCAGCAATCCAATTTTCCGTACCCACGTCGTCCTGTCGCTGCACTGCGCGTAGACGATCATCTGCGCTGCGGAAAGCTTTTCGTGGCGCATCCGGGCAGCGGCCTTATGAATCAGCCGCACCAGCACTGCGCGGGCCGCTTCAGCGTGGCGGAATTCCGGCGGAAGGACGTGCTGGTGCCCCAGCGATTTCTTGTGCGGTGTCAGTTCAGTGGGAATCTCGTCGCCGCGCAGCAGATGCCACCAGCGCGCGCCGATCACGCTGCCCCACGCATTTTTCAATTGCTGCTGCGACAGCGCGCAAAGGTGCTCGACGGTGTCGATGCCCTGCCGGTTCAAACGCATCTCCATGCGCGGCCCGATGCCGGGCAGATCAATCAATTTCAATTTGAACAGACAGCGCGGAAGGTCTTCACGCGGAATGGCAATCAGGCCATCTGGCTTCTGCATGTCCGTGGCGATCTTGGCCAAGAACGTGTTCGTCGCCAGGCCGATTGAACAGCGCAGGCACTCGCCGACCTGTTTCAGTATCACGCGCTTGATGCGGTGGGCCAGCTCAAACGCCGCTTGAGGCACGCGCTCGCGGCCCAACAAAAGACAGGACACCTCATCAATCGAATGCACGGCATCGACGGGCAGGCATGTGTCCACGGCTTCCAAAATGCGGTGATGAACTTTCACATATTCTTCCGGCCGCGCGATGACCACGCGCAGTCCAGGGCACATTTTCACGGCGTCACTAATCATGACACCGGTTTTGACGCCGAAGGCTTTGGCTTCGTAACTGGCCGCGATGCAACAGGTCGTCGGCGCATCGACCGCTGCCACAGCCAGCGGCTTGCCGCGCGTCTCGGGCCTGAGTTGCTGCTCGACGGAAGCAAAGTATGAATTGAGATCGAGAAAAAGGGTCGTAAACATTACCCTAACATTTATATAACAATTAAAGTGTATGGCAAACAAAGATATGCGCGGCGGACGGCGTGGCGTATCTTGGTACGGGGGTTTTGTCCGATAGCTCTTATCAGAGGCGTGATAGTTGGAACTGTGAACGGCGCGTGCGGCGAAGGAGATTGAAGCAGCGGGGCCGAAGGTGTAGAAAGTGTTTTTCATATCCCCAGAACTGCCTCTGTTTTGCAGCCTTGACCGTTCAAGCTAAGAGGATAAAGTCCTATCTACTAATTAGGATACTAAAGCGTATGTCCAAAAAATTTACAATCAGTGATGGGAAACTGATGCTTATTATGGAGCCTGCAGAAGAAGGCGGCTACATTGTTACATCCCCGCTTGATCCGGAACTGATCACCGAGGCGGAGTCGATGGAAGAGGCCTTCGTCATGGCGCGCGACGCTATGCGCGGACTGGCCCAGATGCGTGCTGCGGACCGCCGAAAACACCGTCTGGCCATGGTGGGCAGTTGAGACATGAAACGAAAAGAACTCGAGCGCCATTTGCGAGCGCACGGTTGCATCTTCGATCATCACGGTGGCAATCATGATCTTTGGAGAAACCCGAGCAACAATAAAAAATCGCCCATTCCAAGGCACGCCGTCTTGAAACGCGGAACAGCACGTGGAATTTGCGCAATTCTGGGTGTGCCCAAGCCGCCGGGTTTGTGAAATTTGATGGCATTAGGTGACGGGTGCTCAACTGTTTTGCCGGAGATAGTCGAGTGCACTGACCCCTCAACTAGCGGTACAACATTTTCAAATTCATGTGGAAACGAACTTATGCGCCTCATTTTGTGTTTCGCCATCATGGCACCGTTGTTTTTCCTTCACGCAGAAGAAAACACGCCCAAAACGGCTGAATGGCAATTGAAAGCGATTACCTTTAAAGACGGAGTTGTAAAAAAGGCATTGGTATCGGAACACGACGGAAAGATTTTTATCGACGACGGTTCCGGACCGCTGGACTACTACCACGCATCAAAAATCGATAAGCTTTCCTACGATGAAACATCCCGGATGAAGTATCTTCTTCGCAGTTACGTCGAGAAAATCGAGGATTTGGCCGACGATGAAGAACAAGTAGTTCTAAATGAGATCGAAACACTCCGAGAAGCCGATGCCCGAAAACGTGGAAAACGATATGTTCCTATCCGGCCTGTTGCGCAACCGCAACTCCGGCCTGTTGGGCAATCGCAACCGATTATCGTTCCAGTTGAGAAACCACCAACACCGGTCCGCCGCGTGTTGCCGAACAAAAATCCAAGTGAATCGGATTCCGCCACTTCCACACCCAAAAAGGAAGAATCCAACACACTCTTATGGCTACTTTACATAGCCATAATACTCATTGGTATTATCGCAATTTTTTTCTTTGTAACATATAAGCTACTACATGATCGGACTGAACGATGGAAGAAAGCGGAAGCAGAGAAATTACGCAATGAAGAACTTTCAAGACAGCGTGAACTGGACCGAATGCGCGGAATTATTTCAGAGCATATTGAAACCCTTACCCAAAAGCGACTATCCCTAGAAAAGCGTGATGAATACGGTCAATACAATTTTGACAAATGGTTTGCGGAAGCGAGGAACTTCACACAACGTTTTCTTGGAATTGATCCGGATACGTTTCCGGACCATGCGAATCTCGCAATGGCAACCATAGAAACTTCCATCGACGAATATATCGCCCGTAAGGAAAACACTGTTTTCAAGCCAAGCGAAATCGCCCGAATACAACAAATTATTTGCCAACACATTAAAGTTCTATCTCTAAAAAAGCGGCAATTAGTTTCAACCGACGAGTACGGTCAAGTCGAACTTGGCGAATGGCAAAATGAGCAGCAACATTTTATTGATAAGATCATTAAAGTCGATCCTCTTGCTTCCAAAGATCATATATTTGAAATGATCGAGGATTTTATTGAAAGTCACGACGCATCTCGCGAGGAAGAGTGTCAAATCTTAATGCAACCGCTTCCCGACGGTATGACGGGTATTGATTACGAACATCATTGTGCGGAAATCTTGCGAAGTTTAGGCTGGTCAACACGAGTAACGAAAGCCAGTGGCGATCAAGGAGTGGATATAGTGGCTGAACGATCTGGACGAAGAGCTATCGTCCAATGTAAATTATATTCTTCGCCAGTTGGCAATAGTGCCGTACAAGAAGTATTTGCTGCCAAAGAATATGAAGACGGAGATTTGGCCGTTGTTGTGAGCAACAACACATTCACGCCGTCCGCTCAAGCACTTGCAAATAAAAATGATGTTCTGCTTATGCACCATTCCGAACTGGACAGGCTCGAATAAAGTTTAGCGGCATGAGTGGAGAATTGTGTTTTTACGAATTGGTTCACGTCCCAAGCTCATTTATTCTTAAAAACTCCTGGACTGACGTTGCATTGTTTTTAAAAATAGTAGCACCTTTTGAACGGGATTCATAATAATTGATTGAAAATGGACGCTTATTTTCGTTGTATAGGTGTGTGTTTCGTTTAAATAGGCGACAGAGTGCTTATTGATATAATATATCATATTTAATTGATTTTGCGGATTAAGGAACGCACGATGTGATTATGTGGAAACGGGGATTGATATGGGTTGGGTTTCGCAGCTACGCTGTTGGACGGACTCGGGCTGGCGGGACCGTGGGCTTGGTCGCTTCGTTCTCTACGCGCATTGCTAATTGAACTTGCGCAGCTGATGCGGCTGAACGCACGATGTGATTGTGTGGGAATGGGGGATGGGGGTGTGTGGAAGGCCGCTTACTAACGTGCGCGGCTATTGATTCGTTGTCTGATTTTTATCTCGAAAAGTCGGTGTGTTTAATGTATGAGCAAGCACGTATCTCCGGTTTCTGTCTACCCGTTTCATTGTCGCTCACGTCGTTGGGGGACTGCGCATGATGTCGTTGACTCTTGAGCAACAGGCTCTGTGGAATCGTATCGACTCCTTCGAATTTGATACTCCTGATGGGCAACGGCCTTTCACGCGCAGGCTGGCGGATGAGCAGCGGTGGCCTGCTGGATATGCGGTGCGGGTGGTTGCTGAGTATCGTCGATTTACGTTTTTGGCGATGGTCGCGGGGCATGCGGTTTCGCCGTCGGAAGCGGTCGATGAAGTCTGGCATCTGCACCTTCTCTATAGCCGATCGTATTGGGAGGAATTCTGTCCCACTGTTTTGGGGCGGAAATTTCATCATGAGCCGTCGAAAGGCGGGAGCGATGACATGACTAAACATGTGGATTGGTATGCGAAGACGCTCGCGAGTTACTCGGCTTTTTTTGGCGAAACGCCGCCCGATGATATTTGGCCGAATGCGGCTGACCATGCTCGCGCCATTGCACATTCTCGGCACATTCATGCGGATGCGAATAAGGTGTGGATTCTGCCCAAGCCTGGATTTTTGCGTGAGCGGAATTCGCCTCGATTGAAGACGACTGCCGAAGCAACGACGAATCAGAGTATGCCGGTTCGCGTGGGCAGTGCGTTGTTGATGATCGTCGGATTGACGGGGTGCACGACTTCAATTCAATCGCCGTTGGACTACACGGGTCCTGATTTTCTGGTGTTTTTTTCGATACTGTGCGCGTCTGCCATCATCGGCCTGTTGGTGTTTCAATTCAGTATGAGATCGCCCGGTGGACTTCCGCCTGAGCAACCGAATTTGTCGCCTGATGAGATTGCTTTTCTTGCCGGGTTTGAAGCGCGGTATGTGCAGACTCAAGTCGCTCGACTCATGCGGGACGGAGTTCTTGTGATCGACCCGAAGCGGAAAGTGTTGGCCGCCGATACAGCCAACAAGCCTGACCGAAAATTAGAGCCACATGACCGGGCGCTGGTCAATTATTTCAAAACGAGTTTTAAAATCCGTGACGCGCATTTCGTGGTCAAACCTCAGCTCGAGGCCATTCGTGCTCGGCTGTGTGATTTGGGGTTGATGGTGTCAGGGGTCTCGATTGTGTTTGGGCGACTTGTCACGGCCGGAGTGCTGGGCGCTGTCATGGCACTGGGTGGCATTAAAGTGATCGTGGGCTTGAATCGGCACAAACCCTTTGGATATCTGATCATCATGCTTCTGGTCATGGCGGTTATTACGATTGCGATGTTGATTCGGCTTGGGAGAGACACGCGCACGAGGCGGGGAGATGCTGTTCTGGAAACGCTGCAATCCACGAAGAACCACTATCGCAAGTCGCTTCCGAAGTCGGTTGATACGGAAGACTATGTTTTGGCACTCGCGCTATTCGGCCCGGTGATTTTGAGATCCTCTGAGCAGGCTTCGATTGAACGCTTTCTTTTGCCTGCGGAGCAATCATACAACGGTAGTTCGGGTTCGGGTGGATCCAGTTGCAGCGGTGGTGGCGGCTCCAGTTGCAGCGGCAGTAGTTGCGGGGGTGGAGGATGCGGAGGG